>Ga0326728_10000143_pt1 | contig 290982 bp, 288 predicted proteins | sample MB3enrmetagenome_FD_207602 | JGI IMG/M metagenome (GOLD analysis project Ga0326728, IMG submission 207602) | Lab enriched peat soil microbial communities from McLean, Ithaca, NY, United States - MB31MN | ecosystem: Environmental > Terrestrial > Soil > Wetlands > Peat | place: USA: New York...
GTTGCTCGGGCACCCTGTGGTTAGAATCGACTCGGCCGTGACCGTGTCAAGCACTTTTTTCCGGCTGGTCGTTGCGAGGGCAGGTAATCCGTCAAAGCCCAGCCTGAACGGGGGATGAGCAGTTACTTGCCGCACGCGCGACTGAATAACGATCCTACTATTTTTGATCAGAAAATCGTAATAGGGGCAAAACCCCGGGCAGTTTCAATCGCTGAGCGAATCGGTGCGGTTAGGTCTCACGCAGCAATAGCGGAAATCCGCGATGAGGTCACACGGTGCCGACGATTGCTGCACCTGCGTGCCCAGGGTTTTGCCCCGCTTACAGAAAATCCAAGATTTTTATTTCTGGCCGCCCAAGATTAGGTGCGAAATCTGACGATCTGTGAGCATCGCGCGACATGAGTAAAGGTAAGGTTTGTCAGTAAAGGTAAGGTTTATCGAGTAGATAGAGGCAGGGGTCAAGTCGGGCGCGGCGTTCGCCCGGGGGGCCTAAGCCCCCGAAGCTTGGACCCACCGAGAGGGCATTCTGCGCTTCCGCACTGTTTCGTAAGCCCCTCCAAGAACAAGAAAGCCTTGATCTCTCACCCGTCGATCACCTATTCTAATTGCCACAGCAAGGGACGCCCATGGCCCGGACGACCGTAATCATAGACGACGACACGTCGAGCATCATTGAGGAGCTGAAAGCCAGCTTCGGCTCGAAGACCAACTCCGCCGCGGTAAGGCGTGCCCTGGTGCTCGCCCGCATCGCCACGCAGAACGCGTCAGACGACGAGACCATCACGCTCATTGACAGAAACAACGTCAAAAAGCCTATTGTCTTCAAGGGCTAAGATGCACGACTGACTGAGCTTCGGCTACGGGGGCCTATCCATCCAGCAAAAGCCCGCCGTGGAACCCGAAGAACCCCGCATACTCTTGGCGAAGGCCGAGATCACCCGCAGCAATTTCGTCAACGTCGCCGATCACATCACTTACAGCACGTTTGAGCTGAAAGCGCAGTTGGCCAAGCGGCTGATCTGCATATTCGTCGGGACCAACCTGTTCGTCGCCGCCCTTGTCGCTTTCCTGGCGTGGCTGGACTACCGCATCATCAGCATCGACCCCGCCAACTCCAATCAGCGCCTGATCGACCGCACCGTTGTCATGGCCCTGATCGGCGCAACGACCATCCAGGTCGGAATCATCGCCGTGTCTCTGTTCGGGTCGCTGTTTGCGAAGGATAAATCACGAATACCCTCGCACACCCCTGAGCGCTAACCCGCGTCTCATGGCGGGAACCTGCCGATTCGCAGATGGTCACGCCCCTTGGTGTCAGGAGCCGCCGAAGTCTCCAATCCACAGCACACGCTTTCCCAAAACCGCATCCGCCGCCAACCGCCGGACAAGTCGCTCGTCGGCCGTCACAAGCGGAATGTCCCGTTGCTCCGCCAAAGCGACATAAAGTGAATCGTAAACCGTGACCGCATGAGCCACCGAGATCGCGAAGGCGCGTGGCACCAACCCGGCAATCGCAGCATCCACAACCGGTGCACGGTTCAGGACCAGCATGCGCTCCTCGGCATCCGTCGCCGTCAGATCGCCCCGGAAAACCTTCGCCCGCAGCACGTTAACCGCTTCGGCGCGCCAGTGCGCGGGCGCCTGCACCGTGTCATACTCCAGCAGCAAGGGGGCGTTGGCGCTGTAATCCTCCGCGACCACCCATTTCACGGCCACCGAGGCGTCAATCACAACCTCCTTCACCCCGTCGCGCCACCTCGATTCCTATCCTCTCGGATCAGGCCGGCGGTGTCCGTCGTCTGCGAGGGTGTCCGCGCCCGCAGCCTGGCAGCGGCCTCGGCGAACGTCTCCGTCTCCGGACCCAGCGCCTCCTCCAGAATAACCCGATGCTCGGCCTCCGCGGATCGTCCAATACGCGTCGCCCTTTGCTTGAGCGTTTGGATCAGGCGGTCATCCAAACCTCGAACGATCAGTTGGCCCATACGGCCCTCACGATCTGATAGCGAACAGCTTGCCCCGCTTCAACAGCCCGGGATGGCCGATCGGCCGGTTTACCGCCCGTGTTGGCGGCCTATGCCTTGTCCGCCGGAGTCGTGGTAACTACGCCCAAACCCGAGGCAGCCATGTCCGAAATCCTCGCCCCGTTGACCATCGACTTTCTTACCTGGCTCGCAGCCGCACCACGAGACTACACCGACGTCATGGAAGCCTGGCGCACCTCGTGCCCGCGACTGACGGTGTGGGAGGATGCCATCGACGCCGGCCTCATCACCCGCACTCACACCGCCGGCCAGGCCACCCGCATCGAACTCACGCCTCTCGGCCGGCGCCTTCTGCGCCGGCACGACCGGCTGCCGCCGCACGGGTAACAGACGATCGGGGCCGGGCGGCTGCGTGACAGCGGTGTCGCCTAATGCGGCAGCACCGGCAGCACGATGTGGATCGCGACCAGGATCAGCACTAGAATGACGATTGCGCGGATCAGCCCACCGAACAGCCGAAGCGCCGCCAGGATCAGCAGCGCCGCCACCGACACCATGACGACCGTCTGAAGCGACGGCGCCATGCCGGCCGCCGCCAGCTGCCCGCGCACCCAAAGTTCGACGGCGACAAGACCGGCGACGATGAGGTTGCCGATTCGAAGCAGCAACTGAAGTATGGAATTGACCGCGTTGGTGAAGGCGTCCATCCGGGTCTCCCGCGGAACAACCGCTACCGTTAAGGTCGTGCGGACACGCCAGGATTGAAATTGTCGTCACAGCAACGTGACGCTCGATGCGCTATCGCCACCGCAATGGGACATCCGTGCTGCGGCTTGGTCCAGGCGCCTGTCGCGGGTGAAAAGCAGAGCGCCGGGAGTCAGCCGAACCGCCGCCAGCAAATGAACGGCAATAAAACCAAGGCTGCTGCCGAACAGGCTTTCGCGTCCGATGAAGTCCAGCACTTCTCCGTCCTGCGCGACGGCCGCCCGGGGCAGTCCGCGCAGGGCGTGCAGGATAACTTCGCGATGGCGAAGGTTCCCGGTCGCCAGTTCGCCGATGACGAAGGGGTGGCTAATAACCCGGCCATGCTCCAGCATGTCGGCCAGGATCACATCGCCCTGCCGCAGATGATCGATCCAGACCGAGGTATCGACCAGGATCAAACCGGATCGGACTGCCGGCGGGGCACCGCGGTAAGGCCGGGTTCGCTGCCGCCCAAGCGCGCCAGGCGGCGGGCGCTTTCTCGCTCGATCAATGCCTTGAGCGATTCTCGCACCGAGGCGGACTTCTCCTGCAAGCCGGTCAACCGTTGGGCGTCCTTCACCAGATCGTCGTCCAAAGCCAATGTTGTGCGCATGCTGCTTCCCCTTGTAGCACGGGAAATGGCATCAATCGACGTCGTACTAAGTGCCTTCGGGCATGCCGCCCGCCGGCGCCCCAATCCTATTGCAGGATCGGCATCACGATATAAACCGGAACCAGCACCGCCGCCATGATGAACCCCAGGCGGAACAGCGTGCCGAACATCCGCACCGCCGAGGGCATCAGCACCAGCGCGACCAGCAGCAGAACCAGCGTCTGCGTCGTCGGCGGAGTGTCGAGCCGGGCCAGCTCGTTCCAACCCGTTGCGTCGATGAACAACATGCGGCCTCCATTCATGCGGCATCCTGCCGCGCAGGGTGGGGTACAGGGCCGACGGCCGCCGGAGGGCTATCGTTCCGGTACAACAGAAGTTCCGATAAGGCCCTTGTTGCGTATCATCGAATAATATACTTACAAAATAACATTGCGGCGAACTTGCCCCGCACCTCAATCCCGGAACACCACCGTCCGCGTCCCGTTGATCAGCACCCGCCCGGCCAGATGCCACCGCAGCGCCCGCGCCAGCACGCGCCGCTCGATGTCACGGCCCTGCCGCACCAGATCCTCCGGCGAGTTCGCATGGCTGATCCGCTCCACGTCCTGCTCGATGATCGGCCCCTCATCCAGGTCCGCGGTCACGAAATGCGCCGTCGCGCCGATCAGCTTCACGCCACGTTGATGCGCCTGATGGTACGGCCTGGCACCCTTGAAGCCGGGCAGGAACGAATGATGGATGTTGATGCAGCGGCCAGCCAGCTTCGCCGCAAGATCGTCCGAAAGGACCTGCATATAGCGCGCGAGGATCACGAAATCCGTGCCGGTCTCCTGCACCAGCTTCCAGATCGCCGCCTCCTGCGCGGCCTTGGTCTCCCTGGTCACGGGAAGGTGGTGGAACGGGATGCCGTCGAAATCGATATGCTGATAGACCTCGCGCGGATGGTTCGACACCACCGCGGAGATTTCCATCGGCAGTTCCTTGATGCGCCAGCGATACAGGATATCCGTCAGGCAGTGATCGGACCTGGAGACCAGCAGCATAACCCGGTGCAGCTTCGCGATGTCCCGCAGCGACCAGGTCATGCCGAACCGCTCGGCGATCACGCCCAGCGCCGCGCGCAGGCGTTCGACATCGAGCCGGTTCTTCGGGTGATCGAGGACGATGCGTGCGAAGAACCGGCCGCTTTCGGTATCGTCAAATTGTTGCGACTCGCGGACATTGCCGCCATGCTCGAAGATGCACGTGGCAACGGCGGCGACGATTCCCGGGCGGTTGTCGCAGGCGAGTGTATAGACATATTGAATCACGGGACGGCAGGCTCCATGCTATGCGTACGCGGGCGGTTCCGCTCGCCGCAGCGTTTGCGATTGAAATCTATGCACCAATCACGGATAGGCTACCAGCCCGTTTCGATTGTTGCCGGGTTCGTAAGCGCTGTTGCTGGCGCAACGCGGTTGTCATCAGCCCTTAACGTCCACACCCTGAATTGATAGAACCTTCAGCGCTGCAATCGTGTAATGTCGGTTCCGCAAGCGCTATCGGGGACAGGGGTGTCGCTTGGTGATCCAGTGCCGTGAAATCCGCGCCGATGATATCGATGCCGTGGTTGCTTTGCTCACGTACGGGTTTGGCAGACAGGCCTTTTGGGATCGCGCTCTGGCGCGACTGCAGCAGCGTCAGGCACCGCCCGGGCTGCCGCAATACGGATATGTCCTGGACAATGACGGCCGGCTTGTCGGCGTCCTCCTGCTGATCTGCACCGACGTTCCGAGCAACGGTGCCAGCCATTTCCGCTGCAACATGTCGAGCTGGTATGTCATGCCGGCCTATCGAAGCTATGCCGCGCTTCTCGCGCAGCGGGCGACCAGGCACAAGAACGTTACTTTCTTTAACGTCACCCCCGCGCCGAATACCTGGCCGATCCTCGAGGCTCAGGGCTTCAGGCCGTTCGCGATCGGGCGCGTGCTTGCGGTGCCGTGGCTCAATCGCTCCCCGTTCGCCACGCGCATCGAAGAGATCATGCCTGGCACTCAGGCCGATCGGGATCTGGACCAGATTGAGATTGATCTGCTGCTGCACCACAAGGCATACGGCTGCCTCAGCCTGATCTGCGAATCCGACGGCCAGCGCCACCCCTTCGTGTTCGGCCTCGAACAGAGGCGACGTTACCTGCACATCGCAAACCTGATTTACTGCCGGAACACCGCGGAGTTCGTGCGCTTTGCCGGGCCCATCGGCCGTTTCCTGGCCCGGCGCGGATACCTTTTCGTGGAGATCCAATCCAACGGTCCGATCGCCGGGCTGATCGGACGCTACTCAGACGGCAGGCCGAAATACCGCAAGGGCGGCGACCAGATCCATCCGGGCGACGTGGCATACTCCGAGCGGGTGGTATTCGGCTATTGGTGAACCGGATGCGATTTCGGGCGCCGCAGCCAAGGATGCCCTTGCGCCCGGTCATGGCTGGCTGTAGGAAGCGCGCCTCGTTGACGACGGATGGGCGCGTAGCTCAGCGGTAGAGCATTCGCTTCACACGCGAGGGGTCACAGGTTCAATCCCTGTCGCGCCCACCATCCCGCGAACCGGTTACCCCGCCAGCAGCAGCGCCAGCTTCGCCCGCGACTCCTCCGGGATCGGCACCGGCTTCTGCACCCCGCGCTGCACGAATACATGGACAAAATGCCCCTCCGCCGCCGCGACTTCGTCGTCGTTGCGGAATACGCCGATGTCGTAGCGGACCGAGGAGCGCCCGATATGCGCGACGCGGATGCCGACATGGACGCGGTCCGGAAACGCCAGCGAGGAGTGGTAGCGGCAGGTCACCTCGGCCACCACGCAATGCACCGGCCCGTCCAGCAGGCCGACAACGTGCTCGGTCATCTCATAATAGGTGACCGCGGTGTCGAAATAGGAGAAGTAGTTGACGTTGTTCACATGGGCGAACGCGTCGTTGTCCATCCACCGCGTGGTGACGGTGTGGAACCAGCGGTAGTCGGCGCGTTTCCCCGGCGGGTGGCGAGTCATCGGGCGGCAATCCTGCGGCAGTGGCGTCTGCGTCCGACTTACCCGACCGGTGGTGCGTTGGACAGCAAGAGCAGTGCGTTCTAAGCGTCTGGCGGCGCATCTGGGGCTGATTCCCGGCGCCTATGTCGTTCGCTGGCAGGTGCTGGCGGTGGACGGCCACATCACGCGCGGCGACGTCCCCTTCACCGTGACGGCGCCCTGAGCCGTGAACTTCTGGTCGATCTGTTCGGCTACCTCTCGATCGTCATCCACGGGCTGACGATCCTGTCGCAGTCGGTGGCGCTGGGCGGCGTGCTGTTCCTGGTGCTGCTGGCGCGGCCGTTGAAATTGCCGGAGATCGCCGGTTACGCCGCCCGCGGTGGATCTGACCCGCGACCGCGTCAGTTGGGCGGAGATTGTGGAGCACAACACGCCGGAATGGCCGCGGCTGACCAGTCCGGGCCGCGATGCGCTGGCCCAGACGCTGGCGCTTGCGGCGAAGCCGGACGAGCAGGCGGCGAAGCAGACGGCGGCGCCTCCGGTAGCGTTTACGCCGGGGTCCGTGGAGTTGCCGCCGCGCAACGCCGCCGACATCGCGTGGTCGGAATACAACCACCATTGGGCGGGTCTGATCGTCTGCGCCGCCGGTCTGCTGGCGCGGCTGAACTAGGCGGGGTTGCGCTGGGCGCGGCATTGGCCGCTGACGCCGGCAGGTTCGATTAGCCCGTGTGCTCCAGCATGTCCTCGATAACCCGCTCCAGATGCCGCAGCGTGTTGCAGACCGTCACCAGCCGGCAAAACGGCGCATAACGATACACGTCCGAATCACCAGTCCCCCAGGCCGAGCGGTATTCCGGATTCAGCCAGAGGATCCGTTTCGACCGCATTGACAGCCGCCCGATGACATCCGTCCGCGGATCGGTCCGGTTGCCGCGCGCGTCGCCGAGAATGATCACTGTGGTTTTGTTGGTAACGTGATGCATCCAGCCGTCTTCGAAATCCGCCAACGCAGTCCCGTAATTCGATGATCCAAACCCCATCATCGACATTATTTCCGCAATCGCCTGCTCGATTGGCTGCCTTTCCAGGATTTCCGAAACCTCGATCAACGACCCGGCGAAGGCGAACGACCGGATGTCGGCCAGCGCCTCGTTCAGGGCATACAAAAACATCAGCAGGAACTGCGACATCGCGGCAACCGAGCCGGAGACGTCGCACAGCACCATCACCCGCGGCTTTTCGATGCGCCGCTGCTTCCACACCGTAATGAACGGAATCCCGCCCCAGCCCATGTTCCGCCGCAGCGTCCGCCGCGTATCGAGTTGCCCGCGCAACCGCCGCCGCCGCGTTTTCGCATAGCGCGCCGCCAGCTTCTTCGCCATCTGCCGGACCAGCACCCGCATCCGCTCCAGGTCCCGCCGATCGATGTTGGACAGGCGGGTTGATTTCAGCAGGTCCTCGCGGAATTTTTCGGTGTCGCCGCGGGCGAAAAGCAGCAGGTTGCGCTCGACGAAATCGCGCACGGAATCTCGCAGCGATTCGACCTTCCCGGCAAGGAATTGCGCCCGGCCAAGGCCCTCGGGCGTGCCGGATTGTCGCATCGCTTCGATGTCGCGTTCCAGGGCGCGCAGGCCCATGCGTTCCAGGATGCGGCGGCCGTAAAGATTTTTCTGTGTGAAGAAGCGGATGTTTTCGATGCCGGTTTCCCGAGCCGCCTGCTCCATCGCGGTGGCCAGCGCCGCCCGGTCGTCGCCCGCAAGCAACGACCCGAGCGATTGTCCGCCCATCCCGTCCCCGGCGGGGACAGCGGGCGGCTCCCGGGCCGCATCGTCCGGCTCGCCGTCGAATTCGCCGCGCCTGAAGTAAAGCTCGAACGTCTCATCGTACAGCGCCTTTTCGGCCGGAGTCTTCGCCAGCACCAAGCCGAGCGTGTCCTTCAGCACCGTCCGGTCCGCGAACCCGACCAGATCGACCGCGCGCGCCGCGTCGATCCCTTCCGCCGCCGACACAAGCAGCCCGGCGCCGCGGGCAACCTGCAGGAAACGGCGCAGTGGCTCACTGGCGGCGGGGTCCGCCACTATACGACCTGCCGCGCCTTGTGCGTTATCGCCGCAATCTGCTTCCCCGCGGCCTCGATGTCCGCCTCGAACTTCAGCAGCACGTTCAGCGTATCCCGCACCAGATCGGCATCCAGCACCGAGATGTGCAGCAGCAGCATCACCTTTGCCCAGTCGATCGTCTCACTCACGGACGGCGCCTTTTTCAGATCCAGCGCCCGCGCCTGTTGCACGAAGCTGACGAGTTGCCGCAGCAGCCGCGCATCGATCCCCGGCACGCGGGACGCAATGATCTTCGCCTCCAGCTTTTCATCGGGAAAGCCGATATGCAGGTGCAGGCAACGCCGTTTCAGCGCATCCCCCAAATCCCGCGTGCTGTTCGACGTCAGCAGCACGATCGGCGGAACGATCGCGGCAACGGTGCCGATCTCGGGGATCGTTACCTGGTAGTCGGAGAGAATTTCCAGCAGGAACGCCTCGAATTCCTGATCCGACTTGTCGATCTCATCGATCAGCAGCACCGCTCCGCCCGGCTCCTGCAACGATCGCAGCAGCGGCCGAGGCTCGAGAAACTGATCCGAAAAGAAAACATCCCCGAAGGCGTGCAGCTTGCCCAGCGCCGCCGCCAGATCGTCCGCCTCGCCAATGACCGAGTTGATCTTGTCCTTCAAAATCTGGGTATACAAAAGCTGCTTGCCGTATTTCCACTCATACAGCGCCTTGGATTCGTCCAGTCCCTCATAGCACTGCATCCGGATCAGCGGCCGCTTCAACCAAGACGCCACCGACTTCGCCAGCTCCGTCTTCCCCACCCCCGCCGGTCCCTCCACCAGGATCGGCTTTTGCAGATGATGCGCCAGGTAAACCGCGGTCGAGATCTGCCGGCTGGCGATATACCCGGCGCCTGCAAGACCCCGCTCGACCGCATCGATCGATGCCAGGGGCGAAGCCCCGGCGCGCGCCGCATCGTCCACATCGAGCTCCAGCTACTGTTCAGTAACCGGATCGCATCGCCTCGGGGGGTTGTCAAACCTGAGGCACGGAGGCGCCCTACAGTTCGATCACCCCTCCCCGCAGGCCTTTCGTCAGGGCTTCCGCGCGGCTGGTGGCGTCGAGTTTGGTGAACAGGGCTTCCATGTGAAACTTGATCGTATGCACCGAGATCCCCAGCCGCCGCGCCATGGCCTTGTTGCTCAGGCCCTCGCCGATCAGGCCGAGGATCTCGCGTTCTCGCGGCGTCAGCAGGGGGGCGTCGTCGGCGGGGGCAAAGCTGCGTGGCTCGGGCAGTCCCGGCGGGCGCACCAGCAGGCCGGCGGCCACCGCGCGCAGTGCGGCGTCCAACTGCTCGGCTGATGCGTCCGGCGGCAAGACCCCGGCCGGGCCGCTCCACGTCAAAGCCCCGGCGGTCAGGGCGACCACCGGGGCTTCCGATTCACGCGGCAGGGAGTGGCCGGTGTCGCACAACTCCACATCCGGCGTGTCATCGGTGACGGCGTGGCCGGCGCCCTCCAGCATGGCGACCAGCCCGCGCCGGCGCACCGGGTCCGTCGCGTGGACCCGGACACGCAGGGGCGCGGATTGGCTCACGCCGCCGGCCGCGCCGCGACGGTGACGGCGATGGTCTGCACCGCTCCGGCGCGCAGAAGCCGCAGCGCCACCGCCTGGCCGATGCGATCGGGGCCGAGCGACGCGGTGAGCGCCCGCGGGCGGCTGAGGGCGGCGCCGTCGATGTCCAGCACGATGTCGCCGGGCAGGATCCCAGCGTTTGAGGCGGGCGCGCCGTCCGCCAGGCTGACCACCATCAGCCCGCTGTCGCGGCCGGTGGACTGACGGAAACTGTCCGGGATCATCACCGGCTGCAGACCAATGCCGAGCCAGCCGCGGGCGATCCGTCCGTCCGCCAGCAGCGGATCGACCACCCGCTCCAACGTCGCGACGGGGATGACAATGGTCCGTCGCCGCGGCCCGGATGTGGACATGCCGATCAGACCGCCTGCGAGGGAGATGACGGGTCCGCCTTCGTCGGCGGCGAGGCGGGCGTCCAGGCGGATGAACGAGTCGATCCGTCCGCCGGCCATGCTGTGCCAGGCCGCGCCGACTTCATGCACCATCGCCAGCCGCGCCGTCGCTCCGCCGGAGGCATCCGCGCCAATCAGCAGGGCGAGGCTGCCGGCGCGTGGCGGCTCGGTTTCGGGGTGGGGCAGGGCGCCGTCAAGCGGGGTTTCGAGCTTCAGCACCGCCACGTTGGTTCCCGGATCGCGGCCGGCCAGGGTCGCTGCGATGCGCGTGCCGCCGCGGATGACGGACAGTTCGGTCGCGTCTTCGGCCAGCACTTGCTCGGATGCGACGACCACGTCGGGGCGCCAGAGAATGCCGCTTCGTGGCCGCTGCCCGCTATGGATTCCGACCGTGAACGATGCCGCCTGAGCGGTCCTGTCGGCCAGTTCGGTGGAGAGCGTGTCTATGATACCCATGCTGTGAGGTCTCCTTGCATGGTTCGTAACCTGCTTGGTTGGCGGCGGCGGCGCTATCGGGCGGATGGCCGGCTGGGGGCCTCGCCGAATGGCCGGGGTGTCGGCATCGCAAGGCGTTAACACAGAGAAGCAAAGCAGCGGGCCTGTCCCGCGCGGAAGCCAGGCTTTCGCCTTGACCGCCTCGGGAATACTCGATGGCTCGATCAGACCGCCCGCACCAGCGGCAGCTTCGTCCCCGCCACCTGCCGCTCCGCAAGCACCTCCCGCCGGAAGCGGAACAGCTTCGCCGGCCGCCCGCCTGTCTCGGTCGTTACTTCCCCAGTGTCCTCCACCAGATCCTGCTGATCGATCAGCCGTCGGAAATTCTGCTTGTGCAGCAGCCGCCCGCCCAGCGCTTCCACCGTCCGCTGCAACTGCAACAAGGTAAACGCTTCCGGCATCAGTTCGAACACCACCGGCCGGTATTTGATCTTCGCCCGCAGCCGCGCGATCCCGGTCGCCAGGATCCGCCGGTGGTCGTGCCGCATCGCCTCACCCGGAGCCGCCGCGTGTGCCGTCCCCGCTTCAGCGACCAGCCCGGCCTCCCACAGCGTTTCGTAACGTTGCAGCACGAATTCCTCGTTCCAGCGTTGCCCGTCCAGGCCGAAATTGATGGCGATCCGCCGCAGACGATCACGTGCCACGCCCGGATCGTCCGCGTTTTCCGCCCAGGCGTGCAGCGGCCCCGCCAGCACCGCCCCGGTCAGAGCGGCTCCCGCGCCACGCACGTCCTCCCAAGGGAAGAACCGGTACCAAGGTTGCCACTCCGCCCCCCACCCGGCCGCCGCTGGAGCCTCCCGCGTCAGGCCCAGATAGCTGACCGACACCACCCGCCCGAGCGTCCCCTGCTTCCTGTCCGCATCGGCGAAGGTATAGAGCTGCTCGACATAGCCGAGCGGATGGCGGGTTTGCGTCTCCACCCAGCTCCGCAGCCCGGCCTGCAACGAGCGGTGCGACGCCTCGAACGGGCCGGAGGGCAGCGCCTGGCCCTTGTCGATCGTCAGCACGCGCGGCTGGCCGTGCGTCACCGCGACGATCACGGCGGTCAATTCCGCGGCAACCGCCACGCTGACGTCATCGCTACGGGTCTGCACCAGGGACATGGCGGGCTTCTGCCACGGCGGCGGCGGAGTCCGCTACCGTCAAATCAATCGCCGGTGCGGCGGCCGAGGGCGGCGTTCTGGATCGCCGCGGTGGCGCCCAGCAGCATCGCGCTGGCGGCGATCGTCATGATCGCGCCGCCGATGAAGGCTCCGGCCAGCCAGGAGCCGGGGGCAGGCGGGGCGGGGAAGCCCGGGGAGGATTTCAGCCTTGGCACGCCGGCACTCCTTTTCGGATTATGATCTTTTCTTTACGCAAGGCCCGCCGCGATGGTTCACCCGGCCGAGAATGGACAGCCGCGCCCTCGCGCGTAAATACTACCAATGGGTAGGACCCGGAGGGAGAAAAAACGCCGATGGATGCGCTGCTGCCGCTGGCCGAGACGCTCGGCGCCCGATTGAAGGAGCGCGGCGAGACCATCGCCATCGCCGAATCCTCCACCGGCGGCCTGATTTCCGCCGCGCTTCTGTCGGTGGGGGGTGCGTCGGCGTATTTTCGCGGCGGCGGGGTGATCTACACGGCGCAGGCCCGTTCGGCGTTCCTGGATATACCAAACCCGCTGCCGCAGCCGATAGAGCGGCCCTCAACCGAGCCCTATGCCGTGCTACTGGCGGACACGGTGCGGGCGCGGCTGGACGCAAGCTGGGGCATCGGCGAGACCGGCGCGGCGGGGCCGGCGGGCAACCGCTACGGCGACAGGGCGGGGCACAGTTGCATCGCGGTGACGGGGGCGGGGTTCTCCAGGGTGATCACGCTGGAGACCGGCAGCGGCGACCGCATCGCCAACATGCGGGCATTCGGGGTGCGGGCACTGGAATTGCTGGCTGAAGCACTGGTATAGAAACGAAGGGAGGAGAACACGGATGGCAAAGCCAATCCATAGCATGATCCGGGTTTTGGATGAGGCCAGGAGCGTGGATTTTTATCATCGGGCGTTTGGTCTGCTGATCGCGGATCGTTATGCATTTGACGGCTTTACCCTGGTCTACCTGACGTCGCCGGAAGACGATTACGAGCTGGAGCTGACAATCAACCACGACCGCAACGAACCTTACACGCATGGTAACGGCTACGGCCACATTGCGTTCGTTGTGCCGGACGCGCGGGCGGAGCAGGCTCGTTTCGCGGCCGCGGGGCTTAAGCCGGAACCGGTGAAGGAATTTCACCGCGACGGGGCGCTGATGGCCCGGTTCTTCTTCGTGACGGATCCCGACGGGTATCGCATCGAGGTGCTGGAACAGCACGGCCGGTACCGCTGATCCCGGTCATTGCACTCAGCATAGCGGCGAGGTGCGACCACGCGTGCCGGCGGAACGGTGTTAGTGTCGCAAAGAGGTTAAGCCTTCCCCTCTGCGCACTCTGCGCCCCGCTCTGCGAACTCTGCGTCGAAACGCGGATTTTGTGCGGACACCTGCGGCGCCAGTGACCCGCAAAGCCGGGCCGCCTGCCATCAAGCAATCGTGCCGAGTGAACAGCGTCGGGTCAGGGGATAAGCTCCGACCCAACCGGGCGCCGGAAACTCCGATCAGACCTGCGCGACAAGACGCTTTCGCTCCGCTATCCGTGCTATTACCTGATCGCACGGTAACGGGGCTTGGCGGACGGCCCGCAGCCGGAGGGCTTTTTCCGCCGGGAGAGCAAGGATGAGCGCCCCCAACGCGTTGGTGCCTGCCGGCAAAGCAGCGGCGCGGGGTGTCCTCTTGCGCGTCATCCTCAGCATCGCCGTGATCCTGGCGTACGCGGGGATCAACCTGCTGCTGCGCCCCGCCGCCACTGTGCTGGCAGCCGAACAGGCGGGGAAACAGTTCGAAAACAGCGATCTCGCGGCGGTCGCCTCGGTCTGGGGCATGAGCCTGTCGGGCCATCTCGGCATCCCGGTCGCGCTATTGCTGCTCGTGCTGATCGCCATCTGGTGGGGTCCCGCCCGGCGCGCCCTGGCGGCGCTGCTGATCGCCAGCGTCATGCTGCTGCCGCATCAGGCGGCCGCCTATTACGACAAGACCGACTACACCGAGGCCTATACCATCCTGCCGAATGAGACCGGCTTCTGGATCCCCGATGCCGGCGCCAACAAGGACACCCAGGCGCAATTCGAGTCGGAGGCCTACCTCAACGCCAACCGCGTCGCGCTGAAGCGGTTCATCGTGCCGCACGCCAAGCTGCAGGGGTCCGGTTCGTTCTTCGACTTCTACGTCCCCGCCGGGCGGCTGATCATCGTCGATCGCACGCCGTTCAGCCGGGAATGGGTGGATGCGACGGATCGCGGCACCTCCCGCCGGCGGGAGGGTTTTCCCTGCCAGAGCAAGGAAGGCATCAACATCACCGTCGGCGTGTCCATCGGCGCGTCGGTGCTGGAGACGAACGCGGCGAAGTATCTGTACCGTTTCGGCGTGCTGCCACCCGTTGGAGACCGCAGCGATCCGCGGATCATTTTCAACTCAGTCTATTATAGCCGCAAGCTGGCGGAGGTGATGGACGATGTCGGCCGCAAGAAGGTGCAGACCCTTGTCTGCGACGAGATCACCGCGCGGTCCTTCGACAAGGCGAACGAGGACGCAGTGCTGATCATGCAGTCCGTCGCCAAGCTCGCCACCGCCTATTTCGACACGGTTGGCATTACCCTGGACTTCATCGGCTGGGCCGACACCTTCACCTTCGACCAGACGATCCAGGACGCGGTGAACCGCCGCTATGTCGCCAGCCAGGACCAGGCGATCGCGGCGCTGCTGTCGCCCTATGCCGCGACGATCCAGGCGTTGGCGGCGGCGGATGCGCTGCGGTCGTTCGGGCAGAAGACCGATGGCAGGCTGCCGGGCACCATCGTCGGGCTGCCGCCTGAACTCGGGCCGCTGATGTCCACCTTGCTGAAGTCGGCGCCGCCGGCGGGGGCGCACTGATCGCCTCGCTTGCCAGCTTCCCGGCGCGGCGCCCAAGATGCGGCGGTCTAGCACAAGGAACCGCCGCCATGAGCGATTTGCCCAAGCATGTCGAGATCCATGAGGAAGGCCCGCGCGAGGGCTTCCAGATCGAGCCCGGGCCAATCCCGACGGGGGAGAAAATCCGGCTGATCGAGGCGCTGAGCGATACCGGGGTGCGACACATCCAGGCGTGCTCATTCGTCAACACGCGGCTGGTGCCCGGCTGGGCGGATGCGGAGGCAGTGGTGGACGGGTTCGCCGCGCGGCCGGGGGTCGAATACACGGGCCTTTTCTTCAACGGCAACGGGCTGGAGCGGGCGCTGGCGTTCAAGGGCAAGCTGACGATCCATGGCAGCATCTCGCTGACCGCCTCGGAGGGGTTCACGCGCAAGAACCTCAACCGCAGCCATGCGGAGAACATGGAGGCAATGAAAAAGCATAGCGCGCTGCAGCAGTCGAAGGGCGTGGCCGTCAGCAAAATCCAGGTGATGGCGGCGTTCGGCTGCAACTACCAGGGCGATATCGCGCCGGAACAGGTGGTCAGCACGCTGCGGGACGGGATGGCGATCGCCGAGGAGACGGGGGCGGCGATCACGCTGTTCTCGCTGGCCGACACGATGGGGTGGGCGACGCCGCTGCGGATCGAGCGGGTCATCGGGGCGGTGCGGGAGCGGTGGCCGGACATGGCTTTGTCGCTGCATCTGCATGACACGCGGGGCCTGGCGGTGGCGAATGCGCATGCCGGGCTGAGGCTGGGGGTGACGCGGTATGATTCCACCGTCGGCGGGCTGGGCGGCTGCCCGTTCGCCGGCCAGCCGAAGGCGGCGGGGAATATCTGCACGGAGGAGCTGGTGCTGCTGTGCGAGGAGATGGGGATCGATACGGGGATCGATCTCGACACGCTGATCGAGGTGGGGCGGCTGGCAGAAGATATTGTCGGGCACCAGTTGCCGAGCGAGTTGATCCATGCCGGGAGTTTGGATGCGTTCCGGAGGCGGGCGGGGTAGGGGGGCAGCATTGGACAGGTCGGGTTGCCGGATCGCGGGCGCGGAAGAACGTTCGAATATTGCAGGTCCCTCCGCGAGTTGAACAGTCAGATGTGTCACCGCTTTGCAAGACGCCAAATAGGAAAGCTTCGGAGACTCGGAGACTTATGGCGAAGGGCCGACGGTTCTATTAAGCTTTATCTTGTGAAACCCAGCTTTTGGACCCACGAGCTTACCCAAAAGCAATGCTGATCCATCGTTGCACGCGATAAAACGCCGTTTGTCCATTGAAAATTTTATCACCTCTTTGTCCGCCTCCTTTACCTGTTGATACGTGAACTCCCATTGTTCGTCGTTCCCGAGAACTTCGAATATCTGATCCTACGTCTTGCTGGATTCCATCGCCGCCGCCTCCTCGCCATATGATCCTAACAATGGGTAGAGATCCGTCAACATTTGAAAGAAGCCGAATGATTTTGGTGTCGATATATCGAGAAACCGAACAGTCCGCGAACCCATGTACAGCAACGCTACGCCGGCCCGCGGAGATCTCGCGGGTCGGGCCGACTACCGAAAGCCAAGACCGCATGCTTTGCCCTACCCGGCGTGCTATACCTTAGCGCACAAGGAGCACATCATGGACAGTTCCGTCGACGTGACCATCCCGGTTGACCCCGAAGTTGCCCAAGCGCTGGTGGATCCGGCGCGGCGCGAGGCGGCCGGACGTGTCCTGAGCAACCTGTTCATGCACGGGCGCCTTCGCGATGTCCTTGCGGAGGCGATCGCCGATGCCAAACGCGAGGCCCGCGCCAATGGCCTGACAGACGCGGACATCGACGCCGAACTCCAGGCATGGCGGCAAGAGCAGCAGTCTTGATCGTCGTTTTCGACGCCTCCACCTTTGTTTCCGCCGCGCTGAAAGTCAGCAGCGTCCCGGAGCGTGCGCTTCTCCGGGCGGTGACCGAGCCCGACCACCTCATCCTGTCGCGAGATGTCGAAAACGAATACAGAGAGGTGATCTTCCGCCCGAAGTTCGACAGGTTCATTTCCGCCGAACGCCGCCGACTCATCCTCGACACCGTGATCGTCGCCGCCGAACGGGTCGAGCCTGTCGAGGCGGTGCGGGAGTGCCGCGACCCCAAGGACGACAAGTATTTGGCGCTCGCCGCCGCGGGAAGGGCGGATGTCATCGTGAGCAGCGATGCTCGCCACTTGCTTCCGATGCATGCGTGGCGCGGAATTTGGGTACTCTCTCCCGCAGATTATCTTGCATTGCCGTGACGGGCCATCAGGTGTAGGGAAAAGTTATTCCTTTATGGTGCAAGCGCCGCAAACTCAGTCCGGCGCAATCAGCTTGATCCCTGGAAAATACTCCAGGAAACGTCCGCGATCCCGAGTCAGCAACGCACACCCCGCCGCCGACGCATGCCCGCCAATAAAGAAATCCGGCAGTACGCCGTTTCGCGTTCCGCCGCGCCCGCGGTAGCGCTTGAACGCCTTGGCCGCAAGGAACAGCCCCTGCCGAGGGATCGGATCGATCCGCGCGCGCAGCGTGGCCACCGCTTCGTCCAATGCTTCCATCGTGTCAAAGCGAACCGAAAGCTCGGCATAAATCACATCGTTGATGATCAATGGCCCCGCCGCCGCGGCACGTTTTAGCCGTGCGAGCGACCAGGGCGCCCACTGCGCGTCGTTCGCCAACACGTCCAGCAGGACGTTGGCATCGATCAGCGTCAATTCAGTCGTCGCCCCGGGTTAGCGCCATGACTTCATCGGTGGACAGTCCGGGACCCAGAATGCCGATCAAACGATCAAACGGATGCTCGCCCGGGCCGGTCACGGACTTGCGGAGAACGAACGCACCTTCGCTGTTGGAAACGAACTCGACCTGACTCCCGGGCCCGATATCCAGGGCGTCGCGCACGGCCTTTGGAATGGTGACCTGACCTTTGACGGTAACGGCTGTCATCACATGACCCTCGGTAATACACCCGGAAGATAGGGTATTACCGCTCTGATTTCAACCCGAAATCAAACGCCGCCTACCACCCCCCCTCCAAAAACGCCCGCACCGTCTGCACCGCGATCAGCCCCATGATCGGCACCGACTCGATCGGATCATCCCCCAGCAGCGCATGCGCCACCACAACCAGATCCGCCGCCCGGTTGCGATACTTCGGCTCCGCGCTGGCATGCGCCCACAGCGCCATCAGCAGGAACCGTTCCGCCCACACCGGCCGCTCCGGCGGCAGGATCTCGTTCGTCACCACCGCCAGCATCCCGGTCCGGTCCGTCCGCGCCAGCTTGCCCAGCTTCTTGCTTACCTCCGGCCCGTCCTCGAACCAGGATCCGATGATCGGATCATCCGACATCCACTGCAGCCCATGCTGATACAGCTCCGAAATCCCCTCCGGCGACTGCTCCGCCGCAAGCAACTCCCCGAACAGCCGATCGGCTTCCGCGCGAAGGTCGAGGCGGCGGTCTTTCCATTCACTCCCGCCGACGGCTTCGGCCACCTCCAGCAGCGCTTCGGGCGGCACCGCGTTGTGCTCCACCCCGACGGCGATGGCGTGCTGGATCACCGCGTCCACATAACCCTTGTCCACCTGGGTGAAAATCCCGCCCAGCTTGGCCTCCTTCAGCAGCCGGTTGACCTTGCTGCGCACCAGATCGGTGTCCGCCCAGGCATCGACCACACCGGTGCCGTGCCGCAGCAGCACGCCGCCGAACAGCCCCTTCCGCCCCAACCGGCTGACCGTCAGGATGCTCTGCGCGCCCGATCCGTCGATCATTGTCGCGTGGTATTCCAGATCCGCCGCCGGCGGCGGCCACGACCCGATTGCCACCCCCGCGATCCGCGCCTTCCGCACCATCGTATCCACCGCCGGCCGATCGGCTGCGGGAATCCAGTTGCGTATGGCGATGGTGCGCCTCAGCGCGTCGGACGACAGCGTTTCCAGTTGCGCCGACTGCTCCAGCGCCGCCGCGGCATCCCGCCGCACGACCGAGTCATCATCCAGCAGCATCAGCGGCACAGCATCGCGCAGCTTCTCGTGCGGCGACAGCGTCAGCTCGGTCGCGAGGAAGCCGCGCAGGCTGGCCGGCATCAGCGCGCTCGGGCTTTTCAGCGTCTCGATCACCTCGAACGGCGAGGCCAGCATGCTGGCGAGTTCATCCAGGAACCCACGCAGCATGGCCTGCATTTCCTCGGGCGGTCCGACGTCCTCCGCCTCGAAACCGGCCGCCGCCAGAGCTGTTTGCGTGTCGTTCGATATCGGCACCCGCGCCTCGCTCAGCGCCGCCGCCATCCTGAACCAATCGTCGCGCGGCACCTTCTTCGATTCGGCCAGCTCGATCAGAGTCTCCTGGTAGTCGTCCAGCATGCGCACCGCCCAGTCCCAGCCGCGGTCCAGCCGGTAGCGGACAAATTCAAGCTGAAGCGATAGCATTTCCATGTAGGCGATGACCAAATTGTCGTCGCGCCGCTTGGCCTCCGCCGAAGCGGCGGCCACCAGGTTTTCCGTGATCACCGGCAGCGTCTGCGGCGTTTGCTCCAGCCAGGTGCGGTCTTCCAGGCTGACTTCCGGCGTGGAGGTGCGGGCGAGGCGCTTGGCGATCGCCTTGATGCGGCTTCGCTCCAGCCCGGTCGCCTCCGGCGGTTCCGCCGGGTCGTCGCCGATCAGCGGCGACTCCGACTCGTCCTCCAGCGCGCTCATGAGATCGGCCATTTCCTCGTCGTCGAGGTCGGGGCCTTCCAATTCCTCGAGCAGATCTTCGACCGCGGCCTCGATCTCATCGGTGTTGCCGGTGCGGGAGATCACCTTGGCCTGCTGAAGCGTCTCCTGCTCGAAGCTCCAAAGGCCCTCCACGGTCATGGAGAAGGCGCCGTAATTGGCGGAGACGCGGAACGCGGTCCAGGTCTTCAGCGCCTCGACCCGGACGTCGCATTCGCCGTCGAACAGGTCGATGGTGTACTCCTCCAGCAGCACGCTGTCGTCGCCGGCCAGCTTGGCGGTGGCGAGGATGGTCTTGTATTCCTCCTCCAGGTCCGGATCGAAGAAATAGTCGCTGAGCAGCTTCCCGGCGAGATCGATCAACAGGGCATCTGTCGGATCCGGCTTGGCCGGGCGAGACGCGGTACGTTTGGCCATGGGTTGCTCCCCCTGTTGCGCCCGGGTCGGGCACCGTCATCGCTTCGTCATAGCCCGGCGTGTCCGGGCTCGCTATCGTGGCTCGCGGCGTGGCGCCACCTCTCCCGCGTCATGTCCCGGCGAAGTCCGCGCCGCCTGTGCCGGCACGTGCCGCGACAGATGGCCCGGACACGCCGGGCCATGACGGAAATTCAATCCGCCAACGACGCCAGTTCCGCCCTAAGTGCCGCAATTCCTTCACCGGTTTCGCTGCTCGTGGTCAGTATGCGCGGATACGCCGCCGCGTGCGAGCGGGCGAGTTGCTCCGCTTCCTTGATCTTTCGCTCCAACGCACCCGGCTTGACGCTGTCCGCCTTGGTCAGAACGATCTGGAACGTCACCGCGGCGCGGTCGAGCAGCTCCATCACGTCGTTGTCCGCCTGTTTGACCTCGATCCGCGCGTCCAGCAGCAGCATCACCCGCCGCAGTGTCGGGCGCCCGCGCAGGTAGTCGAACATCATTCCCTGCCAGTCCGCCTTGATGTCCTTTGACGCCCGCGCATAGCCGTACCCGGGCATGTCCACCAAGGTCAGGCGGCCCCCCAGGTCGAAGAAGTTCAACTGCCGCGTCCGCCCCGGTTCCGACGAGACGCGCGCCAGCGAATTCCGCCCGGTCAGCGCGTTCAGCAGCGACGACTTGCCGACATTCGACCGTCCCGCGAAGGCGATCTCCGTCCCGGCCGGCGGCGGCACCTGCTCCAGCTTCTGCGCGCCGAAAAAGAAGGTGCATTCCGCCGCGAAAAGCAGCCGCCCGGCTTCAAGAGCCGCCGCGGCGGCTTCTGGACCGATCTCGCCGGCGGTCAAGTCCGCGCCAGGGACGGTTTGGACAGATGCGTCCGCCGCTGGATCAGCCATTGCTGGCCCACCGAGAGGGTGTTGTTCCAGCTCCAGTAGATGATCAGCCCGGCCGGGAAGTTCGCCATCATGAATGTAAAGATGATCGGCATGAACTGGAACAGCCGTGCCTGCACCGGGTCGGGCGGCGGCGGGTTCATCTTCTGCTGCAGGAACATCGTGATGCCCATGATCAGCGGCCAGGCGCCGAGATGCAGCAGCGGGAGATAGGCTGCCGGGTTGAACGGGATCAGCCCGAACAGGTTGAACACGTTGGTCGGGTCCACCTGCGAAAGGTCATGAATCCAGCCGAAGAACGGCGCCTGGCGCATCTCGATGGTGACGAAGATCACCTTATACAGGGAAAAGAACACCGGGATCTGTACCAGCATCGGCAGGCAGCCGGAGGCCGGATTGACCTTCTCCGCCTTGTACAGCCCCATCATCTCGGCCTGCATCTTCTGCGGGTCGTCCTTGAACCGCTCCCGAATCGCCGTCATCTTCGGCGCCAGCAGCTTCATCTTGCTCATGGAGCGATAGGAGTAGTTCGCCAGCGGGAAGAACAGCAGCTTCACCAGCACGGTGAACACCAGGATGGCTACGCCGAAGTTGCCGAACAGCGCGTTCAGGTAATCCAGCGCGAAAAATATCGGCTTGGTCAGGAAGTAGAACCAGCCGAAATCGACCGCCTTGTCGAAGCTCGGGATGTGGTACTGGCTCTGGTAGTGGTCCAGCAGCGTGACAATCTTGGCGCCGGCAAAGGCGTGCGTCGTCATCGACGCTTCGCCGCCGGGGGGCGCAGTCAACGGATCCGATGTGACGTAATCCACCTGGTAATGGTCGCCATGGTCCTCGACGTGGCGGAAATTCAGCTTCGAGGATAGGTCCTGGTCCGGGACCAGCGCGGCCAACCAGTATTTGTCGGTGATGCCGGCCCAGCCGCCCGTCGCTGTCGCGTCGTAGGCGAGGCCGTCATGCTTGTCGCCCTCGCTCTTGGCCTTATCGTAAGTGGTTTCCTGCAAGGTGCCATCGACGACGCCGAGTAACCCCTCGAACAGCACATAATAACCCGAGACGGCCGGCTTGTAGTCACGCCGGATGCGCGACCAGGGGAACAGGCTGACCGGCTCGCTGGTGGCGTTCTTTACCGTCTGGCGGACGCTGAACATGTAATTGTCGTCGACCGACAACTCGATATGGAAGGTCAGGCCGGCGCCGTTGTCCCAGGAAAGCGTCACCGGCGTCGCCGGCGTCAGCGTTTCGGCCGAGGCGGCCCAGACGGTGTCGTTGTCCGGCACCTTCACCGTTGCGCCGGGCGGGGCCGTCCACCCGTACTGGATGTAATACGGGTGCTCATCCGACCGCGGCTCCAGCAGCCGGACCAGCGGCGATGTCGGCGCAATCTGCTCGCGATAGTCCTTCAGCACGAGGTCATCCAGCCGCGCGCCCAGCAGGCTCATCGAGCCTTGAATCCGCGGCGCATCGATTTTCAGCCGCGGCACCGTCTTCGGCACGGCGGTGTTGGCGGCCGAGGGGATGGCTGCGCCACTCCCGCCCGGCGCGGCGGGGGAACCTTCCTGCGGCGTCGCGCCGGGAAGCTGCGACTCGGCGACATGTGCGACCGGGGCAGGTTTCGGCAAATGCGGCACCACCAGCCACTGGAAGCCCAGCAAGATCGCCAGCGATATCGCGATCGCCAGGAAGAGCCGTTTCTGGTCCATCAATGCCCCATCTGCCGGTCGGTCCCGGGGACGGGATCGACTCCACCTTCGTTCCACGGATTGCAGCGCAGGATGCGCTTCGCCGCCAAAGCCGAGCCGCGCACCGCCCCGTGAAGGCGCAACGCGTCCACCGCATACTCGCTGCAGCTCGGCCAGAACCGGCAGTTCGCGCCGATCACCGGGCGCAGCGTCCATTGATAGACACGGACCGCCGCGATGCCGGCATGCGCCGCCGGACTCATGGTGCACACCTCATGATACGCCGATCTTGGCCAGCGCGCGCCGTATGTCGGATTGCAATGCGATGAAATTCCGTTTGCGGGTGCTGTCGCGGCCGATGAGCACCAGATCGACTCCCGCCAAGGGCTGCGCGTTCAAAACCAGGCGAACGGCTTCCTTAAGCCGCCGCCGCGTGCGGTTGCGCACCACGGCGTTGCCGACTTTCTTCGTCACGGTAAAACCGAGGCGGGCAGGGAGGGCATCCGGCCGATCGAGCGCCTGCAGGACCACACCGCCGATGGCGGCCTTGCGGCCGGAGGCGGCGGTGCGGAGGAACTCGGCCCGCCGCTTCAGGCGGCCCGGCTTGCCAGCTTGGGGCTTACAGGGTTGGGCTGGCATGGTTGGAACACCAGCGTCTGCTTGCAGGCTCAGGCGGACAGGCGCTTGCGGCCCTTGGCGCGGCGATTGGCCAGGACCTTGCGGCCGCCGACGGTTTCCATGCGGGCGCGGAATCCGTGCCGATGCTTGCGGACCAGCTTCGAGGGTTGATAGGTGCGCTTCACGTCTACTCTCCGAAAACCATATGGCGGCGGCCCCTGTGGCCTTTGCCTTGGGTGGCCGTGCCCTTGCAAGCATACCGGCGGGTGCGCCTCAATCAGCGACCCGTCGGGAAGCGGCGGCTTATAGGGTCACGGGTTCGGCCCGTCAATCTTTCAGACGGCCTCCCGGGGGCCGCCATGACGGGTAGCGCCGGGGACTATCCGGCCAACGTTGAGAAGTGTTAATGTTCCCGCCGCAGGCACTTCATAGTCAGGCGAACCCATGCGGCGTTTCTCCCTAACCACCGTTTGCGCCGTCGTTCTCGGCCTCGCCGTTCTCCTCACCGGCTGCAAGAAGGGCAACCAGTTCGTCCCGCCGCCGCCGCCGAAGGTCAGCGTCGCCAAGCCGCTCGCGGAAAAGATCACCCGCTATCTGAACGCCACGGGCAACACCACCGCGGTCAACTCGGTCGATCTGGTGGCGCGGGTGGAAGGCTTCCTGCAAGGCATCAGCTTCACCGACGGGGCGGAGGTCAAGGCCGGAGACACCCTGTTCACCATCGAACCGCTGCCCTACCAGGCCAAGCTGCAACAGGCCCAGGCCGCCGAGGACTCCGCCAACGCACAGCTTGTCAACGCCGAATTCGTCTTCAACCAGCAGCAATCCTTGCAGCGCAACTCCGTTGCCTCGGTCACCTCTCTGGAAGCCGCCCGCGCCACGCGCGACACCGACCGGGCCAACCTGGCCCAGGCCCGGGCCACCACACAGCTTGCCGCGATCACCTACGCCTACACCCGGGTGCTCGCGCCGTTTGACGGCCGCATGTCGGCGCATCTGGTCTCCGTCGGCAGCCTGGTCGGGACCACGCCGACGATCCTGGCCACCATCGTGCAGATCCATCCGATCTACGCCACCTTCACGGTCAGCGAGCAGGACGTGCAGCGCATCCGCGAACGGGCCATCAAGGACGGGCTGACATCGGCCGACATCGATAAATTCCCCATCGAGATCGGCCTGCAGGGCGAGACCGGTTATCCGCATACCGGCCATCTCGATTACGTCGCGCCCACGGTTGACCCCACCACCGGGACGCTGATCGTGCGCGGCATCCTCGACAACGCCAACGGTCTGCTTCTCCCCGGCTATTTCGTCCGGGTGCGGGTGCCGATGGCAACCGGAGTCGAGGCGATGCTGGTCCCGGACGTCGCACTCAGCGCGGACCAGGGCGGCGTCTATGTGCTCGTTGTCGGCAAGGACAACATCGTCGAGCAACGCCACGTGACCACGGGTCCGCTCGAAGGCAGGCTGCGCGTGATCGAAAAGGGTCTCACACTGGACGATCTGGTTGTGGTTAACGGGTTGCAGCGCGCGGTGCCGGGGCAGGAGGTCGAACCGGCGACAGTCTCCACGCAGGACGTGCCGCAATGATCGCCAAATTCTTCATCGAGCGGCCGGTCCTGGCGAACGTCCTGGCGATCCTGTTCGTCCTGATTGGCGGCGTGTCCCTGTTCAACCTGCCGGTCGCGCAGCTTCCGGACGTGGTGCCGCCGACGGTCATGGTGACGACCCGCTATCCGGGCGCCAGCGCCACCGATGTCATGAACACCGTCGCCTTGCCGATAGAGCAGCAGGTCAACGGCGTTCAGGGCATGCTGTACATGCAGTCGACCAGCACGAGCGACGGCAGCTATGCGCTGATCGTCACTTTCGCCATCGGCACCGACCTGAATTTCGCCCAGGTGCTGGTGCAGAACCGGGTCGCCAGCGCCATGGCCGCGCTGCCGCAGGCGGTGCAGACGCAAGGCGTCCTGGTCTACCAGAAATCGACGGCGATCCTCGGCATCGTGAACCTGACCTCCCCCGACGGGCGCTATGACAGTCTGTATCTGAGCAACTACGCCGCGATCAACCTCCAACAGGAACTGGCCCGATTGCCGGGCATCGGCAACGTGACCGTGTTCGGCTCCGGGCTGTATGCGATGCGGATCTGGCTCAATCCGGACCTGATGAAGGCGCGCGGCCTGACGGTGGACGATGTCAACTCCGCCCTCCAGCAGCAGAGCGCCCAGGTCACCGCCGGCCAGGTCGGCGCCCCGCCGGCGACAGGGCAGGACTTCCAGTACACGCTGAATGTCGCCGGGCGCCTGACCGATGCGGCGCAGTTCGAGAATGTCATCGTCAAGACCGGCGCCAACGGCGCGGTGACCCGCATCCGCGATATCGGTCACGTGGAACTGGGCGCGCAAACCTACAATCAGGCATTCGCCGTCAACGGCAAGCCGGCTGCGGGCATGGCGGTGTATCTCTCGCCCGGCGCCAACGCGCTGTCCGTCGCGGCCGAGGTGCGCGCCAAGATGGCCGAACTGGCGCGCGGGTTCCCGCAGGGCATGGCCACCGCCATGCCGTTCGATACGACCAAGTTCGTCTCCGCCTCGGTGACCGAGGTCTACCACACGCTGATCGAGGCCGGCGTGCTGGTGCTGATCGTCATCCTGGTATTTCTCCAGGACATCCGCGCCACCCTGGTGCCCGCGACGACCGTGCCGGTGACGATCATCGGCGCCTTCGCCGCCATGGCGGCGTTGGGGTTCACCATCAACCTGTCCACCCTGTTCGCCATCGTGCTGGCCATCGGCATCGTCGTGGATGACGCCATCGTCGTGGTGGAAGGCGCGGCGCATCACATTGAGCGGGGCCTCAGCGGGCATGACGCCGCCATCAAGGCGATGCAGGAGCTGTTCGGGCCGATCATCGGAATTACGCTGGTGCTGATGTCGGTGTTCATCCCGGCGGCGTTCCTGCCCGGGCTGACCGGCAAGCTGTACGCCCAGTTCGCTTTGGTCATCGCCGCCACCGCGTTCATCAGCGCGGTCAACGCCGCCACCCTCAAACCGACCCAGTGTGCGCTGTGGCTGCGCCCGACGGTGCCGCTGGAGAAGCGCAACCTGTTCTATCGCGGCTTCAACAACGTCTATGGCCGGGTGGAGCGATGGTACGTGCGCCTTATCGGCGGCATGACCAGCCGCGCCGGCGCGATGGTGGTGCTGGCTCTGCTGCTGATGGGCGGAGCGGTATGGGGCCTGACGCGCCTGCCAACGGGGTTCCTGCCGCTGGAGGACCAGGGGTACTTCCTGATTTCCGTGCAACTGCCGGACAGCGCGTCACTCGAGCGCACCCGGGCCGTCATGGATCGCTTGCAGAAGGCGGTCAGCGCGGTGCCGGGCGTGCAGGACGTGGTGACCGTCTCCGGCGTTTCGGTGCTGGACAACAGCGCGTCGCTGTCCAACGCCGGCGTCGCCTATGTCATCCTGAACGACTGGAGCGAGCGCACCAGCGCCGCGGAAGGCTTCGCCGGCATGTACGCGGCGCTGTCCAGGGCGGTCGCGCCGATAGAGGAGGCGACGACCCTGGTGGTGCCGCCGCCGGCGATCCAGGGCATCGGCAACTCCGGCGGCTTCTCGATGCAGGTGGAACTGCGCGACGGCAGCGGCGATTTCAACAAGCTGCAGTCACTGACACGGACGATCGTCGGCAACGCGCAGTCCCAGTCCGGGCTGGCGCGGCTGAATTCGACCATCCGCGCCGCGGTGCCGCAATTGACGGTTTCCGTGAACCGCACCAAGGCGGAGGCGCTCCAGGTCACTACGGCGCAGGTGTTCCAGACTCTGGCGACCTATATGGGATCGTCTTTCGTCGGTCAGATCAACAAGTTCGGGCTGACCTTCCAGGTCTATACCCAGGCGGAGGCGGGCTTCCGGGTGACCCCGAAGGATGTCGAGGCGCTGCCGGTGCGCACCGCGAGCGGCACGATGGTGCCGCTCGGGACGATCCTGGATGTGACGCCGGCGACCGGTCCGGCGCTGGTGCAGTTGTATAACCTGTATCCGTCAGCGACGATCATCGGCTCCCCGGCGCCCGGATTCAGTTCGGGGCAGGCGCTGGACCTGATGGACCAGATCGCCGCCAGGGACCTGCCGCCCGGCACTGCATCGGAATGGACCGCCATGTCGTACCAGGAGAAGGCCGTCGGCAGCCAAGTGTACGTTGTCTTCGCGCTGGCGATCCTGCTGGTCTACCTGGTGCTGGCCGGCCAGTACGAGAGCTGGCTGGCGCCGGTATCGGTGGTGCTGGCGGTGCCGCTGGCGCTGCTCGGGCCGGTGCTGACGTTAAGTGCCCTCGGAGTCGACAACAACCTGTACACCCAGATCGGCCTGATGCTGCTGATCGCCCTGGGGGCGAAAAACGCCATCCTGATCGTCGAGGTGGCGCGCGAGCAGCGGCTGCTGCACGGGGATTCGATCCTCGACGCAGCGGTGGGGGCGGCGAAGAAGCGGCTGCGGCCGATATTGATGACGTCGTTCGCGTTCATCCTGGGCGTGGTGCCGCTGGTGCTGGCGACGGGCGCGGGGGCAAACGCGCGCAAGTCGATCGGCATTTCAGTCTCCACCGGGATGCTGGCATCGACATGCCTGGCGGTGGTGTTCGTGCCGTGCTTTTTTGTCGTGGTGCAGCGCTTCGAGGAGTGGCTGGCGCGGAGAAAGGCGCCGGTTGCCGAGGGTTCGGTTTAGCGGCGCTTGCCCGTCCCCCCCCCAACCGTCATGGCCCGGCTTGTCCGGGCCACCTCTCGCGGCACCGTGCTGGAAAGGTGCCCGGACAAGCCGGGGCAGGGCCATGACGGTTGGGGGCGGCCCGACAACAAGTTTTCGACAGTAATCACCTCCAAGCTTCCCATCTCCCGTCGCTTGAACCATCAATCCCCGGCGGCGAATGTTCCGGGGAGTTTCGTTCCATGAAACCAATAGACGCCACTGCCAAGCGCGCCGCCCTGGTTCGGGCGCAGCTATTCCAGGCACTGGAACCCGCCGATATCGACCTCATACTCGCCCGCACCACGGTCCGTCGGGTTGCGCGCGGCGATGTCGTGCTGCGGCGCGGCGATCCGAACGGCGGCATGGTCGTCATCATGTCCGGCCGCGTTCGGGTCAGCGTCATCTCCGAAGACGGCAAGGAGGTGACGCTCAGCGTCCTCGGCCTCGGCGAAGTTCTGGGTGAAATGTCGCTGCTCGATGGCGAGCCGTGCAGCGCCGACGTCACCGCGCAGGAGGACTGCACCCTGCTGGTGATCGAGCGCAGCCAGTTCCTTCATCTGCTCCGCTCCAACGCCGCTTTGTGCCTGCACCTGATGACCCTGCTGACCCGCCGGCTGCGCCGCGCCAACGCCGCGCTGGAGGACATGGCGCTGCTCGACCTGCCGTCCCGCCTCGGCCGCCTGCTGGCGCGGCTGGCCAACGACTACGGCGTTCCGGTCCGCACCGGCACGCGGATCGAGGTCAAGCTGTCGCAGAAGGACCTGAGCACCCTGGTTGGCGCCTCGCGGGAGAAAGTGAACAAGCAGATCCGGCAGTGGGAGGAAGACGGCGTGCTGGCCAAGGACAGCGGCCGGATGGTCGTCTGCGACACCCGGGCGCTCGCCCCGCTTCACTGACCGATGGGCGCCGCCGATCGGCTTTGGGTCCGCAAGTTGCGGCTGTGCACGGGCCTGACGCTGTTCTGCTATGTCTGCACCCACCTGCTGAACCATTCGCTCGGCAACATTTCCATTCCGGCCATGGAAGCCGGCATGTTCGTACAGAAATGGATCTGGCAGGGGATCATCGGTACTGTCGTGCTGTACACGGCGTTGTCTACGCATTACTTGCTCGGTCTGTGGGCGTTCTATGAGCGGCGGCATTACGGCTGGACCGCGACCGAGGTGGTGCAGCTCGTCCTCGGCCTCAGCATTCCATTTCTTTTGATGAACCATCTGTTCGTCACGCGGATTTCGCTGGCGGCGTACGGGACGGAAAAAGGTTACGCGCAGGAACTGTATTCATTCTGGGTGGCGGCGCCGCGGCTCGGCGTGCTTCAGGTTTCGGTGCTGATCGTCGCCTGGAGTCACGGCTGCATCGGCCTGTATCAATGGCTGCGGCTGAAGCCGATGTTCACCCGGTGGATGCCGTACCTGTTCTGCGGAGCCATTCTGTTGCCGGTGCTGGCGCTGCTCGGCTTCTACCAGGGCGGCCGGACCTTGCTGGGGCTGGCGCAGGATCCCGCCTGGCGCGCCGCGAACCTCAATCCCTGGCAAATCGGCCTGCCGGCACAGAACCGCCGGCTTACGATGTGGCGCGACATCAGCCTGTGGGCGGCGCTGGCGGCGCTGGTCCTGGTGATCCTGGCGCGAGTCGTCCGCGCGCTGCGCGAATGGCGCGGCGCGGCGATCCGCGTCACGTATCCGGACGGCGGGTCGGTGCGCGTGCCGTTGGGCTTCAGCGTGCTGGAGGCGAGCCGCAGCGCCCGGGTGCCGCATGCCTGCATCTGCGGCGGACGCGGCCGCTGCTCCACCTGCCGCATCCGAGTCGTCGCCGGCCTTGCCTGCATCCCGCCCCCCTCCGCCGGGGAGCAGGCGGTGCTTCGCCGCATCAACGCCGCCCCGTCGGTCCGGCTGGCCTGCCAGTCGCGGCCCACCGGAGACGTCTCCGTGATCCCGCTGCTGCCGGCGAACTGGCCGGTAACGGCGCTGCGGCGGCGGGACTGGCCGCTGCCGGGGCAGGAGCGGTTCATCGTCGTGCTGACCGTGGACATGCGCGACTCGACGCGCCTGGCGGAGACGCGCCTTCCGTTCGACGCCGTCTTCATCGTCGATCGCTTCGTCACCACCGCCGGTGCGGCGCTCACCGCCAGCGGCGGACGCATCAGCCACTTCCTCGGCGACGGGCTGATGGCGACCTTCGGCCTGCAATCCGAGCCGCGCGCGGCCTGCTTCCAGGCGCTGTCCGCCCTGGTCGCCATCGGCCGCGGCATCGAATCGCTGAACGCCGTGCTGGTGAAGGAAACCGGCGAGAATATCCGCTTCGGCATCGGCTGCCACTGCGGTTCGGCCGTCGTCGGCGATATCGGCGACGGGGCGATGCGCACGTTCACCACCCTGGGCGACGCGGCGAACGTCGCGGCCAGGTTGGAGGCGCTGTGCAAGGAGTTCCGCTGCGAGGCGGTGATCTCCCACGATGTCTGGAAAACCGCCGGGTTTTCCATGGTCAACTTGCCGGCGCGGGAAGCCGCCCTGCGCGGGCGGGACGCCAGGCTGCTTGTGCATCCGATCGAGCGGGTGGAGCAGCTTGCCGCGGTCATAGGGGAGGCGGTTCCGCCCTGACCCGGGGCTTTCCTGCATCCGCGCGGCTGGTTTACATGCAAGCCCCGCGTTAACCTTGACCCACCGAGCCAACGCAACCGTCATGGCCCTTCCCGGACAAGCCGGGGCAGGGCCATGACGGTTCGCGCCCAACGCGTACTGGTTTGACCTGCCTTCGCCCCTGCGCCAGAGGACCCGACCGCCGCATGCCCGCTCTATCCGCCCTGATCTTCGACGTTGACGGCACGCTGGCCGAAACCGAGGAACTGCACCGCGAAGCCTTCAACGAGGCGTTTGTCGCGGCAGGCCTCGACTGGCATTGGGACAAGGCGCTGTACGGCGAATTGCTGGAGGTCAGCGGCGGCAAGGAGCGGATCGCGCATTACCAGCAGCGCGCCGGCATTGCCGCACCGTTGGATGCCGCGCGGGTGGCGGCGCTGCACGCCGACAAGACCCGCCGGTATACGGCGCGTGTCCAGGCCGGAAACCTGCCGATGCGTCCCGGCATCCGGCGGCTTCTGGCCGAAGCGAAGCAGGCCGGGTTGCTTCTGGCGATCGCCACCACGACCAGCCGCCCGAACGTGGAGGCGCTGCTCGCCGCCGCGGCCCCGCTGCCGGCGTTCGATGTGATCGCCGCCGGAGACGAGGTGCCGGCGAAAAAGCCGGCTCCGGACGTGTATCTGCTGGCGCTGCGGACGCTGGGTCTGCCTGCCTCCGCCTGCCTCGCCTTCGAGGATACGATCAACGGCCTGGTCAGCGCGAGCGGCGCGGGACTGCGCTGCGTGGTGACGGTCAGTGCCTATGGCGGCGGCGGGCCGTTTCCCGGTGCGGCGTCGGTGCTGACCCATCTGGGCGATTCGGGCGCTCCGGCTGCGGTGCTGTCCGGTCCGAGGCTGCCCGGCGATGTCGCCGACCTGGCGTGGCTGTCATCGCTTGCCGCCGGGGGCCGGGCGGCGGGCTGAATCCTGCACCATCGTCTTGGCGATGAAGCTGCCAATAGTCACACAACCGACTTGTGTGGGCTGCGGATATTTGACTTTTCTCACTTTTTCTTTGTGCTCACGATGTCGTGTTAAAACTCTGGATATTTTTACAGTGAATAAACGCATCGTTCATCGGCGTCATGCCAATCCGCTGCACCGCACCGGACCCGTATGACGGCTTACCGCAACGACACCGGACCATTCGTCCCGCAACGACATCGTCATCGCAGTGGACACCGCGTCGTCCGCCTATTCGCTTCCACACCGAACTTGTCTTTAGGTTGGACACAAGAGGTTGATTGCCGTAAGGCTCGTTGCATAGAGCGTCGTGGAACAAAATGCGCGGGACTCGCCGGCCGGCCAAAGGCAAACCCACCCCCGCGGCAACTGAAGCCATCGAAGCGGGCGTCGCGGCTGAGGTTCCCGGCACGCAAGCCGAGCCGCCGGGGAAACCGCGCCTGATCGTCGGGGTCGGCGCCTCCGCGGGCGGAATTAGTGCCTTCAAGGCGTTTTTTGCCAAGATGCCATCCGATACCGGCATGGCCTTCGTCCTGGTGCAGCATCTCGACCCGGACCACGAAAGCGCCCTGGTGCCAATCATAACCGGCTACACGACGATGCCGGTACACCTTGCGGAGGACGGGGCCGCCGTCGAGCCGGGCAACGTCTACGTCATCCCGCCCAACGTCACGCTGACCATCCAGGACCGCCATCTCCGCATCAAGCGCCCGGCCACTACCGTCGCCCGCCGCGTGTCGATCAATACCTTCCTGACGTCCCTCGCCGAGGACCAGGGTGAAAACGCCGTCGGCATCATCCTTTCCGGCTTCGGCAGCGACGGCGCCACCGGTATCGCCGCGATCAAGGCGCAGGGCGGCCTGACCCTGAGCCAGGCCGAATTCGATCACCACGCCCAAAGCGGCATGCCGCAAAGCGCAGCCTCCGCCGGCTTCGTCGATCATGTCCTTCGGGTCGAGGACATGCCGGCCGCCCTGCTCAACTACGAGCATCACCGCACCATTTTCGATAACAACCGCGGCCCGGACGGCATCCGCGACGATCTGCCGGCCAACCTGCCGGCGATTTGCACCGTGCTGAACGCCAAGCTCGGGCGAGACTTCGGACAGTACAAGGACGGCACGCTGCTGCGGCGAATCCAGCGCCGGATGCATGTCCTGCAAACCAACAACGTCCCGGACTACGTCGTTCGGCTGCGCTCCTCCCCGCACGAAGCCGATCTGCTGTTTCGCGAACTGCTGATCGGGGTGACGCGATTCTTCCGCGATCCCGAGGTGTTCGAAACGCTGGAAACCACGGTCATTCCGGAACTGCTGGCGGAGCACGGGTCGGGCGAGCCGATACGGGTCTGGGTGCCCGGATGCGCCACCGGCGAGGAGGCCTACTCCATCGCGATCCTGTTCAAGGAGCAGCGGGACCAGCTCAGCAACGCCGGATCGATCCAGATCTTCGCCACCGACATCGATGCGCACGCCATCGACGCCGCGCGGATCGGCCTGTTTTCCGAAACCATCGCCTCCGACATGCCGGAAACCCGGCTGCGGGAGAACTTCGTCAAGGAGGAAGGCGGCTACCGGATTTCCAAGTTCATCCGTGAGATGTGCCTTTTCTCGGTGCACGACCTGGTGAAGGACCCGCCGTTCTCCAAGCTGGATTTGATTTCCTGCCGCAACCTGCTGATCTATTTTCAGCCGCAACTTCAGCATCGCGTGCTGACGACGTTCCATTACGCACTGCTGCCGAACCGCTATCTGCTGTTGGGGCCGTCCGAAGGCGTCTCCGTCCAGCCGCGGCTGTTTTCGCCGCTGAACAAGAAGCAGCGGCTGTTCACCCGGCAGAGCGTGGCGGCGCGGCTGCCGGTCTATCCGCTGGCCCATCTGCCGCTGGCGGCTCCGCTCGGCAAGCGCCTCGTTGTCCAGGGCCACGACGCGATCGAGCGGCGGGCGGTGCAGGCGGTCAGCCGCTATCTGCCCGCCTACCTGGTCGTTGACCGCCACTACGACGTGCTGCGGTTCGCCGGTCAGACCGCGAAATACATCGAGCCCGCGACCGGCGCCGCCAGCCTGAACCTGTTCAACCTGCTGCATCCGGATCTGCGGACCGTGGTGCGCAGCGCGCTCAACCAGGCCGCGGAAACCGGAGAGCGCGTGCTGCACGGCAGCGTCCTGGTCGCCGCCGGGGACCGCAACGAAGCTGTCAACCTGATCGTCGAGCCGCTGGCCGAGACCGACGGCGACGCCCTGTTCGTCATCGCGTTTCAGGAGGTCGTGCCGCCCGACCCCGGTTCGGTGGTGGCGATTGTCAGGGAGGCGGACGAAAAGAACGGCAGTGCGACGCGGAGCCTGAAGCGCGACCTCGCGGCGACGCGCGAGCGGCTGCGCAACGTGACCGAGGAGCTGCAATCCTCCAACGAGGAACTTCAGTCGTCGAACGAAGAATATCTCTCGGTCAACGAGGAGTTGCAGTCCACCAACGAGGAGCTGGAGACCTCCAAGGAGGAGCTTCAGTCCCTGAACGAAGAACTGCAGACGATCAACGCGGAGCTGAACCACCGCAACGAGGGGCTGGTGCGGGCGCACAGCGACCTCGCCAACCTGTTCGACAGCACCTCGATCGCCACGCTGTTTCTCGACAACGACCTGCGGATTCGCCGCTTTACCCCGCGGCTGCTGGAAATCTTCAAGGTGCGGGACGGCGACGAGGGGCGGCCGATCACCGATATCGTTACGCATTTGACACAGGATTGGCTGGGCGAGGACGTCCGCAAGGTGCTGACCAATCTGGTGTCCATCGAGCGCGAGGTTTCGCTGGCCGACGGCGGGCTCAGCTACCTGATGCAGGTGCGGCCTTATCGCGACATGAACAACCTGATCGATGGCGTGGTCATCACCTTCGTCGATATATCCGAGCACAAGCGGCATGAGGAGGCGCGCGCCCGCCTCGCCGCGATCGTGGAATGGTCGCATGACGCCATCATCAGCCACGATATGGACGGGATCATAACAAGCTGGAATGCCGGTGCCGTAAAACTGTTCGGCTACGCCGCCGCCGAAGCCATCGGCCAGCCGATCGGCGATGTGCTGAAGGGGCCGCAGCCGCGCAACTGGGCCTCGCTGATCAAGGGTCTGGATGAAAGCGAACCCGCGGCCGATTTCGACAGCGTCAAGGCGACCCGGAACGGCGGCACGGTCGAGGTTTCGTTCACCGTTTCGCCGCTGCGGGACGGCGATGGCAAGGTGGTGGGCGGATCGGTGGTGGCGCGCGATATCAGCGAGCGCCGGGCAGCCGAGCAGAAAGCGCAGTTGCTGCTGAGCGAGCTGGATCACCGGGTCAAGAACATCCTGGCGATCGTCTCGGCCATCGTGACGCAGACGCTGCGGACCAGCGAGTCGCCCGAAGCCTTCGCCGAGGAAATCCAGGGCCGCATCGGCGCGATCGCCAAGGCGCACAGCCTGCTGACGCAATCCGGCCATGGCGAGCTTCTGCTGCAGGCGCTGGTCCTGACCGAGCTGGCGCCCTACGACCGCGGCGCCGGAAACGTCGAGATCGGCGGCAGCAACGTGTCCCTGACTCCAAAAGCCGGAATGGCCCTGGCGTTGGCGATCCACGAACTGGCCAGCAACGCCGCCAAATACGGGTCGCTGTCCAACGGCACCGGCCACCTGTCCGTCACCTGGGCGGTCGAACAGCGCGTGCCCGGACCGGTTCTGACATTGAACTGGAGCGAGACCGGCGGACCTATTGTTCGGCCGCCGACGCGCCGGGGATTCGGCTCGACGCTGATCGAGCGCGGACTGGCGCATGAACTCGATGCCGAGGTGACGCAGGCGTTCCTGCCGGAGGGCCTGCGCTGCACGATCACCATTCCCATGACCACCGAAATCGATCTGGTGCACGTTGAGGGCGAGAAATGATGTTGGACCCAACGGTTGCAGACGGTCTCGCCGGTCGCCGGGTTCTGGTCGTTGAGGACGAGATGATGATCGCCATGGTGCTGGAGGAGTCTTTGCGGGCTCTCGGTTGCGCCGTCGTCGGACCGGTGAGCAAGCTGGACGACGCAATGCGGCTGGCAAGGACGGAAGTGCTCGATGCGGCCGTGCTCGATGTCAACATCCGTGGCGGCCAGGTGTTTCCGGTGGCGGAAATCCTGATCGCGCGGGGTATTCCCTTCGCGCTGGCCAGCGGCTACAGCGATTGGATCCTGCCGGAGACCATGCAGGGCAAGCCACGCCTGACCAAGCCGTTCACCTTGCACGAGCTGGAGCATGAAGTCCGGCGGCTTTGTCAGTCCGCGCCGGTTCCCGCCTCTTGACCTGAGTCAATGCGGGAGCCTCACTGAACCGGGAGGATTTCCGCAATGTCTTACCACCCATCAGTGATCGGCCTCGACGGCCTGGCGGCGCTGATCGGGGCCCTGAGCGGCGACGGCTTCCGCGTCCTCGGTCCCACCGTGCGCGACGATGCCATTGTCTATGATGACATCGAAGGGGTGGACGATCTGCCCGCCGGCTGGACGGACGAGCAGGATGGCGGCCGCTATCGCCTGAAGCGGAGGGACGATAACGCTCTGTTCGGCTATGCCGTCGGGCCGCATGCCTGGAAGCGCTTCCTGCACCCTCCGTTGCTGCGGCTGTGGCGGGCCGAACCGGATGCCGCCGGGCTGAAGCTGACGACGGACCCGGAGCCGGAGCAGCCGTTGGCCTTCTTCGGCGTGCGGTCCTGCGAACTTCATGCAATCGCCATACAGGACAAGGTCTTTCTGCAAGGGGCGTATGTCGATCCGCATTACCAGGCGCGGCGGAAGAACGTCTTCCTGGTCGCGGTGAACTGCGGCACGGCCGGCGGCACCTGCTTCTGCGCTTCGATGAACACCGGCCCGAAGGCGGCTTCGGGCTTTGACCTGGCGCTGACGGAATTTCCCGGCAATCCGCACGAGTTCCTGGTGGAACCCGGCAACAAGATCGCCGCCATGGTGGTCGCCATGCTGCCGCAGCGCGCGGCCACGGCGGCGGATATCGAGCGGGCCCGGGCGGTGACGGAACGCACCACCGCCAGCATGGGGCGGCACATGCAGGCGGATGGCGTGCACGACCTGCTGCTGGGCAACCTGGAGCACAAGCGCTGGGACGACGTGGCGGCGCGCTGCCTGTCCTGCGGCAACTGCACCCAGGTCTGCCCGACCTGCTTCTGCACCGCGGTCGCCGACGTCAACGACCTGTCCGGCGCGACCGAGCGCACCCGGCGCTGGGATTCGTGCTTTTCGGTGGATTTTTCCTATATCCATGGCGGCAGCGTGCGGCCCTCGCCGCGCTCGCGCTACCGGCAGTGGATGACGCATAAGCTGGCGAGCTGGCACGATCAGTTCGGGACGTCCGGCTGCGTCGGCTGCGGCCGCTGCATCACCTGGTGCCCGGTGGGGATCGACATTACCGAAGAAGTCCGCGCCATACGCGGCGATTGATCGAGGAGGGAAGCAATCATGGTCCACATCGTCGGTCTGGAAGACACGCTGGCCCACCACCCGTTCGCCGAGGGCATGGACCCGGAGGTGTTGCGCACGATTACCGGCTGCGCCAGCAACGCGGTGTACCATCCGGGGGATTATATTTTCCGCGAAGGCGATCCGGCCGACAATTTCTATCTGATCCGTCACGGCCTGGTGGCGCTGGAGATCCATGTGCCGCAGGGTCCGCCGATTGTCGTGGAAACCCTGGAGGCGGGGGATATTTTCGGCTGGAGCTGGCTGCTGCCTCCGTATCGGTGGAGCAGCGATGCCCGCGCCAGCGAGCAGGTGCGGCTGCTGAAGCTGGATGGCGCCTGCCTGCGCGGCAAGATGGAGAACGACCGGTCGCTGGGCTACGAAATCTATAAACGTTTCGTGCCGATCATGGCGCAGCGATTGGCGGGTACGCGGTTGCGGATTGTCGAGTTGGCGACCGAGCCGGCTTTGCATCCCAGGCAGAAGGGCTGATCCCGTGGACGCGGTTGCTCCGGCCGATACGCTTGCCGGCGATCCGATGGTGCCGGTGCCGTTCCGGATCGCCAAGGTGATCCGGGAGATACCGGGCGTCTACACCTGGCACCTGAAGTCTTTGGACGGGAAGCCGTTTCATTACCGGCCGGGCCAGTTCAACATGGTGTATCAGTTCGGGGTTGGGGAAATCCCGGTCTCGATCAGCGGCGACTGCCGGGAACCCGATACGCTGGTGCACACGATCCGCGCCGTCGGGCCGGTGACCAATGCGATGCAGCAACTGCGGGTTGGCGCCGTCGTCGGCATTCGCGGCCCGTTCGGACGGCCCTGGCCCATCGACGAAGTTGTCGGCTCCGACCTGATTTTCGTTACCAGTACGATCGGCCTGGCGCCGCTGCGCGGGCTGATCTACGAGGTACTGAACCGGCGCGCGGATTTCGGAAAAGTCGTTGTGTGCTATGGCACGCGCGGTGTGGACGACATCATGTACGAAGCCGATCTGCATCGCTGGCGGGCACGTTTCGATATGCATGTGCATCTGACTGTTCATTCCGCGCCCAGTGGATACCGCGGCCGCGTCGGCGGCGTGGTGGCGGCGATCCGCGCGGCGCAGATCGACTGGCAATCGGCTCAGGCGTTCGTCTGCCGCTCGGAGGCGCTGACGCGGCAGGCGGTGGATACGCTGGCCGGGCTGGGGGTGACGACGGATCGCGTCTGGGTCACACTGGAACGAAACATGCAGTGCGCCATCGGCTTGTGCGGTCATTGCCAGATCGGCCCAACCTTCGTGTGCAAGGACGGTCCGGTCTACCGGTTCGACCAGATCGACTCGCTGTATTCCGTGCGCGAATTCTAGGAGAGCCAGCATGGCCAAAGCACCACGCAAGCCGAAACTGGCCGTCTGGAAGTTCGCCTCCTGCGACGGCTGCCAGTTGTCTTTGCTGGATTGCGAGGACGAATTGCTGGCGGTGGCCGGCGCGGTGGAGATCGCCTATTTCCCGGAGGCGACGCGGGGCGTGCTGAAAGGGCCGTACGACATTTCTTTGGTGGAAGGGTCGGTCACGACGCAGCACGACGCCGAGCGGCTGGGGGAGGTGCGGCGGCAGTCGCGCCGGCTGATCACCATCGGCGCCTGCGCCACCGCGGCCGGCATCCAGGGTTTGCGCAACTTCAAGGACGTGCGGGAATTCACCTCGGTGGTTTACGCCCATCCGGAGTTCATCGAGACGTTGGAGACATCGACGCCCATCGGCTCGCATGTCGAGGTGGATTATGAACTGCGCGGCTGCCCGATCGACAAGCACCAGTTGCTGGAGGTGCTGACAGCGTTTTTGAACGGGCGGCGGCCGAACATCCCGGCGCACAGCGTCTGCGTCGAGTGCAAGGCGCGCGGCACGGTGTGCGTGCTGGTGCGCGGCGCGGCGGCGTGCCTCGGGCCGGTGACGCATGCCGGGTGCGGGGCGATCTGTCCGGCGTACAACCGCGGCTGCTACGGCTGCTTCGGGCCGAAGGAGACGCCGAACGCGGTGTCGCTGGCGCCGCGGCTGGCCGATGCCGGGATGGACAAGCCCGCGCTTGGGCGCGTCTATCGCACGTTCAACCCGGTGGCCGATGCGTTCAGGAAAGAAAGCGAGCGTCATGGCGCGTAGAACGATCAACGTCGATGTGCTCGCCCGGGTGGAGGGCGAGGGCGCGCTGCGGCTCGTGGTCGATGGAGCAGTGCTGCGCGAGGCGGAACTGCGCATCTTCGAGCCGCCGCGCTTCTTCGAGGCGTTCCTGCGCGGGCGTCACTACACGGAGGTGCCGGATATTACCGCGCGGATTTGCGGCATCTGCCCGGTGGCGTATCAGATGAGCGCTGTGCATGCGATCGAGGATGCGCTCGGAATCGTCATTTCGCCCGCGATGCGGGAGTTGCGGCGGCTGCTGTATTGCGGCGAGTGGATCGAGAGCCACGTGCTGCACATGTATATGCTGCACGCGCCGGATTTTCTCGGCTACGACGGTGCGGTCGAGATGGCCGCGGACCATCCCGAGATCGTAAAGACGGGGCTGGCGATCAAGAAGGTTGGCAACGCGATCCTGAAGCTGCTGGGCGGGCGGGAAATCCATCCGGTCAATGTGCGTGTCGGAGGGTTTTATCGCGTGCCGACGAAGCGGGAACTGGGGTCGTTGCGCGAAGACCTGAAGCGGGCGCTGGAGGCGTCGCTGGGCACGGTGAAGCTGGTCGCCGGGTTCGACTTCCCCGATTGCGAGCGGGATTACGACCTGGTGGCGCTGGGCGATGCCGGCGAATATCCGTTCAACGCCGGGCGCGTGCTGAGCAACAAGGGGTTGAGCATCACGCCCAGGGAATACGACGCGCATTTCGAGGAGTACCACGTCAAGCGTTCCAACGCGCTGCATTCACGGCATGTTGGCAACGGCGCGTATCTGACCGGGCCGCTGTCGCGGTACAGCCTGAACTCCGCGCTGCTGTCGCCGATTGCGCAGCAGGCGGCGCACCAGGCGGGGTTGGGGCCGACATGCAGCAATCCGTTCCGCAGCATCGTCATTCGCGCGGTGGAGGTGGTTTACGCACTGGACGAAGCGCTGCGGGTGATCGATGCGTATGAACCGCCCGATCGCCCGTTCGTTCCGGCGGATCTGCGCGCCGGCATCGGCTATGCCTGCACCGAGGCGCCGCGCGGCATGCTGTATCATCGTTACCAGATCGCCGAGGACGGCACCATCCTGGACGTCAAGATCGTGCCGCCGACATCGCAGAACCTGCCGAGCATCGAGGACGACCTGCGCAGCTTCGCCCCCGGCTGGCTGAACGAAACGAACGACCGCCTGCGTCATTTGTGCGAACAAACGATTCGCAACCATGACCCGTGCATATCGTGCGCCACGCATTTCCTGAAAGTGGACGTCGTGCGTGTCTGATCCGCCGCGGCGGCTGGTTGTCGGCATCGGCAATCCGGATCGCGGCGACGACGGGCTAGGGCGGATGGTCGCGGGTCTGCTGCGCGGGCGGCTGCCGGCGGATGTGCGGATCGAGGAACGCCTCGGGGGCGCGGCGGAACTGGTCGATCTGCTGGCGGAGGCGGACCACGCGGTTTTGGTCGATGCGATGGTGTCGGGCGCCGCGCCGGGCACGATCCGGCGGCTGGATTGCGCGGCGGGGGAGGTGGTGCCGGGGGTGGCCGGCGCGTCCTCGCACGGGTTTGGGTTGGCGCAGGCGATCGGGCTGGCGCGGGCGTTGGGGTCCCTGCCGCCGGTGTGTCTGGTGTATGCGGTGGAGGCGGCGGCGTTCGCGCCGGGGGCGGAGATGACCGCGGTCGTTGCCGAAGCGGCGGAGGCGGCGGCGGGGCGGATCGCGGTGGAGCTGGCATCGCTCTTTCCCCGTTATGGCCCGGCTTGTCCGGGCCACCTATAGCGGCACGTGCTGGAATTGGTGGCCCGGACAAGCCGGGCCATAACGAGGGAGGGGAGGCAACGGCCGCACCGCGCACTCCCGGGCCTTTCACCCGCCAACCCTTCAGGGCATAAGCCCGGCCCGATGCTCTCCGTCCTGCCCGCCCTGGCGACGCCCGCTCTGCGCCTGCTCGATCCCGAGCAAGCGCATGCCCTCGCAATCCGCGCCTTGTCCCTCGGCATCGCGCCGCGAGCGTCCGACCCCGACCATCCAGCCCTTGCCGTCACCGCCCTCGGCCGGAGCTTCAGCAACCCCATCGGGCTCGCCGCCGGCTTCGACAAGAATGCCGCCGCCGGTCCGGCGCTGCTGCGGCTTGGGTTCGGCTTCGTCGAGACCGGCACCGTCACGCCATTGCCGCAGGCGGGCAACCCGAGGCCGCGCATTTTCCGGCTGACGGAGGACCGCGCCGTAATCAACCGGCTCGGCTTCAACAACGCGGGCCTTGCCGTCTACCTGCGCAACCTCGGCGCGCTGTCCGGCCGCAGCATCCCGCTCGGCGCCAATGTCGGCATCAACAAGGAAAGCGCCGATCCCGTCCGCGACTACCCGGCGCTGATCGGGGCGGTGGCTCCTTTGGTTGATTATGCCGTCATCAACGTGTCGTCGCCCAATACCCCCGGGCTGCGCGACCTTCAATCCGAAAGCCAGCTTCGCGCCATCCTGCGAGCCGTCGGCATGGTCGCCAACCGGCCGCCGGTCCTGGTCAAGGTCGCGCCGGACCTGTCCCGAGACGGCTTGGCCGCGGTGGTGGAAACCTGCGTGGACGAAGGCGTCCAGGGCCTGATCGTCGGCAACACCACGATCTCCCGCCCCGCCGGGTTGAAGTCCCGGCACGCGCGCGAAACCGGCGGACTGTCGGGCGAGCCGTTAAGGGCCCTGTCAACGGCCATGCTGGCGCGCGCTTCCCTGCTGGCCCGCGGACGCCTGGTGCTTGTCGGCACCGGCGGGATATCCACCGGCCGCGACATCCTGACGAAAATCCAGGCCGGCGCGTCGCTGGTGCAGCTTTACACCGCGTTCGTCTACCATGGCCCGGCACTGATCCCGCGGCTGAAGACGGAACTTCTCGCCGCCTTGCGTGACGAGCGGATCGCGGCCGTGCAGGATGCCATCGGCACCCGGGCGCAGGAACTGGCGGAGCAGGCTTGAATGGAACATCTGTCCGGCTTCGCGCCGCTGGCCGAGCGGTACAATGGCTTCGTGCTCGATCTTTGGGGCGTCATCCATGACGGGGTGACCGCGTTCCCGCATGCGGTGGAGTGCCTGGAGCGGCTGCGCGACGCCGGCAAGCGGACACTGCTGCTGTCGAACGTGCCGCGCCCCAACGGCGCGGTGCGAACGATGATGCAAGGGATGGGGATCGCCGATTCGCTGTATACCGGCATCCTCACCAGCGGAGAGGCGGTGCGGCTGGCGCTGATCTCGCCGCCCGACCTCTGGTGGGCCGAGCTCGGGCAACGGGTCTATCATCTGGGGCCGGAACGCGACCGTCCGGTGTTCGACGGTCTGCCGCTGGTCCTGACGGAGTCTCCCGCGGACGCGAACTTTGTGCTGAACACCGGTCCGGACGACCACCGCAACCCGAGCGACATGGCGGAGTTCGAGCCGATCCTGGCCGAGTGCGCGCAGCTTCGGCTGAAGATGATCTGCGCCAATCCGGATCTGGTGGTGATCCGCGGCGGGGTGCGCGTGCTATGCGCCGGCTCCCTCGCGATGCGTTACCAGGAACTCGGCGGCGACGTGCGGTCTCTGGGAAAGCCCGATCCGGCGATCTATCAGCCGGTGCTGGAGCAACTCGGGCTGCCGCCGGAGGAGGTGCTGGCAGTGGGCGACTCGCTGCACACGGACATTGCCGGGGCGGCGGGCGTCGATCTGGCGGCGTGCTGGGTTCTCAGCGGCATCCATGGCCGGGATCTTGGCGACGGGGCAGGGGGGTTCGATACGATCCGGGCGGAAGCCGCCGCCCGTGCCGCAGGGTTGCAACCGGCGGTCACGGTGCCGCGGTTTGCGTGGTAAGGGGCGCCAAACCCGTCATGACCCGGCTTGTCCGGGGCACCTATCGCCGCACGTGCTGGCATAGGTGGCCCGGACAAGCCGGGCCATGACGATACGGGGTTACCCCCCGATCAACCCCGGCTCAAGGCACGGCGCCGGCCTGCCCTCGGCCGTGGCTGCCCGAAGCTGAACCAGCAGACCCTGCAGCTCCCGGATCGTAAACGGCTTGCGCAGCAACCCCGCGAGCTGCCCGACCGCAATGTCGGCCTCAGACAGCTCCGCATACCCCGTGATCAGCGCAATCGGCGCCGCCACACCGCGCAGGCGCAGTTCTCCGGCAAGTTGCAACCCGTTCATCCCGGGCATCGCATAATCCAGCAGGATGATCTTCGGCGGCGGCGACAATTGGTCGATCATGCTGAGAGCCTGCTCTGCGCCGGAAGCCTGGACGACCTCGCATCCCAGGTCGCGCGCCATTTCCACCGTCACCTGCCGAACCGCGTTGTCGTCATCCACCACCAGCACGAGGTCGGCCGGCGACCCTGGCGCGGGCAGCGCCAACTCCGGCGGCGGTCCGTTTGGCGTCACCTCGGCGTCCACCGCCCGCGGCAGGATCAGCGTGACCCGCGTCCCCTGGCCGGGTTCGCTGTCGATCATGGCGCTGCCGCCGGATTGCCGCGCCATCCCGTAGACCTGGCTCAGACCCAGCCCGGAACCGGCACCCGGTCCCTTGGTGGTGAAGAACGGATCGAACGCCCGCGCCTTGACCTCCGCGGTCATGCCGATCCCGGTATCGGAAACGCAGATGCGAACGTAGTTGCCGGGAGCCACCTCGCCCTCCGACACCAAGGCCGAACCGACCGCTCCCGCCGTTACGTTGGATGTGCTCAGCGTCAGCCTCCCACCGTCCGGCATCGCATCGCGGGCGTTCAGGCAGAGGTTCAGGATCGCCGCCTCGACCTGGCTCGGATCGACCATCGCCGGCCACAGGTCGTCGCTGAGTTCCGACGCCACCTGCACCCGCCGCCCCAAGGTGCTGGTGGCCAGGGTGATCAGTTCCTTCAGCAGCGCATTGATGTCCGTCGGCCTCGCCGCGAGGCGCTGGCGGCGCGAGAAGGCGAGCAGCCGGGACGTCAGTTGCGCCCCCCGCTGCACAGCGCCGGTAGCCCGTTCAATGAGCCGCTGAAGTTTTTCCGAGTCGCTGTCGGTCCAGTCCTTGCCCGGCTGCGGCACCCGGCGCTCCATCAGCTCCAGGTTGCCCAGGACCGTCGCCAGCATGTTGTTGAAATCGTGCGCGATGCCGCCGGCGAGCTGGCCTACCGCCTGTAGCTTCTGCGCCTGGTGAAGCGCCGCCTCGGTCTTCTCCCGGCCGGCGATTTCAACCTGAAGCCGGTTGTTGCTTTCCGACAGTTCGCGCGTGCGCTCCGCCACCTGGGCTTCAAGGAAACTGGACTGCAGGCGGCGCTCCATTTCCCGGGCCTGCAAACCGGCGGCCATGGCGTTGAACGACTGCGACAAGGCGGCGAATTCCGAGCCGGCGTCGGTCAGCGACGCGCGCGCGCTCAGGTCGCCCTCCCGCCATTTTCGTGCCGCCCGCAGCAAAGCCTCCGTCGGCTGATAGATGAAGCGGCGGCCGGCGAACCAGGCCAGGAAGATGGCCACAAGGGCGGCGCCCGCAATCGCCAGCAGATCCTGATATGTCGCCTGATCAATATCCGCCGTCAGCGGCGGCAGCAGCAGGAACTCCACCACCGCCAGGCCGGCGGGCGAGGTGGCGGGAACGAAGGCTGTCAGGTAGGTTCGTCCGTCCGGGTCGGCAATGGTTTCCACGCCCGGGGCTTGTCCGGTCTCGGCCGGTTTCAGCCATTCGGGCAGCTTCTGACCGCCCCAGTCCCCCGCATCCGGCACGCGCGCCAGGATCGTCCCTTGCCGATCGGCGATGATCAGGGAGGCCCGGGCGATGGACGGCGCCTGATCCACCTTGACCGATTCAAGATGCTTTGCCAGCCAGTCAACATTCAGGCCGGCCAGCAGCACCCGCGGTTCGGCGCCGGGGACGGGAACCGCCAAAGGCAGATAGCTTTCAGGCCCGGAAACCAGAGTGCCGACGGTCACGCCCGCAGCACCGGCCAGTCGACCCGGCCAATTGTCGCGACCAGGGTCCAATCCCGCGGGCGTCCCCGCCGAGGCGCACAGGACGCCGCCGCCCGCCGGCGCGAGCAGAGCCAGAAAGCGATACTCGGTCAGGCTGTTGCGCAAGGCGGTCAGCCGGTCGTCGCAGGCGGGGCCATTGCCATGGATCTCTGGAAACTGCCCGGCCAGCGCGCCGACCTGACGGGCGGCATCGACGATGCTGGACATATCGGCATTCGCGAGACTGGCCTGCCGCAGCACCAGACCGCCAAGCTGCTCATGACGCTCGGCGTACAAATTGACCTGCGAATAGACCTGCACCGTCAGGATCGGCAGCAGGCAACCCAGGACCAGGAGTACCAATCTCGTTGAAAGTTTCATCCAACCAAGCCCCGCTCGGCCGTTTGCTCACGGAAGGATACTTGTATCGTGAGATCAATGGTCGCTAAAGTCATGTTACGAATACCGCGCCCCTTGGTATGCCGAATGGAAATTGCGCGACGATCGGATCAGCATGGTTTTGCCTGCGAACACGTTATCAATCGGTCGGGAGCACAGAACACGTATAAGTGCTTGAAAGCGAGCGCATTCCATCGGTTCCTGACTTCACGATTTAGCGACGCCGGGAGAGATTGGTCCGATATTGGAAAAACAAAGGCTCCATCACGGAGTTACCCCTCCGCCGGATCGCCGGGGTGGACGACTGTTGCGAACGTGATCTGGACCGTATCGCTGAGCGAAATCTTTACGTTGCCCGAATCCCGTGCCGTGGCTTTTCCGTTTCCGCTCGGCCCGAATCCGGCTGCCGGTCCGGCGGATGGCGTGGGCCGGGAACAGCCGCCGAAGGCCGCGCCCGCAAGTCGCCCCGGGCGCAAGTCCGTCAGCGCAAGATCAACCTCATCGGCCTCCACCCGCAAAGCGCGGCTTTTCCCGGCGGTCCGCATCGCAGCCTCCATGACGGTTCAGCACGCGCGAAGGGCGGGTGCACGACGCGACGTTAAAGCGCCATGGATGAACGAACAGTTAACAGTTCGGTTCCCGCGTGCAGCCCAACCGCTGAATCGAGGCGGCGCACGCAAGTGTTATTGCAGAGGTACGGTCACACTGAACCCGGGGGTCTGAATCGGCTTGCGATCCTCGGCGGTCTGGAACCGCGAACCCGGGGCAAACCCGAGGCTCGGATCCGGCGGGTTGGAGCGGTATAGCCTCACATCGATGGAAGGCCGCTCGGATGCCGGCGTCGAGGGAACCCTGGCGTCGATGTCGGGCGTCGGTGCCGCCTCGGCGATGGGCGGGTTATCGGGCGGGATGGGCGGCACCGGCAGATCCTCGGCGAAAGCCGGAGAACCGATCACCATCAGGCACAGCCAAAGAATGCGCGTCATGGAATCGCCTCCCCGGGTTGTTCGGTTGTAGGCGGCGGCAGACGGTGCACGCCGCGGACATCGTGCGGCGGGTTGCCGGCCGGCCGGCCAAGGGCCGCGGACCCGGCATCGCGCCACGCATGCAAGGCCCAGTGAACCGAAGGAAAAGCGATATCATCCCACGGTATGTCGTCCCAGGCGAAAAGCCGCACTTCCTGACTTTCCGGACCGGGGGCGAACGCCGGTCCATCGGAATCGGCAAAGCGGGCCCGGAAAATGACCTGCACCTGGCCGATGCGGGCGATGCTGAACACGCCCAGGATACCGTCGATCGCGATCGACGCGTCGGCTTCCTCCAACGCTTCCCTCGCCGCGCCTTCCTGGAGGGTTTCGCCAAGTTCGAGATATCCGGCGGGCATGGTCCAGAATCCGAGGCGGGGCTCGATCGCCCGCCGGCACATCAGGATGCTGTCCCCGGCCCCGATCACGGACCCGACGACCACCTTGGGGTTTTCATAGGCGACATAGCCGCACTCAGTGCAGACAGAACGTTCGCGGTTGTCACCTTCTGGAATCAGCTTCTTGAACGAGGCCATGACAGGAAGGTGATGCAATCCGGGCAGCGCATCAAGCAGCGTGCATCGACCTGCGCGTTTTTTGTGCACATGTGTGCGAGCCAGGCCACACCGTTGTCGCGCGAGGTTCCCTAAGCTCTGAACAAGACTGCTAGACGGTCAAGTCGAGCAACGACCCCCTGGGCATCGTCCGCGGCGGCGTCGCGGCAGGAGAGGCCGCGGTCTTCGGCTGCGGCGGCGTCGCCGGGGGTTGCGGGCTAAGTGCCCGAACCGGCTGTGGGCGGGCGACCGGCGCAATCGGGGCGGCTGCCTTGGCAACCCCGGCCAATGTCGTAGGGGACAACATGGACCCCACTCTGCCGCGCAAAGGTAAATAAACCGTTAATCAAACAACTTCGGTTTGCGAAATTTCGCGCAACATCCGCGCCGCCTCGGCCAGATCCGCCTCAATCTCGGACACCACCGCGGCAGACAAGGTAATCGTATCGCCGTCCCGCGCCGCTGCCAGGGTCATCCGCAAACGCGTTTCCAGCGCGGCCATGCCGTATCCGGCGGCCATCCCCACCATGGCGTAGGCATGGGCGGTGATCGCACCCGGATTCCCCGCCGCAATCGCCCGCCGCAACGCCGGCAAACGGTGGTCGAGATCGGCGATGCATTCCTCCACCAGATTGATGAAGGTTTCCGGCGGCAGGTTGGTGCGAAGCTCCCTGACCCGCGCAAGCGACAGCACCGCCCACGGATCGTCCTGCCTCGGTTTGGCCGAAAGCTCGGCTGTCACCGCGGCCCCGGCATCCGGCCCGGGCTTCGCCCACACATAGGTGCGCAAAGTTTCAAGCAGCGCGGCCATGGAGACCGGTTTTTCCAGAATGCCGTCCATCCCGGCCGCCTCGAACTCCACCGCATCCTCCTCCGTCACGTTGGCGGTCAGTGCGATAATCGGCGTTAGGCAGGCCGGCCCGGGCAGCGACCGGATCGCCCGGGTGGCTTCCTGGCCGCCCATTCCGGGCATGAAGATATCCATGAATATCAGGTCATAGGGCGTCTGCTGCACCGCCTGCACAGCCGCCTGGCCCGAGCCGACGACATCCACCATATGCCCCTCCCGCCGCAGCAGCGTCGCGGTGACGAGCTGATTCGCCAGGAGATCGTCCGCCAGCAAAACGCGTGTGCGGGGTGCCCGCCGCGGCCTTTCCGCGGGCTGCCTCGCAGATAGGCCGTCGCCGGCTGAACCGGCCTCCGGCCTCGGCCCGGAGACTCCACCCGTCGCTCCCCGGGCCACCCGGGATTCGCCCGATGGCGCTTCGACGGCCAGGATCGCGCTCAGCACCTCTTCCTGAAGCGTCCCATTGCTCAGGTCGCGGAACGGCAGCGCTGTTGCGGGAAGGCTGACCCGGAACGCATTGCCGGTCCGTCCGTCCTCCGCCGACCAGGGTTGGCAGGCGATTTCGCCGCCCATCAGGGTCATCAGGTGATGGCAGATCGACAGCCCCAGCCCGCTGCCTTTGAGGTCGCCGGCTTCGGGCCGATCGGCGCTGGAGAACGGCGTGAACAGGGTTTCCCGTTCATGCAGCGCGATCACGGGCCCGCTATCCTTCACCGTCAGCGTGGCCGCCTGCGATTCGTCCCGGGCCGGTTCGGCCGTCAGCCAGACTTCCCCCGGCCGGGCATATTTCAGCGCGTTGGAGAGCAGGTTGAGCAGCACCTGTCGCAGCCGCCCGGGATCGGTGAGCAGCGTCCCCGGTGTGCCGGGCGCAACGTCGAGCCGCAGCGTTATCCCCCGCTCCGCCGCCTGGAGGCCGAACACCTCAGCGCAGGCTTCGAGCAACTGGCGCAGGTCGAACAGGCTTGGCTGGATCACCAGCTTGCCGGCCTCCATCTGCGCCATCTCCAGGATATCGTTAATAAGCCAGAACAGTACGTCGCCGGATTGCCGTGCCAGCGTCAGCAACGATCGCTGCGGCGGCGACAGAGCGCCATCGCCGAGCAGCCGCAATGTGTTGAGCAGGGTATTCAGCGGCGTGCGGATTTCATGGCTGACGATGGACACGAAGCGGGACTTCGCGGCATGCGCTTCTTCCGCCTCGGCGCGCGCCCGGTGCAGGTCCTCCTCGACCTGCTTCCGATCGGTTATGTCGGAATACAGCGTGACGAAGCCGCCATCCGGCAGCTTGTTGCGGCGCAGTTCGAGCGTTCGGCCCTCGGGCGTCTGCCGCTGCGCCACCCCGTAGGGCGCCGCCCGCACCTTGGCGATTCGGCGCTCGACCTCGCCCTCGGGATCGGCGATGCGGCCGAACTGGCCGGTGGCGACCTGAGCCCGGAGCACCTCCTCCATCGGCAGGCCGACGCGCAGGATGTCTTCGGGAACGCCGGCGATCCGCGGAAACCGGCTGTTCCATTCCACCAGGCACAGATGGGCGTCGAACATCGCAACGCCGTCGCCCAGGCCGGCCAGCGTCGCCTCAAGACGCTCCGCCTTGGCGGTCACCAGGGACCGGGCGACCTCGAGTTGTGCATTGGCGGCGGCCAGGACTCCGCGGTCCAGGGCGATGGCGCGCTCCCGCTTGCGGGCGAGGCGGGTGCCATTGACCAGCAGACCCGCGAGACCGGCGAACAGCGCGGTGATGCAGCCGGCGAAAATCTCGGCTTCCTGACGCCATGTCGCGGCTGGACGCATGGCCTCGGCTTCGTCCATCGCGACAACCAGAACAAGCGGCCGGCCGGGAATCCGCCGATAGGCATGGATGCGTCGCACCGGGTCGGTGGCGGACGGCCCTGTCCATTGGCCTTTGTCGCTGCGCTGAATGGCGGCGAACATCCGGGTTTCGCCGATGCCGACATCCGGATCGATCGCCGCCGGGCCGACGGTCCCGCGCATCTTGCCGTCGTTCAGGCCCACAAGGGTGACGAAGCCGCCGCGGCCGAGATCGGTTTGCTGAAAGATGTCGGTGATCGCCGCGATGCGGTAGTCGGCGCAGATTACCCCCGCGAACGACCCGTCGGGATGATGCAGCGAACGCGCGACGTTCATGTGCCATTGCCGCATGATCGCGCCGATGGTGGCGGGTCCGATGAACATCTCGCCGGCCGGTGCGCCCGGGGCCGACAGGGCCTGGAAGAAGTCCAAGCCCGAGACGCTCGAATTGATCGCCGGCAACACGGAGGACTGCAGCACGATACCCGAGTCATCGGTCAGCACCATGTCGCGGCTGATCCCGCTCAGAACCGCCGCCTGGCTGCGCCATGACTCGAGGTTGAAAGTATGAGGATTTGTCTCCCGGGCGGTTACCAGCATCTGAAGCGTCTGGTCGAGCGCCAGTAGCTGCCGATTGATCTGCTCGGTCAGCGTCAGCGCCTCATTGTTCAGCGTCGCACTGACCCGGGCAGCGTTCTCCAGCCGCTGTGCATGGATGGCGCGCAGCGTGCCCATCCATGTCAGCCCGATCAGAACGGCCGCCGCGAAGACGATCCCGCAGGCGCCAATCAGGTGTTTGTCCGGCTTCATGATCCCGAAAACGGTCCTGTCGAACGCCACACGTGCGGCGGAATACGACCTCGGTTTCCGTCCTACGCCAGATGGGACCGAGAGCGCAACGGCTGCGTTTCGGGCGGACCCAGTTCGCGACGAGATTGTCGCCGAGGCGTTATTAATAAGTCAACACTCCAGCCTCGGCCCGGGTGGCATGGCGCGTGCTTGCCGGTATCGGCGCGCGATGCGATTGGCGGGCCGTTTCTCGACAGCCCGGGCCGCCTCGGCCAGACCCCTGCGTGAGGACATGATGGCAAAAATCAAGGTCAAAACCCCGGTGGTCGAGCTGGACGGGGATGAGATGACCCGCATTATATGGGGATTTATCAAGGAAAAGCTGATCCTTCCGTACCTCGATATCGACCTGAAATACTATGACCTTGGAATTGAGTACCGCGACCGGACCGACGATCAGGTGACAGTGGACGCGGCGCATGCCATCGCGCAATACGGCGTCGGCGTGAAGTGCGCGACGATCACCCCTGACGAGGCGCGGGTCAAGGAGTTCGGCCTGAAGCGCATGTACCGCAGCCCGAACGGCACGCTGCGCAACATCCTCGACGGCACGATCTTCCGCGAGCCGATTATCTGCCGCAACGTTCCGCGGCTGGTGCCGCACTGGACCAGGCCGATCGTCATCGGCCGTCATGCCTATGGCGACGTGTACAGGGCGGTGGAGATGCGCATCCCGGGGCCGGGCAAGGTCAGCATGTCCTACACGCCGGCCGATGGCGGTCCGACCCAGACCCTGGAGGTGCATAATTTCGGCGAGGGTGGCGGCGTCGCCATGTCGATGCACAACACCCGCGTCTCGATCGAGGGATTCGCGCGCGCGAGCTTCAACTACGCCCTGATGCGCGGCTGGCCGCTGTATTTCTCCACCAAGAATACCATCCTGAAGACCTATGACGGGTTTTTCATGCGGATATTCGCCCGCATCTACGAGACTGAATTCAGGGAGGAATTCACCAGACGCGGCCTGACCTATGAACACCGGCTGATCGACGACATGGTCGCCTGCGCATTGAAATGGAACGGCGATTACGTGTGGGCGTGCAAGAACTACGATGGCGACGTGCAGTCCGACACGGTGGCGCAGGGGTTCGGCTCGCTCGGGCTTATGACGTCGGTGCTGTTCAGCCCGGACGGCACGAAGGTGGAGGCGGAGGCGGCGCACGGCACCGTCACCCGGCATTACCGGCAGCATCAGCAGGGCCAGGAGACCTCGACCAACCCGATCGCTTCGATCTTCGCCTGGACGCGCGGGCTGATCTATCGCGGCAAGTTCGATGACACGCCCGACGTGACAGGGTTCGCCGAGACGCTGGAGCGGGTGTGCATCGAGACTGTCGAGGCGGGCTACATGACGCGGGACCTGTCGGTGCTGATCAGCCCCGACCAACCCTGGCTGAATACGCAGGCGTTCCTGGCGAAGCTGGACGAGAATTTGCAAAGGGCGATGAAGTAGGGCGCGCGGGTTGACGTAGGGCGAGGTCCCCAAACCGTCATGGCCCTCCCCCGGCTTGTCCGGGGGATCGTCCGGGCCACCTATCGCGGCACGTGCCGCGATAGGTGGCCCGGAGAAGGTTCAACCGGGCCATGACGCGAACGGCGGCGCCAACCGATTCGAAACCGGGAGAGGCGCTGCGGCGCGCCGGCGGCGGGGGTGGCCCCGATGGATCGTTCATTGGCGTCGCCCGGGCGGCCCGCCGCACGGCCTCGTTGCAGCCAGAATACGGCGTCCGCCACGTCGTATGCGCGTCAGCCCACCGCCGCCAGCACCGCGTTGAGCGTCCCGCTCGGGCGCATAACGGCGTTCACCTTGACCTCGTCCGGCTTGTAGTAGCCCCCGATGTCCGCGGCCGTTCCCTGCACCGCGGCAAATTCAGCAATGATCTTCTGCTCGTTGTCCGCCAGTGCCTTTGCCAGCGGCGCGAAGTGCTCCGCGAGCGCATGGTCTTCGGTCTGCGCCGCCAGTTCTCGCGCCCAGTACATGGCCAGGTAGAATTGGCTGCCCCGGTTATCGAGTTCGCCGGTCCTGGGCGAGGGCGACTTGCGGTTGTCGAGCAGCGCGCCGGTGGCCGCGTCCAGCGTTTTCGCCAGGATACCCGCCCTGGCATTGCCGGTCTTGATGCCGAGGTCCTCCAGGCTTGCCGCCAGCGCGAGAAATTCGCCCAGCGAATCCCAGCGCAGGTGGTTCTCCTGGACCAGTTGCTGGACATGCTTGGGCGCCGAACCGCCGGCACCGGTTTCGTACATCCCGCCGCCGGCCATCAGCGGCACGATCGACAGCAGCTTCGCGCTGGTGCCCAACTCCATGATCGGGAACAGGTCGGTCAGGTAGTCGCGCAGGATGTTGCCGGTCACCGCGATCGTGTCGAAGCCGCGGACCAGGCGCTCGAGCGTGTAGCGCATCGCGCGCACCTGCGACATGATCTGGATGTGCAGGCCGGTGGTGTCGTGCTCCTTCAGGTAGGCGTTCACCTTCTTGATCACCTCGGCCTCGTGCGGGCGATACGGGTCCAGCCAGAACACCGCCTCCATGCCCGAATTGCGGGCGCGCGTGACCGCCAGCTTGACCCAGTCGCGTATCGGCGCTTCCTTGACCTGGCACATGCGCCAGATGTCACCCTTCTCCACGGTTTGTGTCAGCAGTACCTCGCCGGTGGCAAGGTCGGTGATGTTGGCGATGCCGTCCTCCGGGATCTCGAAGGTCTTGTCGTGCGAGCCGTATTCCTCCGCCTGCTGCGCCATCAGGCCGACATTCGGCACGGTGCCCATGGTGCGCGGATCGAAGGCGCCATGCCATTTGCAGAAGTTGATCAGCTCCTGATAAATGCGGGCGAACGTGCTCTCCGGCATCACCGCCTTGACTTCCTTGAGCCGCCCGTCCGCGCCGTACATCTTGCCGCCGGCCCGGATCATCGCCGGCATCGATGCGTCCACGATGATGTCGCTGGGCGAGTGGAAGTTCGTGATGCCCTTTGCCGAATCGACCATCGCGAGTTCCGGCCGGTGCTCCAGGCAGGCGTGCAGGTCGCGCATGATCTCGTCGCGCTGCGATTCGGGCAGAGTGGCGATCTTGTCGTACAGATCGACCATGCCGTTGTTGACGTTCACCCCCAGGCTGTCGAACAAGGCGGCGTGCTTCTCGAACGCGTCCCGGTAGAAGATCTTCACGCAATGGCCGAACACGATGGGATGCGACACCTTCATCATCGTCGCCTTGACGTGCAGCGAGAACATCACGCCGGACTTGTGTGCATCCTCGATCTCCTGCTCGTAGAACTCGCACAGCGCCTTGCGGCTCATGAACATCGAATCGATGATCTCGCCTTCGAGCAGCGCAACCTTGGGCTTCAGCACCAGCGTTTTGCCGGATCGGGTGATCAGCTCCATCTTCACGTCGCGCGCGCGATCCAGCGTCATCGACTTCTCGCCATGGTAGAAGTCCCCGCTGCGCATGTGCGAGACGTGGGTGCGCGAGGCCTGCGCCCACTCGGCCATCGCATGCGGGTTCTTGCGCGCGTATTCCTTCACCGCCCGCGGCGCGCGGCGGTCGGAGTTGCCTTCGCGCAGCACCGGGTTCACAGCCGAACCGATGCACCGGGCGTAACGGGCCCTGATGGCCTTTTCCTCGTCGGTCTTCGGGTCGCCGGGATAGTCGGGGACCTTGTAGCCCTTGGCCTGCAATTCCTTGATCGCGGCGAGAAGCTGCGGCACCGACGCGCTGATGTTCGGCAGCTTGATGATATTGGCGTCCGGCTCGAGCGTCTTGCGGCCCAATTCGGTCAGCGTATCGGGCACGCGCTGCTCCGGCGTCAGATACTCTGGAAAACTGCTCAGTATCCGCGCCGCGACGGAGATGTCGCTCTCCTCCACCCGCACGCCCGCCGGCTTCGTGAAGGTGCGGATGATCGGCAGGAAAGCGTAGGTCGCCAGCAGTGGCGCTTCGTCGGTGAGCGTGTAGATGATGGTCGGATCGGTGGTCATGTGGGTCCTCCGCGCTGGCCGCAGCAGGCAACGCCGTTGCGGTGGAGTCAACTCGCTTTAAGCATTCGATTAAGACGCAGCGGGGAAACGGCGTGGATCCGAGGGCAGCATGAAACCTACTAGGCAACGGCCACCGCACCGAGCCCGGGCGACGAAGGGAGATACCAATGCACGATCCAACCGAAACCGCCGGTCTTCGCGACTATCCGCTCGCCCGCCGCGGCGTGCTGATGACCGGCCTGATCAGCGGCTTTTCCCTTGCGACGCAACGGGTGGAGGCGCAGGCGATCCACACCGGCACCCGGGGGCTGGATGCCGGCGAGGCGCAAATTCCGACAAACGACGGCAAGCTGCCGGCCTATTTCGCCAGGCCCGCGCGCAAGGGCACGTTTCCCGTGGTGCTGGTGAACGAGGAGATCTTCGGCGTCCACGAGTATATCAAGGACGTCTGCCGGCGGCTGGCCAAGCTGGGCTATTTCGCGGTGGCGACCGAGTACTACGCCCGCATCGGCGACCTGTCGAAGATGACCGACCCGCAGCAGATCGTGCGCGACGTGATCACGAAGACGCCGGACGGGCAGTATATGGCCGATCTGGACTCGACGGCGGCGTGGGCGCTGGACAATGGCGGCAGCGCGACGCGAGTCGGCGTGCTGGGGTTCTGCCGTGGCGGCCGGCAGACCTGGCTGTACGCCGCGCATAGTCCGCATCTGAAGGCGGCGGTGGCGTTCTACGGCCCGTTGGGCGGTGCGCCCACGACGATCCAGCCGGTGTCCGCGCAGGCTCTGGCGGACAAGATCAGGTGCCCGCTGCTCGGGCTGTATGGCGGACAGGACGCCGGCATTCCGGTCGATCAGGTCCGCCAGGCGGAGGCCAAGGCCAAGGCGGCGCACGAGATCATTGAGATCGTCATCTATCCGGATGCGCCGCACGGCTTCCACGCCGACTACCGGCCGAGCTACCGGCAGGCGGACGCGGAAGATGCGTGGAACCGAACCTTGGGGTGGTTCCGGCGCTTCGGGGTGACGCCGGCCGGGTGAGCAGAGTCGCGGCCGGGGGCACGGCCGGACCATGACGGTTCAGCGTCGCACGGCCTCCTCAGTGTTCATGTTCCTCAACCGCCCGTGAACTCCCGGCCGGTAGTCGATGCGTCCCTGCCGGGCTAAGCACCACGCCTGAGCGGGGGACAGGATGGCGTTTTGCAGCGGAAGACTCATGGTCACCCGGCCGGTTGCCGGGGGCGATCGGGGGGAGGGTGCCGGTTCCGTCCCGGGCACCCTCGAAGAGGCGGCCAAGGTTCGGTAAGTCATGGTGTCTCGCCGCCTTGTTCTCGCCGGACCCGCTTTGGCCTCCCTCTCGCGCACCGCGGCGGCGCAAGACGGCAGGGATGCGGGCAGCGAACTGCTGATGTTGGCGCCCGACGGCCAGCGCGACTCGGTGAAGGCGGCTAACGAGGTCGCGGCGCGGCTCGGCGGTCCGGACGCCCGTCTGCACGCCGAGGCGTCCCGCGGTGTTCTCGATTCCGCCGCCCGCCTCGCCGATCGGCCGGCGGCGGTGTCGGCGATTCTGCCGTCGGGCACGTTGGCCTATATGACCCGGTCCGGGTTGTCCGCGAGCGTGGTCTACGCGCTGCGCTTCATCGCGCGGTTGGGGGTCAGTGAGCTGCATGTCCTGGCGTCGCAGCGTATCGCCGGACTGGCTGATCTCGCAGGGCGGAAAGTGAATCTCGGGCCGCAAGGCAGCACGACGCAGGCGACCGTGGCGGTCCTGCTCGACAAGCTGCCGCTGCTGCGGGTCGATCCGGTCTATCTGGATCACGACCAGGCGCTGGCGGCGGTGCTGCGGGGGGAGATCGCGGCGATGATGCTGGTCGGCCCGGCGCCCGTGCCGCTGTTGCGGCAAGTGAACCTATCGGACCAGGTGCATTTCCTGGCCATCGAAGAAACCGGCGCCGCCGCTGTGGGCCTGTCGCCGGCGCTGATCCTCCCGGAGGATTACCCGCAACTGGGCGGCGGGGAGGCGCAACGCGGCCGTGCGGTCGCCACACTCGGCGTGCCGATGGTGCTGGGATGCTTCAACTGGTCCAGCGGAACGCCGATGTATGCGGGATTGGCGCGGCTTTGCGATTTGCTCGCCGAACGCGGCAGCGGTCTGCGGGGCTTCGATATGGCGGCCGAGGTTGCCGGTTGGGAGCGTTTTCCGCCGGTGGCGAATTGGCTGGGGCGTGGCCGGACGGGAACGATCCAGGGCGCCGCATTCGGAAACCGCCCGAGGTCGCCCGCGGCCTCGGGCGGCGGAGGCGCCGCGCCCGCGAGCCAGGGCTCAACGGCGGATCAAAAGGAGCAGCTTTTCCAGCAATTCCTGAAGTGGCGGCGGGGCCAGTAGCCCCTCTCGTCATGGCCCTCCCCGGACAAGCCGGGCGAGAACCATGACGAGAATCTCACCCCAAACTTATCGGCTGATCCGGAAAGGCAAGCTGATCGCGTCTGCGCCAGCTTGGCCGGACATAGTTGATCTCCATCAGCCGGCGGACCCCGACAATCGGGCGCTTGTCGAAACCATGCCATGTCGCCGGGCCGGCGATGAAGATCGTCGCGGAGTTGAACTCTCCCGAAGACCGGGCAACCCATTTCTGATCCGCATCATAGATGTCGGTGCCCCATTCCGCCGACTCCGGCCCGTGGAACATGTAGATCACCATCGAGAACAGCTTTTCCGGGATGTCGCGATGCGGTTCCAGCCAGGCGCCGTTGATATCCTGGATGTATTCGACGCGCAGATAGCCGCCTTCCACCTGGATATCGCAAACCGCTTCCAACTGGCGCGCGACCGAGGGGCGCTGCAACGCGTCGGCCAGCGCCTGGCAGCACTGGAACCCGGCGCGCAACTTCGGCGTAATGAACGTGCGCTGGTCGTTGTAGGTGCCGCGCGTCCCGTCGGTGTCCCCGAGAAAGGCCGGGCAAATCGGCAAAGTCAGGATGCCGGTGCACAGCTCGATCGGGAACACCTCTTTCAGCTTCCAGGTCCGGTACGGCCATTCCGAGCGTTCGCTGGTGCGCAGTGCGTGCAGGAACTGCCGCTCGATGACATCGGCCGAAACGTCAGGTGGGAACTTCATTACTTTGCTCCGGGCATCCGCCGCGGCGCCATATCGATGATCTTGCGCAGCAGCGGCACCGACTTGGCGAAGGCGCTGACGCTGTGCCGCGCGTACTCCTTGCGCACATAGGCCTCGGAATCGACGTAGCAGAGCTGAAGGCTCATGCGCTGGCCCTTCTGCGGCAGGAACCCGTGCCAGGAGTGGTCGCAGACGCGGAACATCAGCATCCGGCCGAATATCGGCGCATATTCGAACGCATAGTCCTCGCGGTCCTCGCTGCGCAGCACCCGCAGCTTGCCCTTCTCATACGGCCATTCGCGGGAGAATCCCAGCAGCACTGTAATGATCTTGTGCTTGCTGTCGGGATGGGCATAACCCTCGTTATAGTTGCCCGAGGTGTTGCCCATCATGACGATGCAGGGCGGCCGGTTGCTCAGGTCGATGTCAAATTTTTCTTCCACCAGATGGCGGAAGCGCGCGCTGAGCAGGTCCTTGACCACCGCCTCGAAGCGCGGGCCGCGCACCAGGTCCGGCAGGCCGTAGCTGCCGCGATCCGGAATCACCGGCGCATCGGCCAGGATCTCGTCCTTCAGGCGGGGCGGCAGCGCCTCCTCGATATAAGTATAATCGTACGGATCGTGCCGCAATTCCGCCGCCGCAACAGCGGCTTCGTCAATCATGGAAAGGGGGGCGTCGGTTTCACTCATGTCAGGTTCCTTCCGGTCACGAGGTGCCGTCAGCAAAATGTTAAAATTGCGGCAGCGCCGGTGCGTCATGCGGCGCTATGGCGATGCCTTCGAGCTCGATCAGCCATTCCGGGCGGCAGACCGCGCCGCGCAGGATCAGCCGCGGGATCTGCGGAAAGCGTTCGGCGAGGTAGCCTTCGGCGATCCCGTGGTCGCTGGGATCGCGCAGATAGACCAGGAAATGCGACATGTCCTCGATCCGCGCGCCGCCGGAGCGCAGCAGGGCGTCGATGTTTTCCAGGGTCCGTTCAAGCTGGCGATGCACGTCGCCGCGATGCACGACCTCTCCCGACGTGTCGATGCTCGCCGTTCCTGAAATGAAATGATGTGCCCGGTCGGCGTAGGCGATTCGGGTGCCCCGCTCGAACGTGACATCGTAGTCCTTGGTGGCGCAGAGACGGTCGAAGTCGTTTAGATACGATACCTGCTCCGGCCGCAGCCCGAGGATCGAATACGCGTCCAACAACACTGTGTCATAACGATGCGAACAGGCGCCCTCGATTCCGGTGCTGGCGATGTAGTGCGTGTCGCGGTTGAGGCCCTGCTGCTCGAACAGCGCGGTGCGCGCTGCGACCATGTCCTGGTAGAAGAAGTCCACGTCCTTGACGTAGATCCAGGTGCGCACGCAGTTATCGGCCAGCGTCGCGCCGTTCCCGGATAGGGTCCCGATCAGGCGGTCGAAGACCTCGCGGGTCTGTTCGGCGGTGGAACCCGGCTGTTCGATATTGGTCGCACAGAGTCGCGTGCTCCAGAGATGGCCCAGCCCGTTTGATTCGACCAGGATGCTTTCAGGCGAAAGCACGCGCTTGGCGATCGGCGCCGGGCTTTCGAGATGGTACGCGAGCAGCGCCACCTTGCTGTCCGGCAATGGCGGCTGCTGCACCATCGACACCGCCACCGGGCTGTCCAGAGGTTCCTGGAACAGGCTGCTCTGGCGCAGCAGGGCGGCCTGGTTGGCGATGTCGCTGAGATATATGCGGCGGAAGATCGCGCTTTCCGGCGGCAGGTTGAGCGACTGCAGCGCCTCGGCGTAGCGCTGCGCGACGGTGTCGATCTGCCGGTTCAGGCTGAGATGCCTGGGCGCTTCGATGGTGATGTAATGTTCGGTGCAGCCGGAAGAGCCACGATAGCTGCGCAAGGCGAGTCCGTTGTCGGAACGTGCCATAAATGGTTCCTCAATTGAGAACGATGTCAACGAAAAGGCCGATTCTCGCGGCGGTGGATCGTTCCTGAGTGGACGGCTTCTAGGTTGCGGGACTCGCGCGCGTCTTTGATCTGGATCAATAAGGGTGGTCAGGTGCAAGGGCATGACGCGTCGCACGCCGGCTCGTGGCGGCTCAGCTCCGAATTTAGTCTTTGTTTTGTACATCTATTTTTCGACGCAGAACCCGCAGAGCGGGGCGCAGAGTAAGGTGTTAAGAAAGTTGGTTATTCTACAGCATAGGTCACCTCTGCGCGCTCTGCGCCCCGCTCTGCGAACTCTGCGTCGAATCGCGGAGCCGGTGCGCGCGCCGGCGCTGCCGATTCGCAAAACCGCGCAACGCTTCCTTACTCTTCTCGCCGCTTCGCTACTGACTGCCGCCGCGGCCGTCGCGGACCCGCCCCGCATGCAGGTGGATTCGGCCTGGCCGAAGCCGCTGCCGCACGGCTGGGTCCTCGGCGAAGTCTCCGGCGTCGCCGTGGACCCGGCGGACAATGTCTGGATCATCCAGCGCCCGGGCAAGGTTCACGCCGCCCCACCGGTCATCGAATTCGACCCGTCCGGCACTGTCCTGCGCGCCTGGGGCGGCCCCGGCAAGGGCTACGACTGGTTCCAAAGCGAGCACGGCATCACCATCGACCCGAAGGGCTTCGTCTGGCTCGGCGGCAACGGCGCCAATGACGGGCAGGTGCTGAAATTCACCCGACAAGGCACCTTCGTGCTGCAAATCGGCCACCCCGCCGCGGGCGCCGCGAGCAACGATGTGACCCGACTCGGCCGTCCCGCCAACGTGGCGGTCGATGAAGCCGCACACGAGGTGTACATCGCCGACGGCTACGGGAACCGCCGCATCATCGTGTTCGACTCGGAGACAGGCGCCTACAAGCGTCACTGGGGCGCCTATGGCGAGCGACCATCCGACGCCGCGCAGCATTACGATCCGCGCGCGCCGCTGCCGCGGCAGTTCGGTCGCCCGGTGCATTGCGTGAAGCTAGCCGAGGACGGCCTGGTCTATGTCTGCGACCGGCAGAACGACCGGATCCAGGTGTTCCACAAAGACGGCCGGTTCGTCACGGAATACCGGGTCGCGCCGGAAACCACCGGCCTCGGCAGCGTGTGGGACCTCGGGCTGTGGCCGGACCCCGGCCAGACGCTGCTGTTCAACGGCGACGGCCGCAATGAGGTGGTCCGCATCCTGCGCCGCGCCGACGGCAGCATCCTGGGCGCGTTCGGCAGGGCAGGGCGGGGACCGGGGGAGTTCCACTGGGTTCACAGCCTGGCGATCGACAGCCACGGGGACGTGTTCACGACCGAGGTTGATGGCGGCAACCGGGTGCAGCGGTTCGTGCCGGAGAAGGGGCGATGAGGTTTCGGCTGAGAAGCGGTGGCCGGGCGCCGCCTCTCACCGTCATGGCCCGGACAAACCACGGTAGCGACAGTACCGAAAGTTTGATTCGGGGCGCCCGGCCGGGGTCTCCCGGTCGTCTCGGCTTCGAGGCATGGATAATTGGCCGGTGTCAGGGCATCATGCCTTGATGGGCCAGGATCTGCGTGCAGCCACCGGCGATGATCTCGGCACTGTCGAGGCCATCGTTCGATCAGCCTACTCCCGCTACGTAGCTCGCATCGGGCGAGAGCCGGGACCCATGCTCGATGACTATGAGCACCTGATTCGCGACGGCCGCGTCCATGTCATCGAACACGATGGCAATGTGCAGGGCGTTCTTGTGTTGATACCGCAAGAAGACGCGCTGCTTCTTGACAACGTGGCGGTTTCCCCGTCGGCGCAGGGCCTCGGTCTGGGTCGCAAGATGCTGCAATTCGCCGAGGCTGCCGCCGTCGACGCAGGCTACCGCTTAATCCGGCTCTATACGAACGAGGCAATGACGGAGAACCTCGAACTTTATACCCGGATTGGTTATTCCGAGACGCATCGGGTCGAGGAAAAGGGGCTACGGCGGGTCTACATGACGAAGCCGGTTGCCTGAGTGATCGCGCGATAAGTGTGCAGAAAATCACCGCTTGATGCGCGAACTCTCGGCTCCGCTGCTGCCAGGCCCCCTGCATCCGGTAGCGACACGCCGGGCCATGACGAGTGGGGAGATCGGCCCGTGCCGCCCGGGATGCGCAGGCAGGATCAATCCTGCCGGTAGTTCGGCGCCTCGCGGTCGATCGCCACGTCATGCACGTGGCTCTCCCGCAGCCCGGCCCCGGTGACCCGCCGGAAGCGGGCGTTGGTTTGCAACGACGCTATGTCCGCGCTGCCGGTGTAGCCCATCCCGGCCTTCAGACCGCCGACAAGCTGATGCACCACGCTGCCGACGGCGCCCTTGTAGCCGACGCGGCCCTCGACGCCTTCCGGCACCAGCTTGAGCTGGTCCTTGATGTCCTGCTGGAAATACCGATCAGCCGAACCCCGCGCCATCGCGCCGAGGCTGCCCATGCCGCGATACGACTTGTACGATCGGCCCTGATACAGGAACACCTCCCCGGGCGCCTCCTCGGTCCCGGCCAGCAGGCTGCCGATCATACAGCAGTCTGCACCCGCGGCGATGGCTTTGACCACGTCGCCGCTGGTACGCATGCCGCCGTCGGCGATGGCGGGAACGCCCTTCTCCTTGCAGGCGGCGGCGGTTTCCAGCACCGCGGTGAACTGCGGCACGCCGACACCGGCGACGATGCGCGTGGTGCAGATGCTGCCGGGGCCAATGCCGATCTTCACGGCGTCAACGCCGGCGGCGATCAGGGCGAGGGCGCCTTCCGGAGTCGCGACGTTGCCGCCAATCACCTGCGCGGCGTTGGACGCCTTCTTAATCGCTTCGATGGTGCGCAGCACACCTTCGGAGTGGCCGTGCGCGGTATCGACGACGATCACGTCGCACTCCGCGGCGATCAGGGCCCGGGCACGGGCTTCGCCATCGGGTCCGACACCCGTGGCGGCGGCAACGCGCAGGCGGCCGAGTTCGTCCTTGTTGGACAGCGGATGCGACTCGGCCTTGTCCATGTCCTTGACGGTGATCAGGCCGATGCAGCGATAGGCGTCATCGACGACGATCAGCTTCTCGATCCGGTGCTTGTGGAGCAGGTGACGGGCGCGTTCCGGACCGACATCGGAGGTCACGGTGACCAGGTTTTCCCGGGTCATCAGCTCGTAAACCTTGAGGCTCGGCTCGGTGGCGAAGCGGACGTCACGGTTGGTGACGATGCCGACAAGGCGGTTGGTGTCGCGCTCGACCACCGGAATGCCGCTGATGTGGTGGGAGGACATCAGCGCCTTGACGTCGGCCAGGGTCTGGTCGGGGTGGATGGTCAGCGGGTTCACCACCATGCCGGATTCGTATTTCTTCACCCGGCGGACCAGACCGGCCTGTTCCTCGGCCGTCATGTTCTTGTGGATCACGCCCATGCCGCCGAGCTGCGACATGGCGATGGCCATTTCCGCCTCGGTCACGGTGTCCATGGCGGCGGAAATCAGCGGGATATTCAGTGAAATCGTCCGCGTCAGCCGGGTGACGGTGCTGGTCAGCGACGGAAGCACCTGAGAATAGGCGGGAACCACCAGCACGTCGTCGAAGGCAAGCGCTTCCTCCACCCGCGCGGCCCCTATGCGCAGGGCGGGCGAAGCGGGGAGCGAGCCGGGGGGATTTTCGAGGTCCATGGGCGGGTGAGCCTTTCCGCTACCTTGGCGCCCCCACATAGGCGGATGGATGGCAGTCTGCAAGCAAAGGCTTCATGACGGGCGCCGTTTCGGCACCCGACGGCGGCGAATCATCCCGGCGGCCGGGCAGCGGGCAGGGATCCGGTTTGCCGAATCGGTCCCGGGCAATGCTTGAAGTTCGCTGCCCTCAAGCCATGCGCTTCGCAACCCCGCGGCCTGGCCGTTTGACCGTCGCCGGTTTCGCCATGTTGAAACCGCAACCCTCTCGCGTGCGTGTGCAGCCGGCACGCTCCGGCCCGCTTCGGTGCGGATCGCCAACTCAATCCTTGCTTTTATGCTGCGCTGCACAATATCCTCATTCGAGGCGCCCGACTGCGCTGTCGACTGAAGGTATTACGCATCATGAGACGATCGGATCAGCACGAGCCCGGCCGAAACCCCTCCCGCGAGGGCACGTCGTTTGCCGCATGGCTTCCGGTTCTGGCGGCCATGGCGATTATGGTGACCGGCTGCGTCAGCACCTTCCTGGTGCTGCAACTGGATGAATTCCGCCCGAAAGTCGGCGACATCGTGGTGTTCAGGCCGGGGTCGCAGGATACCGACATGTGGCAGATGAACATCCCGGCGACGATTATCTCGCGCACAGGGCAGCCGGTGGGTGAATGCTCGCTCGACCCCAATGCCATGGCAGCTAACGGCGGCAGCCTGGTGGTCGAAAGCCGGCGTAGCGAGCCGTCTCTGCAGTACGTGGTACATTGGGTTGGCACGCCTGCCTCGCCACCGGCGGGCGGCTGCGGCTCGGATGTCGACGTGATGGTGTCCCGGACGGATCTCCAGCGGCTGGCCAACGCCGCCGGCGGATTCGGCGTCGGTGACAAGGGCATCACGCGGTAGCGCGATCCCGGGCCTCGACGCAACCGGGGCGCGCTGGTCGCGTAAGATGAGTGTGTTAGGCTGGTTCGATGTCCTCCGTGCTCATCCGTCCGCCGCTTCCGGTGTTCGAGGCCTTGCTTGTGCCGTATCGCAGCATGAGCCCGCGCGGCGCGGGGGCCGTCGCCGGCGTCCTGGTGGCGATCAGCATGACGGTCGGTTTGCGATTCCTGCTGCTCGGCGCATGGCCGGTATTGGTGTTCAGCCTGCTCGAAGTTCCGCTGCTGGGGCTGTTGCTGGCGATCAACTTGCGGCGCGCAAGAGCAAACGAGTTGATCCTGCTGACTCGGCAGACCATCACGGTGACGCAGACAGATCCCGGCGGCCGGCGCGAGAGCTTTTCGCTGCCCGCCGCATGGTTGCAGGTAAGCTTGGAAGGGGGAGCCGGCGGCTCCCGCCTTATGCTCAGCAGCCGCGGCCATGGCAGGGAGATTGGCGCGTTCCTGCATGAGCCGGATCGCGCCTTACTGTTCGAGGCGTTGCGCCGGGCGATGAACGAAGCCCGCAATCCGGATTTCGACAATCCGCAACTGCGGGATGTCTGATCAGGCGGCTTACGGCTCGGCCGGGCCCATCGACTTGATCAGGTCGAACACCCGCTTGCGGATCGACGGATCGGTTATGCGGTAATAAGCCCGCACGAGCTCAAGCGTCTCACGCCGGCTGAGCGTGTCGTCGGCGAACGGGTCCTGCGATTCAGCCGAACCGGTCGTCCGGCGGCCGGTCGAGCCGCCGAAATTCGCCGCGAGACTGTCCGGCATGTCGTCGAAGAAAAAGCTTATCGGCACGTCCAGCACCCGCGACAGGTCGAACAGGCGGGATGCTCCGACCCGGTTGACGCCGCGTTCGTATTTCTGAACCTGCTGAAACGTCAGTCCGAGAGACTCGCCCAGGCGTTCCTGGGACATGCCCAACAACGTGCGGCGGAGGCGGATGCGCGAGCCGACATGCACGTCGATGGGGCTCGGGCGACTTTCTCTGTCACCGGCGATCACCTGTTCGGCCCCTGCCATACTAAGAGTCCTTTTTCTCTGGGCACATCGCGAATAGTTCGAACGCTTGCTCCGCCAAAGGCAGTCTGGGACGGGGGAACCGGCACGGATACTATTGGTAGATCGCTACCAATGCAACCCGAAATTGTCAACTCGGGAAAAAATCAGCGTGATAGAGCGGCAAAAATCTCATACGGTATCATTCTTTGGACAACCACCCTTCCCAGGGGTTTTGCGCGTAGCAAAGCTAACAATAATGAGCAGCATAGCCGCTCCGCCCGGCAACCACAAACCGCCCTTTGCATAAAATGGTAACGCAATCGCGGGAGGCAGCCGCACTGCCAGATACCCGGTCTGCTGCATACCCAGCCGTGCCACTTCGTGTCCCCGGGCATCGAAGACTGCGGAGATCCCGGTATTCGCCGCACGCAGCAGCGGCAATCCTTCCTCCACCGCCCGCATCCTTGCCGCCGCGAGATGCTGGCGCGGACCGCTGGAATTGCCGAACCACGCATCGTTCGTGACATTGACGATCCAGGCCGGCCGATGGGCTTCGTCGACGACTTCGCTCGGGAAGATCGCCTCGTAGCAGATCAGCACGCCGACGGGAGGCACGCCCGGGACGTGCAGGGTTTCCGGCCCGGGGCCGCTGGCGAAGCCGCCGCCGGGCACCAGTTGCAGCGACCCCGGCACCCAGCCGGGCGCATATTCGCCGAACGGCACCAGGTGCCACTTGTCGTAAACCGCCTCGATCGTCCCGCCTGCGCCGATGGCAAACAGGCTGTTGCGCGGCCGATCGGCATTATCGAACCGCACCGAGCCGATAAGCGCTTGAGCACCTCCAGCGGCTTGCGCAATCGCCTCGCGTGCGCGCCCGTCGTTCTCCAGCAAGGCCGGGCTGGCGGTCTCGGGCCAGACCACGACCGCCGGACGGCCATCGGCCCGCGCCAAGGCTTCCCGGGTCAGGTCGAGATAATGCCTGAAGATTTCCGCCATCAGTCCGCGGTCCCACTTCTGGCCCTGCGCGACGTTGCCCTGGATCAGCAGCACCGTCAGGTCGGGCGCCGGCGGCAAGGGCTGGTCCAGCCGCACGATGCCGAACGCGCACCAAATTCCCAGCAAGACCAGCCCGCCGATGCGCCAGGCCCAACCGAGTAGCGGTGTTGCCGCAAGCACCAAAGTCGCCAGGGTCAGCCCATGCACGCCGGCAAGCGAGGCCGGCTGGATCATGATGTCGCCGAGGCGTCCGGGGAATTCCCAGACGCTGCCGAGCGGATTCCAGGGAAAACCGGTCGCGACGAACTGCCGGGCCAGGTCGGACAGCACCCAGGCGCCGGCCAGAGTCAAAGCGGCCGGCCATCCGGGACGCGCTCGCCACGCCACCGCGGCGGGGATGGCGGCGAACACCGCCAGCACCGCGGCAAGCGCCGGGACCGCCAACGGCACCAGCCACCAGTAGCGTGCCGCCTCGATCAGGATCGCCTCGGTGATCCAATAGAGGCCGACGGTGTACAGGCCGAAGCCGAACCACCAGCCGCGCCGCGCCGCGATCCATACGGTGCGCGCGCCACCGATCAGGCACAGCAGCGCCGGGATGCCGAGCAACAGCCCGGGCAGCACAAAAAGCGGCGGCAGCGCCAGGGCCGAAACGACACCGGCCACGAACGCGGCCAGATCGGCCCGCCAGCCGCGCAGGGAGGCGAGGCGATCGGTCAACGACGGCAGCATGGCGCCTGACGTCAGCGGGTGTCGCGTTCGTAATGTTTGTAGTACTTGTCCGTCACAAGATCGGTCTGCACGACCACCGCCACATCGGTGGTGTTGAAATCCGCATCGATCACCGCGCCATCGCCGACGAAACCGCCGAGGCGCAGATATCCCTTGATCAGCGGCGGCAGCTTATTCAGCGCGGCGCGCGCATCAACGGCGTCGCGGTCCAGGCGGCGCATTTCGATGTAGCGGTGCGGCAGCGCGCGCGGCCGGACGGCGGCCGGCGCAAGATGATTGTAGTACAGATAGGTCAACTCCATCTCTAGCGCATCCGGGTCGATCCCCGGCAGGCTGGCGCAGCCGAACATCAGCTCGATCTTGTGCTGGAACACATAGGCGGCGATGCCGCGCCACAGAAGCTGCATGACCGCGCGACTGCGATAGCCGCCATCGACGCAGGATCGTCCCAGTTCCAGGATCCGGCCCGGGGTGGCCGTGATCCGCGCGATGTCATATTCGCCGGCCGAATAGAAACCGCCGACATGCTGTGCGCCTTCGCGCTGGATCAGGCGATACGTTCCGACAACGCTTTCCGGACCCTCGCCCAGCGTGTGGTCCACCACCAGCAAATGGTCCGCCACCGTGTCGTAGGCGTCGCGGTCCCGTTGCGTTCGCGCTGTCGCCGCGTCGGGCCGGGCGCCCATCTCCTGGTAGAAGACACGATAGCGCAGCGCCTGCACCGCATCGATTTCCTGCGGGCTGGCGGCGAGGCGCACGCCCAGGTTGCCGGTCCGCAATTCCGGAAAATGCGGGATCGTATCCTCGGGTAGGATGCAGTCTTCAATCTGGGTCATCGGCCGGGTCCTTGATCGGATCGCGCAGCCGCGGGTCGCGGCCACCGTCAGGCGTGTGGGAGGCGATCTCGTTCTGCGCGTCGCGTTGGTCGGCCCCGGGCGATCCGTCACGGCGCCGGCCGAACAGTTCAAGACGAAGAGAGACGACATCGAACCCGAGGCGGGCGGCGATGGCATGCATCAGCCGCTCGTGCTCCGGGTCCTGGAATTCGATGACCTTGCCGGTCTCGATATCAATCAGGTGGTAATGCGGACCGTCTTCAGTCGGCTCATACCGGGCGCGGCCGCCGCCGAAGTCCCGGCGTTCCAGGATGCCGTTCTCCTCGAACAGGCGGACGGTGCGATAGACCGTAGCGATAGAAATGTGCTGATCGAGCGCCGAGGCCCGCCGGTACAGTTCTTCCACATCCGGATGATCGGCTGCTTCGGACAGGACTCGCGCGACGACCCTGCGTTGGCCAGTCATTTTCAGACCCCGATCGATGCAGAGGCGCTCGATGCGCGATTCCATACGGCTCCTTTCCGGCGCGTCCTCCGCCGGAGGCGCCCGGGAACTGGCATACAATGCCGGGACCGGGACAGGGAAGCCTGCTTTACATCCGCAACACGGCGCAGGGGACGAAACGGCTGCGTTTCGTCCGCTGACACGGAACCTTCACAAAAGCGTCGCGGAGGCGGAAGCGGTCACTCGGCGGCGCGGCGGGTGCCGAGGCCGATCTCCTTGGCGAGAGCGGAGCGCTTGTCGGCGTAGTTGGGGGCCACCATCGGATAGCTGGGGTCGAGGCCCCATTTCTCCCGGTACTGGTCCGGCGTCAGGTTGAACGACGTCGCCAGGTGGCGCTTCAGCATTTTCAGCCGCTTCCCGTCCTCCAGGCAGATAATATAGTCCGGGAAGACGGATTTGCGGATCGGCACCGCCGGTTCCTGCTTCTCGGCCGGTTCGGCGGGGGCCTCGTCGATCTGGGACAGCGTCTTGTAGACATCCCGGATCAGCACCGGCAAAGCGGCGGAATCCAGCGGGTTGTTGGCAACGTGCGCCGATACGATGCGGGCGGTGAGCCCGAGCAAATTGGAGTCAATCGGCCTTTCAGCCATCGTGGGACCTTTCTAGTCGCGTTTTGCTGGATGTATATAAGTAGCCAACCCGCCGTGTCGCAACGGCGACTGGACAAATATAATAAAACGGAATCGTGACGCCTATGCAAGATGTAACCCGCGAAATCGACATCACCGGGGACATATGTCCCATGACTTTTGTCAGAACGCGCCTCGCGCTGGACCGGATGGCGCCCGGTGAGACGCTGCGCGTCCGGCTGAAGGGCGAGGAGCCGCTGCGCAACGTGCCGCGCACCGCCGCCGAGCAGGGGCATGAGGTGCTTGCACAGGAAACCGATTCCCTCGGGATCAGCACGCTGTTGATTCGCCGGGGTCATTAAGTTGTCGGCGGAAACCGGTCACGCGCCGTCGCGCAGCGCCATCCGTAATACCAGCGCATCGGACGCGTCGGCGTAATAGGCCCGGCGGTGGCCGACAAGCCGGAAGCCGGCGCGGTCGTAGGCGGCGCGGGCGGCGGCATTGGTCACGGCAACCTCGAGAAAGATGGCCGTGGCGCCCAGTGACTCGGCAATCGTTGCCGCCTGTTGCAGCAAAGCCGCAGCTATGCCGCTTCTGCGCGCCGCCGGGGCGACCGCCAGGGTGAGAATCTCGGCTTCGTCGGCTGCCACGCGCGCCAGAACCATGCCGCCGGAGGAATGCAGCAGGCCGAACACGCCGGGGAGAGTGAGTTGCTGGCTGAAGACATCCCTGCTCCATGCGTCCGGGGCGGGAAACGCCGTCGCGTGGATCGCCGCCATGACCGCGCCGTCCGCCGGCGTCGCGCGGCACACCATGGTTGCATGTGAGATCATCGAATTATGCCGGGCTCAGGCAACGCGTCATGTCCCGGCCAACCGTCGCGGCAGGTTTGGCATAGGTGGCCCGAACAAGGGCCGCGACGATGAAAAAGCGCCTCGACGCCAACCGCCCGAATCTAACCATGCGCCGGAATCGCCCGGCCGGCCGGAAGCTTCGCCTCCGGTGCGTCGACATAGAGCGGTTCGGCGGCCAAGGCCCGGATGGCGCCGCGAAACCGCTGCTCCGCCACCGCGGCGATGTGGCGCCCGGTAGGCAGGCGGGCATCGGTCAGCATGACGTTGACACCGCTTGCCGCCAGCCGGGCCGCGACCTCGGGTGCCGCGCTGCCGGCGATGGCGACCGGGTGCCCGGGGTCGGCCAGACGATCGATCGCCAGCGACAGCACCCCATCCGGGGTTTCCAGGAAGATCCGTCCGCGGCGGCTTGGGATCGCGCACCACAGCAGGCGGCCGCCAAGATGCGGCAGCGAATCGGCCAGCGCCTCCCCCACCGTCACGCCGATAAGCGGCCGCTGGGTGGACACGGCGATGCCCCGGGCGAGGGCAATGCCGCCGCGGATGCCGGTGAAGCTGCCCGGCCCCACCGTTACGGCGATCAGGTCCATGTCGGCCGGCGTCAGCCCCGAGTCTTGCAGGCAGTCGCGCGCCATGACCACGAGAACCGAGGCATGACCGCGCTCCAGGTCCTGCTGGAAGCCATGCACCACCTCTCCGTCGGCGACGATGGTCGCCGAGCAGCGGGAGACTGCCGAATCGAGGGCCAGAATGCGCATGGCCGGATCACGCTACGCTTCCGGCCGCACCGGGCCAAGACGCGGGATCAGGCCAGGATGACAGCCTCTTCGAACGCCAGCCGCGGCGAGCGGGGGTAGACGCCGGAAGGATCGCCATGCCCGATATTGACCAGAAAGTTCGACCGCCAGCCATTGCTGCTGAAAAAAGCGGCATCGACCTTGGCGTTGTCGAAGCCCGACATCGGACCGGTGTCGAGGCCGAGGGCGCGCGCGGCGATGATGAGATAGGCGCCTTGCAGCGTGCCGTTGCGGAAAGCCGTGGTGGCGGCCAGCGAATCGTTGCTGGTAAACCAGGAAGCGGCATCCTTGTTGTGCGGGAACAGCCGCGGCAGGTGGTCGTGGAATTTCGGGTCGTATGCGACGATTGCGGTGACCGGCGCCGCCAGGGTCTTTTCCAGGTTGCCGGCGGACAGGGCAGGGCGGAGTTTCTCCTTGCCTTCTCTGGTGCGGATGAAGACGAATCGCGCCGGAGAACTGTTGGCGGATGTCGGCCCGAACTTCAAAACGTCGTAGAGCTTGTGGAGAGTTTCGTCGGATATCGGGGTATCCTGCCACTTGTTGTGGGTGCGTGCTTCCAGGAACAGCAGATCGAGTCCCGCGGGTTCGATGGGCATGGGCAACTCCTGAGGATGATGTTGCAGCGCAACGTGGTGGATGAGGGGGGCTGAGTCAACCGAGGCACGGGATCCCCATCCCCCGCGTCATGGCCGGGCGTTGTTCTCCCTTCGTCATGGACCGGCTTGTCCGCATTCGCGCTAACATAAGGGCTGTCGGCACCGCCGCAGCCTCCGTGTCATGGCGGGCCTTGTACGGGCCATCCACGACTTTGCCGCGATCGGCACCGCAAGTCGTGGGTATCGCTGCGTCTCATCCGGGGGATCGCGGCCAACTGTGCCAGCACGTGCGGCGACAGGTGGCCCGGACAAGGGCCATGACGGTTCGCATACGCCGCCGCATCCCGGAACCGTTGCGTGTCCGGCTTGCAGCGGGCTGAAACAAACCCTTCGATACGGGTTGTTCTCACCGGCCGCCTTGCCTAATTGATGCGCGCCATGACAACAGAACCCCAGCACGTTCAGGACACCATGCAAGATCACTCCGCGGCAGAACACGACTCCGCGCCACCGGAGCAGGAACCGGCTCCGGAGCAGGCGCTGCAGGAAGCTGCCGAACGCATCGCCGCTCTGGAAACCGAGTTGGCGGACATGAAGGAACGCTGGATGCGGGCGGAGGCGGAGAACGCCAATGTCCGTGCCCGGGCCAAAAAGGACGTCGACGACACGCGACAGTATGCGGTGCAGAAGTTCGCCGCCGACGTGGTGGACGCGGCCGAGAACCTCAAGCGCGGCATCGCCAGCCTGCCACCCGCAACCGAAGACCAGCCGGCGATCGTCGGCAAGGTGCGGGAAGGCCTGGAAGGCGTCGAGCGCAGCTTTGTCAGCACTCTGGAGCGGAACGGCATCAAGCGGGAGGATCCGGTGGGCCGCCCGTTCGACCCGAACCTGCACCAGGCGATGGCGGAGCAGGAAACCGACCTGCACCCGGCCGGCACGATCATCCAGGCATGGTCGCAGGGCTGGACCCTGAACGGCCGCCTGCTGCGCCCGGCCATGGTCGTCGTCGCCAAGGCGCCGGCCGCCGAACTCACCGGTCCTGCTCAAAAGTGAGGCCGGGTCAAAAATGAGGCCCATCCGGGAATTGTGACAGAACGGAACGGAAAAATTGGCTAATACCCTTGTCCTGACCGGGTCCGCCCCATACATCCTGTGCATTAAACCATAGGGATTGCGTCGGTGCTTCGGGCCAACGCCGTCCGCTGAAAGGAGCCTCCATGAGCAAAGTCATCGGTATCGATCTTGGTACCACCAATTCCTGCGTCGCCATCCTTGAAGGCAAGGACGTCCGCGTCATCGAGAACGCGGAAGGCGCCCGCACCACCCCCAGCATGGTCGCCTTCGCCGACGGCGGCGAACGCCTCGTCGGCCAGTCCGCCAAGCGCCAGGCCGTCACCAACCCGACCAACACCCTTTATGCGATCAAGCGCCTGATCGGCCGCCGCTACGACGATCCGCTGGTCGCCAAGGACAAGGGCATGGTGCCTTATGCGATCGTCCGCAACGACAACGGCGACGCTGCGGTCGAGGTCAAGGGCGAGAAGTATTCCCCCAGCCAGATCAGCGCCTTCATCCTCGGCAAGATGAAGGAAACTGCCGAGGCGTATCTCGGGGAGCCGGTATCCCAGGCGGTCATCACCGTCCCGGCCTACTTTAACGACAGCCAGCGCCAGGCGACCAAGGACGCCGGCCGCATCGCCGGCCTCGATGTGCTGCGCATCATCAACGAGCCCACGGCCGCCGCGCTCGCCTACGGCATGGACAAGAAGCACGCTGGCACGATCGCGGTGTACGATCTCGGCGGCGGCACCTTCGACATCTCCGTGCTGGAAATCGGCGACGGCGTGTTCGAGGTGAAGTCCACCAACGGTGACACCTTCCTCGGCGGCGAGGACTTCGACCTTCGGGTCATCGATTATCTCGCCGATGAGTTCAAGAAGGAGCAGGGCATCGACCTGCGCAAGGACAAGCTGGCGCTGCAACGGCTGAAGGAAGCCGCGGAAAAGGCCAAGATCGAGCTGTCGTCTTCGAAGGAGACCGAGGTCAACCTGCCGTTCATCACCGCCGACGCCTCCGGGCCGAAGCATCTCGTGATGAAGCTGTCCCGCGCCAAGCTGGAAGCGCTGGTCGACGACCTGATCGCCCGCACGCTGGATCCGTGCAAGGCGGCTCTGAAGGATGCCGGCGTCACCGCGGGCGAAATCCAGGAAGTGATCCTCGTCGGCGGCATGACCCGCATGCCGAAGGTGATCGACACGGTGAAGGCGTTCTTCGGCAAGGACCCCGCCCGCAACGTCAACCCGGATGAGGTCGTCGCCATCGGCGCCGCGGTCCAGGGCGGCGTGCTGAAGGGCGACGTCAAGGACGTGCTGCTGCTGGACGTGACGCCGCTGTCGCTCGGCATCGAGACTCTGGGTGGCGTGTTCACCCGGCTGATCGACCGCAACACGACGATCCCGACGAAAAAGAGCCAGACCTTCTCGACCGCCGACGACAACCAGCAGGCGGTGACGATCAAGGTCTACCAGGGCGAGCGTGAGATGGCAGCCGACAACAAGCTGCTGGGCAACTTCGACCTGACCGGCCTGCCGCCCGCCCCGCGCGGCGTGCCGCAGATCGAGGTGACGTTCGACATCGACGCCAACGGCATCGTCTCGGTGCAGGCGAAGGACAAGGCCACTGGCAAGGAGCAGCAGATCCGCATCCAGGCCAGCGGCGGACTGTCCGAGGCCGACATCCAGCGCATGGTGAAGGAAGCCGAGGCGAACGCCGAAGCCGACAAGAAGCGGCGCGAGACGATCGAGGCCCGGAACCATACCGAAAGCCTGGTCCATCAGGTCGAAAAGAACCTGAAGGAGCATGGCGACAAGGTGGGCGCGCAGGAGCGTGGCGAAGCCGAGGCGGCGATCGCCGCGGCGCGCACCGCCCTTGAAGGCACCGACGCCGAAGCGCTGAAGCAGGCGAGTGACCGCCTCAGCCAGGCGGCGATGAAAATCGGCGAGGCGTTGTACAAGGCCGAGCAGGGCGCCGGACCGGGCGGTCCGAGCGGCCCGGGCGGCGCAGGGCCAACCGGGGCAGCGCCGGATGACAAGGTCGTCGACGCCGAATTCGAGGAAGTCGATGACAAGAAGAAGTCCGCCTAAGGTTTCCGGGCTGGCTTAGCGTAGCAAGGTCGCGCCCGCGCTTCATCGAAGGCGGGCGCGATTTTTGTTTTTAATCATGGCATCGGCTGGTGGGGGCGGCGCACAACAGCCGCTTCTGGCGAAAAAGGGCTAAGATGGCCAAGCAGGACTATTATGCCACCCTCGGCGTGGCCAAGGATGCGGGCGCGGAAGACCTGAAGAAGGCATACCGCAAGCTTGCCATGCAATATCATCCGGACCGCAATCCCGGCGACAAGAAGGCCGAGCATAAGTTCAAGGAAGTCTCCGAAGCGTATGACATCCTGAAGGACGACCAGAAGCGCGCCGCTTACGACCGCTTCGGCCATGCCGCGTTCGAGCAGGGCGGCGCAGGCGGGGCGGGACCCGGCTTCGGCGGCTTCGACTTCTCCGCCACCGGCGATCTGGGCGACATCTTCGATCAGATGTTCGGCATGGGCCGCCGGGGCGGCGGCCAGCGCACCCGCAGCGGCGCGGATATCCGCCAGGGCGTGGAGATCAGCCTCGCCGACGCCTTCGCCGGCACCAAGGTCAACCTGCGGGTGCCGACCAGGGTGAAGTGCGAAAGCTGCAACGGCACCGGGTCTGAGGACAAGAACCGCGCCGCCGAAACCTGCCCGACCTGCCAGGGCGCGGGCAAGGTGCGGACTCAGCAAGGCTTCTTCCTGGTCGAGCGCACCTGCCCGACCTGCGCCGGCCAAGGCCGGGTGATCCGCAACCCGTGCCGGGTCTGCCAGGGTGCTGGAACGGTGCAGCGGGAGCGCAGCCTTCAGGTCGCGATTCCGGCCGGTGTCGAGGACGGGACTCGCATCCGCGTCACCGGCGAAGGCGAGGCGGGCGGTGCCGGGGCGCAGAACGGCGACCTGTATGTGCATGTCGCGATCCGGCCGCACGAGTTCTTCCAGCGCGAACAGGCCAATATCCTGATGCGCGTGCCGCTGCGGATGACTCAGGCGGCGTTGGGGGATGAGATCGAAGTGCCTGTGGTCGATGGCACGCGGGCTAAAGTGAAGATTCCGGCCGGCACCCAGACGGGGGATCAGTTCCGGCTGCGCGGCAAGGGGTTCTCGGTGCTGCGTAGCGCCGCTCGAGGCGACATGTTCATCCAGGTGGCGGTCGAAACGCCGCAGAACCTGTCGGCGAAGCAGCGGGAACTGCTGGAGGCGTTCGAGGCCGAGGCGCATTCGGGCGGTAAGGGCAGCCCGGACCATGAGGGCTTCTTCGCCAAGGTGGCCGCCTTCTTCGACGGCGGGCGGAGCTGAGTGAGGGGAACCATAGGCGTTAAGTGACTGGCGGGCGACCCACCGTCATGGCGGGTGAAGGCCCGCCATCCACGCGTGGCGGTGCTGGTTGGGGCAAAGTTGTGGATGCCGCCCCCCGGCCTTCGCCGGGGCATGCTCCGTCGGCATGACGGATCAGCGACGCCGGATTGGGAAACGGGCTAGCTGCTCGCCTGCATCTGCTCGCGCATCCGGCGCGCCCGCGCCAGCACCTTGTTTTCGATATCGGCGACCGTCGTCTCCGACACCGTGGCATCGACCCACTGGCCGTTTTCCAGCACCTGGCGGAAGATATTCACCCGCACTCCGTCGCTGCGCAGGTCGCGGCTGAGGATATAGATCGTCGCCTTGAACCGTTCCCCGCTCGTGCCCGGCGGCGTGTACCAATCCGTGATGATCACCCCGCCGAAGGGATCCGCCGAGGCCAGCGGCATGAAGGAAATCGTGTCCAGCGCCCCGCGCCACAGGAAGGCATTGACGCCGATGCCGGACCCGGCGCCGCTGCCGCCCTGGTCCTTGCTGCCTTTGCCGACTCCGAAGATCACCCCGCTGTCCTCGCCGCCCATGCGGCTGGTGGAGACATCCCCGGCGGAGCCGCTGCCCAGGCCCTCATACCCCGGCGCCGTCGGATTCGGCTTGTCCGAGGAGCAGCCGGCAACCGCCAACCCGGCGAACAGGGCCGCGGGAAGCAGAAGGGCGGAAATCGAGGTCAGGCGCATCGCGATGGTTAGCCTTTTGTTTGACTGTCAGTCGTAGCGCGCCGTCTTAGCCCCGTGCCGTCTCGCCAGCAATCGGCTTTCTACCCTGATCTGTCATGGCCCACCCGTTCATCATGGCCCGGCTCAACCCCAAACAGGAAGCGGCGGGGTGATGCCCCGCCGCTTCCGTCGTTCGTTCCTGACCTGAAGCTTACCAGGTAAGGACGGTGGCGAACAGGATCTGCTGCGACTGCGCGTCGTTCGTGGATCCGTCGGCACCGAGAGCGTTGGTTGCGAAGTTCCATCCGCTCTGGTGGCGATAGGCGTACTGGTATTCGCCGACGAGCTGGACGCCCGGGGCGAGCTTGTAAGCGCCGCCAAGAGCGAATTCATACTCGTGACGTTGCGTCGCGCCGGCCAACTGCGCCGCGCCCTGGCTCCAGACGTCGCCGAACATCGCGCCCGCGATCAGCGGGCCGTTGGCGTAGGTGATGCCAGGCAGCAGCGCATTCATGTTGGCGCCGCCTTCCGGCGTCATGGACAACTGACCGTTCACCGCGCCGCCGATGTAGTCCAGCGCCAGCGTGAAGTTGGCGAAGGTGACGGCGGTGCCGGCCTTGTAGAAGCCGAGGTTCTGATAACGGATCGTGCTCGTGCTGGCGCCGGCGACGTCGCGGCGGACCTGAGCCGGCGTGAAGTACGGGCCGGTCGTCAGGTTTTCCTTGGCGGCGGTTTCGCCGAAGCCATAGACCTTGAAGTCAACCGCGCCGAAGGCCTGCTGATAGCGCACGCCGCCGCCGACCTGGTTATACCAGCGGGTCGCGTCGTTGCCGGAGGTCACGCTGATGCAGTTCTGGCCGGCCTGGTTGCAGGGCGCGACCTGCAGCGGGCTGGAGCCGGAGCCGTTCGTGAAAGCGTTGCCCGCGCTCGGCGCATACTGCACGCCGAAGTCGAAGCCGAAGAACTGCGGCGACAGGTAGACGATCTTGTTGTTTGCGACGTCCGCGGCCGCCTGGTTGAGCCAGACGAACGGGACGCTCGCGCCGCTCGGACCGACATCCGCCAGACCCGCGCCGTTGAGCGTGCCGACACCGGCGTCCCAGCACTGGCTGGTGAAGATACAGTTGTCGAACAGGCTGAGCACGCCGCTGCCCTGACCGAAGCGGACGATACCGGCCTGGTCCGTGGCGAGGTAGGTGAACGCCTGGCGGACGAACAGCGTCTGGGCGGAGATGTTGCCGCCGGGGCTGGATGCACCGCCGGTGCCGCTAGGCTGGCCGCCCAGCGCGGTCACCGTCGAGTTGGTGCTGCCGTTGGTGCCGGCATAGAAGTTTTCGCGGATTTCGACCGAGGCGCCGTAGCGCAGGCCATTCGCGGACAAGCCGTCGAAGCCCGGATACAGGCGGACATAGCTGGCGACGCCGACGGGGTTCAGCTTGAAGCCGGCGCCGCTCGGGTTCGCGACGGAGCGCGTGCCGGTGCCGGTGTTCAGGTTGGAGAAGGTGCCGGCGACTTCAGTTTCGACGCGGCCGTTCAGGCGGATCACGATGGTGCCCGGAGCCGGGACCGCAATGACGTTCGGGGCGTAGATGGTGCTGAGCGGGCCGGCGGCGGCGCTGCCGGACGGGGTGTTGGCGACGCCCCAGGCGTTGTTGTTGTTGTCCTTGGCCGGGCCGGCGCCGTACGGCGCAACCAACTGGCCTTGCGAGGGGTTGGCTGGCGCTGTCTGGGCATAAGCCAGACCGCCTGACGCTCCCATGATGGCCGCGGTGGCCAATAGAAGTTTACGCATGAAGACCCTCCTTACTGCGCCGGTGATGCCGGCGGATTTCCCCAGGCCCCGCCCGTCGATTCCCGCGAACCGGCGGGGGGCAGCCAGACCTCGCGTAGACTAATGACCTTCGGTTCATATCCCCGCAACCCGGTTTGGCAGGGCGGCATGGCATTTCCGAAACACTGTGGCGGCAGAGTCACAAAAGTCCGTGCCCGGGACGGAATACCGCCAAATCCGCAACACCCGCGCAGGCTCCGGCGTCAGGTCCGTGCAGGCGGTCAACGAAATCCGGTCAGGGCGCCAGCGCGCCGATCGCGCCCGCGGCGCGGCAGGCGTCGCGCGGCAGGCGGCGGACGGAGGCTCCATCCACGCCACCCAGCGCGGCGAGGCGCAGGCCCGGCACCTGGCGCGCCATCATGCCCCAGCGGAGCGGGCCGAGACCTGGCGCGCCCGGATGGCTGGCGGTCCGGAAAGCCGGCGACAGGAACACGAGATCGGCTCCGGCCCGCAACGCCCGCCGCAGGTCGGGAACCGAGTGCGCGGAACTGGTGACAACGCCGCACGGGCGGAGGGGACCGGACCATCTGCCGCCGCGGAGATGCACCCCGGCCCGCAGCGCCGCCGCCAACCGCGCATCGCCGGCGACCAACAGGACCAGCCGCCGATCCCGGCAGATCCGCGCGAGGTCCCGTCCAAGCGCCGCGCGTCGCGGATCGGCGTCGTGCCGCAGCACCACCCCCGCCCGCCCGCGCGGCAGGGCGGCCACGGCCGGACGGGGGTCCGGGAGGCGATGTTCGTCGGTGAACAGCCAGAGGCGGGGAAGGGCGACGGACGGATGGGCGCTTGCCCTTTGTGGCACGGACTGCGGGGCCTGGTTCCTTTGTGTCATGGAGTGCCGAGCCTGGTTCCTTTGTGGCACGGAGCGCGGGGCCTGGTTCCTTTGTGGCACGGAGTGTGGGGCCTGGTTCCTTTGTGGCACGGAGTGCGGGGCCTGGTTCCTTTGTGGCACGGAGCGCGGAGCCTGGTTCCTTTGTGGCACGGAGCGCGGGGCCTGGTTCCTTTGTGGCACGGAGTGCGGGGCCTGGTTCCTTTGTGGCACGGAGCGCGGGGCCTGGTTCCTTTGTGGCACGGAGTGCGGGGCCTGGTTCCTTTGTGTCATGGCCGGGCTTGGCCCGGCCATCCACGGCTTTGCTGCAACCGGCATCGCAAGTCGTGGATGGCCGGGCCAAGCCCGGCCATGACACATGATCCGCCAGCCAAGGCACTCATGACACATGATCCGCCAGCCAACGCACTCATGACACATGATGAGCCGGCCAACGCACTCACAAGGCCCGCCGCGGAGGCGCACCGGCCTCATCCCCCAGGCCAGCAGCTTCCGGTCCAAGCTATGTCTTCATGTAATGGTCTTTGTAGCGCGTCCGCAGGCTGGTCTTCAGCAGCTTGCCCGTGGCCGTGTGCGGCAGCTCCGCGACCACCACCACCTCGTCCGGCAGCCACCACTTCGCCACCTTGGCCTCCAGCAGGGCCAGCACCGACGCCGGATCGACCGTATGCCCGGGCCGCGGCACCACCAGCAGCAGCGGACGCTCATCCCATTTCGGGTGTGCTGCCGCGATCACCGCCGCCTCCATCACATCCGGGTGCGAGACGGCGAGGTTCTCCAGCGTGATCGAGCTGATCCACTCGCCGCCCGACTTGATGACGTCCTTCGACCGGTCGGTGATCTCCATGAAGCCGTCCGGATCGATCGTCGCCACGTCGCCGGTGGCGAACCAGCCGTCCTGGTCCAGCGCGGCGCCGGCTTCCTCGCCGAAATAGGCGCTGGCGACCCAGGGGCCGCGCACCTTCAGGTCGCCGAACGCGACGCCGTCCCAGGGCAGTTCCCTGCCGTCGCCATCGACGATCTTCATATCCAGACCGGGCAGGATGCGGCCCTGCTTCAGCATGTGACGCGCCGCCTCGTCCCGGGTCAGCCCGGCCTGCGCCGGCTTGGGCGCATTGAATGTACCAACGGGGCTGATCTCGGTCATGCCCCAGCCCTGCTCGAACCGGATGCCGTACTCATCGCGGAACGCCTCGATCAGCAGCGGCGGGGCCGCCGAACCGCCGGTCATGATGCGGGTGACGGTCTCCAGCCGCTGCCCGCTGGAACGCAGATGCTGAAGCAGCCCGAGCCAGACCGTCGGCACGCCGGAGGTGAACGTCACACGCTCCTCGTTCAGGATGTTCGCCATGCTGGCGCCGTCGAGATGCCGCCCCGGCAGGATCAGCGCCGCGCCGGCCAGCGCCGTGGCATAGGGCGTGCCCCAGGCATTGACATGGAACATCGGCACCACCGGCAGGATGCGGCTGGTGGCGCGGATGTCGAGCACATCGGGCATCGACACGGCGTAGGCGTGCAGCCACGTCGAGCGATGGCTGTAGAGCACGCCCTTCGGCCGCCCGGTGGTGCCGGAGGTGTAGCACAGCGAGGCGGCAGTATTTTCGTCGAAGCCCGGCCAGACATAGTCCTCGTCCGCCGCGTCCATCAACTGATCGTAGCAGGCCAGCGTCATCCCCGGCGCCAGGGTCACCTCCGGCATGTTGGCGGGATCGGTCAGCATCACCACGGTCTTGACCGTATCGGCGATCCGCGCCGCGATCAGGCTGATCAGCGGCGCAAAGCTGAGATCGACGAACAGGATTTTATCGGCCGCGTGGTTGATGATGTAGGCGATGTCGTCGGGGTGCAGGCGCGGATTGATGGTGTGGACGATCGCCTCCATGCCGGAGCTTGCGTAATACACCTCGAGATGGCGGTAGCCGTTCCAGGCCAGGGTGCCGATGCGGTCCTGCCGCCCGACGCCGATGGCCTGCAGCACCTTCACCAGCCGGCGGGAACGGCGCTCGACATCCGCCCAGGTGTAGCGGTGCGTGGTGTTCTCATGCGTCCGCGAGACGACCTCGGCGGCGCCGTGATGGCGGGCGGCGTGGGTCAGTATCGAGGAAATCATCAGCCCTTGCGATTGCATCAATCCAAGCACGGTCGCAGCCTCCGCTTCGTTGTTCGTTCCCTGCCGACAGGTTTATTCTATTCCGGCGGACGATGATACGGGAGGGCGAGCGGTCAGAGCGCCCGGCGGCGGACGGCCAGCGACAGGGTGTTGAAGTTCATCAGCAGCCCGAGCCGGCATCGGCTGATGCGGAGATAGGTCAGCAGTTGCGCTTCGTGCAGCCGGCCGAGGTTCTCCACCGCCTTGAGTTCAAGCAGAACCTCGTCCCGCACGATGATATCCGCCCGATACCCGGATTCAATGTCGATCCCGTTGTAGCGAATCGGCAGGTAGACCTCCTGTTCGACCGGGATGTTGGCCAGACGGAGTTCATGGCACAGGCAGCGGCGGTAAACCGACTCGAGAAGCCCCGGTCCGAGGGTGCGGTGGACCCGCATGGCCAGGCCAATGATTTTGTAGGTCAGTTTTGAATCGTGGTTGGGTTCGGGCGTCATGCCGGTGGTCCGATGCTTGGAGAGCGGTATCGGATAGACCGGTTAATAAACGGTTAATTTCTTGCGTTGACAAGCAAAGAAAAGCTGTTACACAGATTTCCACAGATTAAGGGCACAGATTACACCGATTTGAGACCTTGGCTTCTGTCGTGCCGCCGCTCCAACTGGTAACCATCGCGCCAGCGATCGAAAGTGACCCAAACCGGAAGTCAATACCAGTCTGCCTCGGTGGCGCCCCGACCCCGATATCTGTGAAAATCTGTGCCCTTAATCTGTGGAAATCTGTGTAACATCTTACTTTCTTGCAATATGTCCCCACCCCTGAGGCCGCCGCGGAATTCGCAATGAAGGCGCCGCAGCCGCAAATCGATGAAAGGCCCGGGTGAGCACAGGATTGGATCATGCCGCGCTCCCTCACGCGGTCGTTGCGGCAATGCGGCAGCGGAGATGGCTGTTGCGGGCTCGACCCGGCGCAGGGCGGGAATAGCCGAAAACGCGTCACTCCTTCCGCCGGAATCCCACCCGGCCGCCATCGGCGTCATACAGGTAGTCGAACCCGTTCAGCAGATGGAAGCCTGTATTGACGAATGTCGGGCGGACGCCGATGCCGGACAGCGTGACCGTCTCCGGCGCCAGCGGGTTCGAAGTGTCCCCCACGACAAATCGGTAACCGAGGACATGCGGATCATCCAGGCGCCCCAGCCGGATCCCGATGCTCGTCCCGATGCCCGCGCCTGGCCCATCGGCTGGCACGGTCAGGTACATCCCGGCAACCCCGGTATCGGCCAGCAGCTTGCCGCATGCCGGGGCGGTTTCCCCCAGCGTGATGCAGGCGGGCGCAGCCTCCCAGTCCGGCCAGCGCGGGTCGGGCGTCAGCTTCACGAACGAGAACCCGCCGGCGGTATCCCCCTCGGTCAGCCCGACGTGCACGCCCTCGGCGGTGATCACGTAGCCGCGGCGGATCCGCTCACCCGGCGCGGTGGCGACATTGAGGAACGGGTTCTTGTCCGGGGTCCCGATCGCCTGGCGGTCGTATTCGCGGCCGAAACCGACGCCGAGCATGGCGACATGCGGGGGGAGTTGCTCGGGAGTGCAGTGGCGCGCGGCCGGAAGGCAGTCGATGCGGGTCACCGCCAGCACCGGAATCGGCAAGGTGGTTAGCGAGGCGCCGTCCCCCCCGGCGATGGTGACCGCGGTGACCACAAGCGTGCCCCGCATGATCCGTCCGGAACTGGAATACGCCAGGCTGGCCGGACCGCGCGACGGCAGCGCCGCGATGTCCGGGATCGCGGCCGCCGATACGGCGACTCCGGTGGAGCCGGTGTCCAGCACGGCGGCGCGCGGGGCGCCACCGAACGATACGGTCAGATGCGGGATGCTCGCGAGCAGCGCCCCCGGCGCGGGCGCATCGACGAACCGCAGCCGGACGCTGGTGGAATACCCCGCATAGGGGTCTACGGTTTCGCCGGCGGCGGCAAGCCCGGGGACCAGCAGACCGATCAAACCGCAGCGGCCAATCAGCGCAAGGACATCCCGACCGGCCGGCACGAAAAACACGATCCTGCTCCCGAACTGCTTCATTAAGCGCCACCGATGCCATATGATGCGCAATGCCTTTCGACGTGCACGAATTTCCCGGCGCCTCGCGAATGGACCGCGCATCGGGACGCAACAACCGCCGGATCGTCGCGGTCTGGCTGTTTGTCGTCGCCGCCATGATCATGGTCATGATCGTCCTGGGTGGCGCCACGCGCCTGACCGGCTCCGGCCTGTCGATCATGGAATGGGCGCCGCTGATGGGCGCGCTGCCGCCGATGTCGGACGCCGAATGGCACCGGCTGTTCGCCCTGTATCAAAAGATCCCGCAATACAGCCTGATCAACGACGGCTTCGGCCTCGACGGTTTCAAGCGCATCTTCTGGCTGGAATGGACCCACCGCCTGTGGGGCCGGCTGATTGGCGCCGTCTTCCTGCTGCCGCTGATCTGGTTCGCCGCCACCGGCCGGATCGAGCGCCGCATGATGCCCCGTTTGGCGCTGCTGTTCGTGCTGGGCGGACTGCAGGGCGCCGTCGGCTGGTTCATGGTCGCCTCCGGGTTCGAGCCGGATTCGACCGCGGTGTCGCCCTACCGCCTGGTCATCCACCTGGCGCTGGCACTGCTTCTGTATGCCGCGATCGTCTGGTCCGCGTTGTCGCTGCTGCACCCGGTCACCCGGCGGCTGCCGAAGCCGCTCGCACCGCGCGTGCTGGCCTGGGCCTGCCTGGGGTTGGTGGCGCTGACCATCGTCGCGGGAGGGTTCGTCGCCGGGCTGCATGCAGGCCTGACCTACAACACCTTTCCGCTGATGGACGGCCAGCTCGTGCCCTCGGGTTATTCCGCGCTGCATCCGCTGCTGCGCAATCTCACCGAGAACATCGCCGCGGTGCAGTTCGACCATCGCCTGCTGGCCACAGTCACGCTGGTCACGGTGACGGCGATGGGTTCGCTCGGCCCGTATTTCGGCTTGTCGAAGCCGCTGTCCGCCTGCCTGCTCGCCGCGGTCGCCTGCCAATACATCCTCGGCGTGGCGACCTTGCTGTTCGTCGTGCCCGTGCCGGTGGCGACCGCCCACCAGGCCGGGGCCGTCATCCTGCTGACCGCCGTCCTGGCCGTGCTGCACCGCCTGACGCACGGGCAGCCAAGGATTCTCGCCTGACGAGTAGGCAAACCGCCTGCCGCATCCCATCTTGCTCACAGCCATTTTCTGAGGATTGCCCGCATGAGCGCCATCGCCGCCACCGACAAGCTGTTCTTCGAGCGGGCCGACGCCGCGCTGGACCAGGCAACCGCGGCCGCCATTCTCGAACAGGCGCTGCGCGGCAGCGATGACGGCGAACTGTTCCTGGAATACCGCGAGAACGAGTCGATCAGCCTCGACGACGGCCATATCCGCACCGCCAATTTCGACTCCGGCATGGGCTTCGGCCTGCGCGCGGTGGCCGGCGAGGCGACGGGCTACGCCCATTCCGGCGAAATCTCGGAAGACGCGCTGCGCCGGGCGGCGGCAACGGTGTCGGCGATCTCCGCCGGCCATTCGGGCACGTCATCCGAGCCGCCGCGGGCCACCAATTCCCGGCTGTATTCGGACGCCAATCCGCTGAGCCTGATGGATTTCTCGGCGCGCACCTCGCTGCTGGGAGAGATCGACGCCTATGCCCGCGGCAAGGACCCGCGCGTCAAGCAGGTCATGGCTTCCATCAGTGGCGAGTGGCAGGCGGTGCAGATCATCCGCCCGGACGGCACGCGCGTGGCCGATCTCCGGCCGCTGGTGCGGCTGAACGTGTCCCTGGTAGTGGAGCAGAACGGGCGCCGCGAGACCGGCAGCCACGGCACCGGCGGGCGTTTCGCCTACGACTTCGTTACCCGGGAAAGCACCTGGCGTGGCGCGGTGGATGAGGCCTTGCGCCAGGCACTGGTGAACCTGGACAGCATCCCGGCACCGGCCGGGGAGATGCCGGTCGTGCTCGGCCCGGGCTGGCCCGGCATCCTGCTGCATGAGGCCATCGGCCACGGGCTGGAGGGGGATTTCAACCGCAAGAAGACCTCCGCCTTCGCCGAACTGCTGGGCAAGCGCATCGCCTCCCCCGGCGTCACCGTCGTCGACGACGGGACAATGGCCGATCGGCGGGGGAGTTTGACGGTGGATGATGAGGGGACGCCGACGAACCGGACGGTGCTGATCGAGGACGGCATCCTGGTGGGCTATTTGCAGGACCGCCTGAACGCGCGGCTGATGGGCATGCCGGCGACGGGGAATGGCCGGCGGCAGTCCTATGCTCATGCGCCGATGCCGCGGATGACCAACACGGTGATGCTGGGCGGCGAGCACACGCCCGAGGAGATGATCCGGTCGGTTTCGCGCGGGATCTACGCGGTGAACTTCGGCGGCGGGCAGGTGGACATCACCTCGGGCAAGTTCGTGTTCTCCGCCAGCGAGGCCTACATGATCGAGGACGGCAAAGTCGGCGCCCCGGTCAAAGGTGCCACTTTGATCGGCAACGGCCCCGACTCGCTGACGAAGGTCCAGATGATCGGCAACGACATGGCGCTGGACCCCGGCATCGGCACCTGCGGCAAGAGCGGCCAGGGCGTGCCGGTGGGCGTCGGCCAGCCGACGTTGAAGCTGTCCGGACTGACGATAGGTGGCACGGCTGCCTGATTATTAATCGTCATGGTCCGATGTGTGTCCCTGCCATCTTCGCGCCACGGCCGCAACGCGGATGGCTGCGGCGTCGTTCTCTAATCGTCATGGCCCGGTTGAACCTTGCCCGGGCCAGCTGTCATGGCACATGCTGGAATAGGTGGCCCGGACAAGCCGGGCCATGACGAGTAGGAAGCATGACGAGTAGGAAGAATACCATCGTTCACTCAACCGGCTATCCTCGAAGGCATGAGGACACCCCGGGTCATGACGGTCAGGTCCGGGACATCCGACTGCTTGGTCTTTGTGCAAATGCCTGCCTTGCGGCCATGCAACAGATGAAAAATCCGCCGGAAACCGACCTTGTCCTGGACAGGGCGGCGCGATCTCGTCATCAACCCTGAATGATCTCGCGCCCACACCCCTGGCGGTTCGCCGCCATGCTCTCCTTTGCTGCCTCAATGTCCATCGCGGCGCCCGCCGGCAGCCATGCCGGAACCGCCTGTCCGGCCGAACCGGCGATGGAGGCGTTGCATTTGCCGCATCTGAAGGCGGCACTGGCCGCCGGAAAGGAGGGGCTGATCGTCGCGTTGGGGTCATCCTCGACCGAAGGAGCGATGGCGTCCGACAGCGCGCACACTTATCCGGCGGTGCTGCAGGCGGCGTTGGAGGAGGCGCTGCCCAAGGCGCATGTCGCGGTGATCAACCGCGGCATCGGCGGCCAGGACGCTCCGGAGGAACTGGCCCGGCTGGAGACCGACGTGATCGCCGTCCGGCCTCAGCTTGTCATCTGGCAGGTGGGCGCCAACGGGGCGATGCGCCATGCCGATCCGGTGGTGTTTCATAAGATGGTGTCGGAAGGGGTGGAGCGGCTGCGCGCGGCGGGGATCGACGTGATCCTGATGGACAACCAACGCTCGCCCCGGGTGCTGGCGGCAACCGATCACATCGTGCTGGAGGATTCTCTGCGCGACGTTGCGCGGGCGACGAGTGTGAATTTGTTCTCCCGCAGCCGGCTGATGGATGCGTGGTCGGATGAAGGCGCCAAGCCGGGTTTGTTCACGGCGCCGGATGGGCTGCACCATAACGATCTCGGGTATGAGTGCGTCAGTCAGACGCTGGCGCGGGAGATCGTTGCGGCGATCACAGCGCCGGTGGCCATGGCGGCCAGCAAGTAACGTCCGGGTCTCGTCATGGCCCGGCTTGTCCGGGACACTTGTTCCCGCACCTGCGGCGATAGGTGGCCCGGACAAGCCGGGCCATGACGTTTCTAGCGTGCAACCTACCGCTTCCACTCATGGCAACGCGTACGCCACGATGGAATCGCCGAACTTCGTGCCGAACGTGCCGTGTCCCCCGGCCGCCGTGACGACGAACTGCCGGCCGCCCTCCGCATACGTCATCGGCGTCGATTGTCCTCCGGCCGGCAGGCGATCCTTCCAAAGCTCCCGGCCGGTGGTGACGTCGAACGCGCGGATGTAATAATCCGCCGTCCCCGTCAGGAACGCCACCCCGCCCGCCGTCGTTATCGGCCCGCCCAGCATCGGCGTCCCGATGGGCACGCCGATCGGCACGGGGGAACTGTCGCGGGTGGTGCCGACGGGATGCTGCCAGACGACCTTGTTCGTCCTCAGGTCCAGTCCCGCCATGTATCCCCACGGCGGCTGCAGGCACGGAAGCCCGACCGGTGATGTGAACGCGTTCAGGGTCACGCCGAACGGAGTGCCGTACATCGGCTGCGTGCCATTCTCCTGGCCCGGCTTCAGCGACGGCGGCGGGACCGCGGGATTGTCCGCGCCGCGCGGGATCAGCCGCGAAACGAAGGGCACGCCCATCGGGTTGGCGATAGCGATCTGCCGCACAGGGTCCACCGCGATGCCGCCCCACTCGAACATGCCGAGATCGCCCGGGAACACCAGGGTCCCCTGCGTCGAGGGCGGCGTGAACGGACCTTCGTAACGCAGCCGGTGGAACGCGATGCGGCAGGCAAGCTGGTCGAACATCGTCGCGCCCCACATCAGCGACTCGTGCAGGTTTTCGCGCGGCCGAAAGCTGAGTTCGGAAAACGGCTGCGTGGGCGACAGATGATCCCCGGCGGCGGGGCCTTGCGGCACCGGGGTTTCGGGCGCCGGGACGACCAGCTTGCCGTCGCGCCGGTCGAGCACGAAGATGTTGCCGGTCTTGGCCGGAATGTACACCGCCGGAACGACGCCCTGTTCCGTGTGCAGATCGACAAGACTGGGCTGCGACGGGAAATCCATGTCCCAAAGATCGTGATGCACGTTCTGAAACGACCAGCGCAGCTTGCCGGTGGCGATGTCCAGCGCGACCAGGGCGCTGTCGTAGCGTTCCTCCAGCGCCGAGCGGTCGCCGCCCCATTGGTCGTTCGCGCCCTCGCCGAGCGGCACATAGACCAGGCCCAGTTGCTCATCGGCCGCCGAGGTGCTCCAGGAATTCGGCGAACCGGCCGTGTAGGTCTGGCCGGGTTCGAGCCGCCGGTTCTCGTCGGCCGCACCCGCGTCCCAGGCCCAAACCAGGGCACCGGTATAGATGTCGAAGCCGCGGATCACGCCGGACGGCACTTTGTTCGAATAGTTATCGATCACCGAGCCGCCGACGATCAGGATCTTGCGGGTCGCGACCGGCGGCGATGTGATCTCATAAAATCCGGCCACCGCGTCGGGCATGCCGGCATCGAGGTCGATCTCCCCGTGCTGCCCGAAGCTTTCGCAGGGGATTCCGGTATCGGCGTTCAATGCGAACAGCCGGGCGTTGTTGGTGCCAAGAAATATCCGCCGCGGGCAATCGGCCGGCGCCGGCGCGCCGGTCGCCGTGACCGCCTGCGGTTTGGTCTCGTGGTAGGACACGCCGCGACAGGTCAGATGCTGGAAGGTCGGGTTGTCGCGCAGGTGCGGATCGAATTTCCACTTCAGCGTGCCCGTCGCCGCATCCAGTGCGAAGGCGATCTGATGCGGCGAGCACAAATACACCATATGATTCGCCGCGATCGGCGTCACCTCCATGGTCGTTTCGAGCGGATCGTTCGGCCCGTGCATGTCGCCGGTGTGGAAGGTCCAGGCCACCTGGAGGTTTTTCACGTTGCCGGGCGTGATCTGCGTCAGCGGCGAATAGCGGTCGCCGAATCCGGAACGTCCGTACGCCTGCCAATCCGTTTCGGGCTGCATCGCGAGATCCGATTGCGTTCCGCCGCCGGCCGTTGGCAACGCACTGTCGGTGTCATGCACGGAATGCGCCAGCGAAGCACCGAGCGCAACGAACGCCAGGATCACCGCGCCGAGCAGGGCCAGGCGCGGCAACCTGGCATGCTCCGGGTAAAACCACGGCATCAGCAACCAGATGCCCAGCAGGACCAGCACGTCGCCTCGGGGCGCGAGCGGCCAGAAATCCAGACCGGCCTCCGACAGCGCCCAGATCAGCGAGCCGATGAGAATGACAGAATAGAGCCAGATCGCCGCCGGGCTGGAGCGGAACAGCAGAAAGCCGGTCACAATCAGCGCGATCCCGGTGGCCAGGTAGTAGGGCGAGCCACCCAGTGCCAGCAGCCATCCGCCACCCGCGGCGAGATAAAGCCCGATGAGCAGGATAACAATGCCCGTTATCCGGACGACGGGGCGGGCGCGAAACTGTCTGTCCATCGATCCTCGCAGCGCCTACCGGCGGTTAATGTGCGGTTCATCGATGGAAGAAGGCGGGTTCGGGTTTCGCGTTCCGGGCGAAGCGCCCGATCTCGGCAAAATGTTCTTTTCGGCATCGAAGGGGCGGCAGATCGCCGTCCTCCCGCCCCGCGCCGGCGCCGGCGCCGCTAGAGCGCTTTCAGGATCACTGGAAACGTGGCGCCAACATTAGTTGTCATGGCCCGGCTTGTCCGGGCCACCTATCGCGGCAGCGTGCTGGTATAGGTGGCCCTGACACGCCGGGCCATGACGGTGTGCAGCGTCCGGCGCGTTTCCGGTCGGGCTGCAAATGCTCTGGCTAATGCGCCCGCCGTCCGAACGAAATCACATATGCCCGGACCCGTGCGTCGATCAGCGGATCGTCCGAAACCTCGATCCCCGGCGGCAGCCGGTTCGGCAGGAAATGCAGCTCACGCTGCGCCTTGACGTTATCGGCAGCCGCTCGTGTTAGCACCATCGTGCCCATGTCCACCCGCTTGCGGTCCGCCGGCCATGGCTGCGTCGGATCGCGAGTCTGGTCCTCGGGATCCGCCAGTTGCGCGATCATATGGAACGCCACCGCCTCGGTCGCCAGGCGCTTGGGCAGTTCATCGACCAGGAAATCCGGCGGCTGTAGCGCGGCCTCGGCAGGCGACAGGTGTTCCGTCCCGCGGACCGGAACAAACTGAAAGCGGAAGGCCTGCCGCTTGCCCTCGGCGTTGACGAATATGAATGCGTCCACGCCGTTGTACGTCTCGCGCGCGAAACTGACCGGCGTGGCGACCGTCCCGAACGCCTTCGCCACGCTCGGATGCGCAGCCAGAAACGTATCGGCCTTGGTCGGCTTCGGCGCATCCGGCCCGCTTTCCGCCAACGCCTGAAGCAGGGCGAGGAACTCCTCGCCGGTGGCGACCGGGAAGAAGGCCAACGAGTTCGTCACCACGTCCACATCGCCATTGACGTCGTAGAATTTGATCGCCATGCCATGCGGATTCGCATCCGGCGAGCCGTCCGGCAACGCCGGCAGCCCGGTCGAATCGGAAAACCGCACCGTCACCTGGATTGGCTGGCCCGAGAAGATCGTCGCCTTGCTCAACGCCGCCGCGGCCGGGGTGGCCGAAAAGCTGCCCTCGACGACGACGCCCTTGGCGTGGTTGGCGCGAATGCCGGAGTGCTTGCCCCACAATGTGTTCATCACATCGATCGTCCGGGTTGCCGTGCTGAGGCCCTGTGCCAGAGCACCGGCCGGCGGCAACCCGAGACACATCGCGACGGCGGCGGCAGCAAGCATGTGCGAACGGTTCATTGGACTGCTCCAGGAGTGACTGAACCGCCCGACTACAGCAGTCCGGGCGGCAAAGCGCACGACTGCATGGCGTCCGACGGCATGCACTCTCTTGTGAAAGGCCGGGTCCCGGTCGTCCCAGGTGATCATCCTATTACGCGATGCCGCGCATAAATCCCATGCCCCTACCGCGGATTATTTTCCGGCCGGAGGATGACCATCTGCGCGGTATCGAAGCCGGACATTTCGCCCGACTGATTCAGGAGAAATCCGATGAAGAGCTTCTTCCTTGCGGCGATCGCGGCGCTGAGCCTGACGGCTGCCCTCGCCCCGGCGGCAAGTGCTTACACAAGGGGCTTCCCGCAGACGACGCATCGCTCCGGGCCGTATGACAACACCGGCAACGGCCCGAGCGAGACCGGCATGGAGGGCGGCGGCGGATAGCAGTCCCGGCCCCGGTTTGCCCCGCGGAAGGCCGGCGCAAGCCGGCCTTTTCGTTGTCCGGAGGCTCAACGCCCGTGCAGTATCCGCAGCATCTGACGGTACTGTTGATCCCGCCGATCGGCGTTGACGACCAGGACGGCCCAGACCGAAGCGGGAATCCACCCCACGATCGTGATCTGCAGGGCAAGGCAGAGGATTCCGCGAAAGAAGTGCCCCCCGATCATCAGCGACAGCCAGGGGAGAAGGATGGCGAGAGCGATCATCCGACGCGGCATCCTTTCGCTTGTGTTTCTTGCCGACTCCGCCTTTCGGGTCGATCTCTGAAGCTACCCGAAGATACCTATCGCCGCCATATCCCAGCCCGCGAAGGCGCCGAACACCACCACGCACCAGGGCGGTAATTTCCACAGCACCAGCAGCAGGAATGCCACCAGCCCGAGGCCGAAATCCGCCGCCGTGTGTACGGTCCCGGTCCAAATCGGCGTGAACAGCGCCGCCAGCAGCACACCGACGACCGCCGCGTTCACCCCGCGCAGCGCCGCGCGCACGTTCGGCCGGTGACGCAGCGTGTCCCAGAACGGCAGCAGCCCGCCAACGAGCAGGAACGAGGAAGCAAAGATCGAAACGGTCGCGATCAGCGCGCCGAGCCAGCCATTCGGCCCGGGATCCTCCACCGCGCCGAGAAACGCGGCGAAGGTGAACAGCGGTCCCGGCATCGCCTGCGTGGCGCCGTATCCCGCCAGGAACGTATCCGGGTCGACCCAGCCCGGCGGCACCACCGACGCCTCCAGCAGCGGCAGCACGACATGGCCGCCGCCGAACACCAGCGCTCCGGAGCGGTAGAACGTATCGGCCAGCGCGGCCGCGTGACTGCCGGAAAGCGCGGCCAGCCATGGCAGTCCGAACAGCAGGATGAAAAACGCCGCCAGCAGCGTCGCCGCCAGGGCCCGGGGCACCCGGACGCGCAGCGCTTCGGTTTCGACGCACGGCACCGAAACCCTCGGCAGAAGCGCCACGCCGGCGATGGAACCCAGGATAATGGCGCCGATCTGTCCGGCCGGGGAGGGCATGGCGAGGCAAAGAAGACAGGCGGCGACGGCGAGGGTCGCCCGGGCGCGGTCGGGCGCCAGCGTCTGCGCCATCGCCAAAACGGCCTGGGCGACGACCGCCACGGCGACGAGCTTCAGCCCGTGCAGCCAGCCGGCTTCCGACAGGTCGCCGAGCGTGCCAACCCAGTAGGCGAATCCGGTCATGATGATGGCGGAGGGCAGCGTGAAGCCCAGCCATGCCGCCAGCATCCCGAGCGGTCCGCCGCGCAGCAGGCCGATGGCCATGCCGGTCTGCGATGAGGCCGGTCCGGGCATGAACTGGCATAGAGCCAGAATGTCGGCGAAGGACGCCTCGGTCAGCCACTGGCGCCGGGCGACCAGTTCGGCGCGGAAATAGCCGAGATGCGCGACAGGCCCGCCGAAGCTCGTGCAGCCGAGCTTCAGGAACACCAGGAAAATCCCGAGCGGGGAGCTTCGCATCAGCGGGTGGAACCGTCCGCCGAATGATACGACCCGCCGTCATGCCGGCGAAAGCCGGCACCCACGCCTTTGCCGGGAGCAACACGACAAGTCATGGATGGTCCGCCTGCGCGGACCATGACGATGACGGGACGGTGCATCGCGCCGTGCAATCCGGCACGCCCTCGGCAGGCGCTCTCTCGGGTTGGCATCACGCCGCCGTGCCCTCACCCGCGAGAAAATTCATCGCCGCCTGGACGCCGCCTTCCCGGTGCGGAATGCCCGCCGCGCGCAGGCCCATCTCCACCCCGGTCAGCGTGCCGGTGAAGGTCAGCACCCCGAGATCGCCCATGTGGCCGATGCGGAAGACCCGATCGTCCAGCCGCCCGAGGCCGTTGCCGAGGCTCATGTTGAAGCGTTCCAGGATCACGTCTCGCAGCCTGTCCGCGCTATGGCCATCCGGCGTGCGGATCGCGGTCACCCCGGGCGCATAGGCAGCCGGATCGGCGCATTGCAGCTCCAGCCCCCAGGCCGCGGCGGCCAGCCTTGTTGCATGCGCATAGCGCGCGTGACGGGCGAAGACGGTTGGCAGGCCTTCCTCGGCCAGCATTGTCAGCGCTTCGTTCAGCGCGAACAGCAGATTGATGGCCGGCGTATAGGGAAAGAACCCGGTCTGGTTGGCGGTCACCAGCGGCGCCCAGTCCCAGTAGCTGCGCGCCGAACCGCCGCCGCGCGCCGCCGCCAGGGCCTTCTCGCTGATCGCCGTGAAGGACAGCCCGGGCGGCACCATCAGGCCTTTCTGCGTTCCCGCGATGGTGACATCGACCCCCCACTCATCATGCCGGTAATCGGCGCAGCCGAGCGAGGAGATCGCATCGACAAACAGCAAGGCGGGGTGCGAGGCACGGTCGATCGCCGCCCGCACCGCCGGAATGTCGGTCATGCAGCTTGTCGAGGTCTCGCTATGGACGGCGCAGACCGCCTTGATCCGATGCTCACGGTCCTGATCCAGCACGCCCTGCATGGCAGCGGCATCGGCGCCGCGGCGCCAGTCGGTCTCCAGCGTCGCGACATCAAGGCCGAGGCGCCGCGCCATCTGCTCCCACAAATGGGAAAACTGCCCGGTGCGGCTGATCAGGATGCGGTCGCCCGGGGCCAGCGTGTTGACCAGCGCGGACTCCCAGGCGCCGGTGCCGGAGGCGGGGAAGATGCCGATGATGCCGGCGGTCTGAAACACATGCCGCAGTTTCTCTATGACCTCCCGCCCCAGCGCGCCGAACTCCGGGCCGCGGTGGTTGATCGCGTTGCGGTCCATCGCCCGCAGCACGCGCTCGGGCAGGTTTGTCGGCCCGGGGGTTTGCAGAAAATGACGGCCGGAGACGAACTCGGACATTGGCAACGGATCCTCCAGGTTGGGGTTAGAAGCATGGCGAGATATGGTTTGCAATGATGCCGCCGTATGGGAGGGCTGCATCCCGTCTCGCAACGCTGGCCGATGCGCCGTGCAGCCGGTATGTCTGCCGTCACGTGTTCCGGAGGACCGCTGAACCATGGCTCACCTGCTCCTGACTGTCATCGGCGCCGATCGGCCCGGGCTTGTGCGGACGCTGGCCGAGACGGTGGCGGCGCATGGCGGAAGCTGGCTGGAAAGCCGGATGGGCCGCCTGGCCGGCCAGTTCGCCGGCATCGTGCTGGTGGACGCGCCGGAGTCGCTGCTGGCGGACCTTCAGGCGCTTGAGGGACAGGGGCTGCGGATCTCCGTGCAGAGCGCGCTGGAACAGGCCGCCGCTCCGGCGGTCGCGCCGCGGCTGGCGCTGGAGGTGGTGGGCAACGACCGTCCCGGGATCGTCCGCGATATCACCCGGATCCTGTGGGATTGCGGGGTCAATATCGAAGAGTTCGTGACCGGCGTGGCCGAAGGCTCGTTCACCGGCGGGACCCTGTTCCGGGTGACGGCGATGCTGCGCGTGCCGAACGCCGATGCGGTCAAGGCGGTGCGCGCCGGGCTGGAGGAACTGGGCAACGAGCTGATGGTGGATATCCAGGCGGCACCGGAGGGGAGTTCACCGGCGTAGCCGGGCGCCGCGTTCGCTTTGGCGACGCGCATAAACGATCGATCGAGGCCGCCCTCTCCCGTCATGGCCCGGCTTGTCCGGGCCACCTCTCGCGGCAGGTGCGGCTACAGGTGGCCCGGACAAGCCGGGCCATGACGGTTTTGGGGACCTTGCCCCGGGAAGCGTTAGTTCTTGGGCGTCGCCTTAGCGTATCCCCTTTGCATTCAGGTGCTCGCGGTAGGCCTGGTCGCTGCCCTGGATGTGCTTGACAAGCCAGTCCCGCAGGAAGTGCATGACCTCCAGCGACAGCGTCGCGGCATGCCCGGCGGCGTACTTCTCCTGCACATCGACAACCTGCCTGGTCAGCGCCGCGTGCTGCTGCGTGTGCGCCGCCGCATCGGGATAGCCCGTGCGCGAGAAGAACGTCTCCTCCCGGGCGAAATGCACTTTGGTGTATTGCACCAGATCGCCCAACACACGGCCCAGCTTTTCCTTGCCGTGCCCGGCCTGCATGGCATCGTACAGCTCGTTCACCATGGCCACGAGCTTCCGATGGTCTTCATCCAGCCCGGCCACCCCGACACTCATCCTGTCGGTCCAGGTCATCAACGGCATCGTCTTTCGCTCCTTCAATTTCAAGCCACGGGGCAGGTTCAGGCCACGCGGCGCTGCTGCAACCGCTCCAGCAGTCCGGTAACCGCCAGCCGGACGGCTTCACTGTCGTCGAACTGCACATGCAGGGAGCCGCGGTGATCGACGGTGCGGACCACGAAGGGCAGCGAGATGCCGTCCAGGATCAGCGAACCGCCCGACCCCTCCGGCAAGGCCGGCCCGCCGTCCACATTGGCGCCGCTGACCGACAGGTCCGCCAGCCGCGCGTCATGCGTCGCCCCCGCCGCGCTGATCCGGCACGGCCGATCGATCGGATGCCGCGTGGCGAGGCGGCGATCGACCTCCGTCGTCGATGTCCGCACCACCCGGATCACCGCATGCCGCAAATCGGCCACCGCCAGTTCCAGCGCCGAGGCGTTCTCCCGCACCGACAGGGCGTGGCGCTCGGTCTGCTCGGCCTCGGCCGAAACCTCCTGGATCCGGTTGCTCATGTCGCCCGCCGCCGCGGCGGTTTCGGTCACGTTGAAGGCGATGCTCATGGTCGAGGCGGCCTGCTTTTCGACCGCGGAGGCGACCCCGCCGGCGATGGCGTTGATCTCGCCGATGGTCTGCTCGATCCGCGCCACCGCGCCGACGGCCTCGCCGGTGGCCCGGCGCACCTCGCCGATTTGCCGGGTGATGTCGTCGGTTGACCGTGCGGTCTGGGTCGCCAGCGACTTCACCTCATTGGCTACGACCGCGAAGCCTTTGCCGGCCTCGCCTGCCCGGGCGGCCTCGATCGTCGCGTTCAGCGCCAGCAGGTTGGTCTTGCTGGCGATGTCATGGATCGCGTCGGTCACCGCGCCGATACGCTCGACCTGCCGGTTCAGCGCCTCGATGGTGGCGCGGGTTTGCGTGCCGGCGGTGACGGCGCGGGCGGCCACTTCCGCGGCCTGGCCAACCTGAACGCCGATTTCGGAGATGGAGGCGGCGAGCAAATCAGCCGCGCTGGCCACGCTGTTCGAGGTCTCGGTGGCGTGCGCGGCGGCGGTGGCGGCGCTGTCGGCCGAGCGGCCGGTGCGCTCGGCGGAGCCGCTCATGTCCGCCGCGGTCTGCGTCATCGCCGCGGTGCGTTCATGCACCTGCGCCAGCGCCAGCCCGGCCTCCGCCTCGATGGCGTCCGCCATGGCGACCAGCGCCACCTGGGTCTGCTGCTGCGCCAGCACCTGCTGCTGCTGCACGGCGCGGGTGAGTTCGTCCGCCCTGACCATGCTGTCCTTGAACACGACCACCGCGGCGGCCATGGCGCCGAGTTCGTCGCTGCGTCCGCGCGCCGGCACCTCCGCCGTCAGGTCGCCCGCGGCGAGTTGCCGCATCGCCGCGGTCATCGCGCCGATGGGACGGGTGATGCCGCGGCCGAGCAGCGCCGCCACCAGGAGCGCGGCTGCCAGCGCGGCAGCGGCGACACCAGCGGTTCGCTGCACCAGGCCGCGCACCGTGGCCTCGACGTCGCCGACATACACGCCGCTGCCGATGATCCAGTTCCAGCCGCCGACGCCCTTGACGTAGCTCTGCTTCAGCCGAGCGGTTGGGCCCGGCGGCCAGTAATAGCGATAGATGCCCGCCCCTTGGCGGGAGACCACCTCGATCATGCCCCGGAACGGCTGCCCTCCGCCCGCGTCACGGAGATCGAGCACGCTGGTGCCGACAAGTTGCGGCGTGGTCGGATGCATCAGCATCGTCCCGGCCATGTCGTTGACCCAGAAATACTGGTCGGTTTCGTAGCGAAGGCGGGACAGGCGGGCCAGCGCCTGCTGCTGCGCGTCCGCCTCGGACATTTCGCCGCGTGCGGCGCGCTGCTGGTAGTCCGCGACGAGAGAGGTCGCGGTTTCCACCAGGTGCCTGGTTTCGGTGGCCTTCGCGGCCCATAGCGCGTCGCTCGATTCCCTGGCGGCGATCGCCAGGATGCCCAGCGTGCCCAGCGCCATGGCGAGGACGATAAGATACAACCGCCGGGCGATCGATCGGTTGAAGAACAGGAACCGCGAATAGTGTGCCGCCACGCCGGGTCGCTCCTCCAAGCGTCGCCGGGAGCTGCCGGACGGCAGGGCGACATGGGCGAAGCTTACCGGGCAAACATTAATAAATGGTTACTATTGGACTGCGCTTTGGCGCTGCCCCCATCGTCATGGTCCGGCTTGTCCGGGCCATCTATTCCAGCACGTGCGGCGATAGGTGGCCCGGGCAAACCGGGCCATGACGACGATAGGAAGGCCTCCGATCACCGATGCCGCGAGCAGCGCGTAAAGCGGGACGAAGGCGGCAAACACCGCGCGGACGCCGAACCATCCGGCCACGGCGCCGCCGAAGGCCGGGCCGAGGGCGATGCCGAGTCCCGCCGCGGCCATGAACAGGCTGGCGACCTTGCCTTTTTCCCCCGGCAATGTTGCTGCGCGCGAAGTTGTGATCAGCGACAGCAGGCCCAGGCCGCAGCCCAGGGTCAGCGCGGCGGCGAACAGCACCGGCGCCGCGGCGAACAAGGACAGAAAGGCCAGGCTGGGCGCGGCAATGCCGACGCCAGTTAACACCGCCCCCCGGTGCGACAGGCGCTGTATCGGGCCGCCAGCCGCGAATACGGTGATGATGAAGGCCGCACCCTCGGTCGCCGCCAGCACCGAGGCCGTCATTGGCGTCATGCGGAGCACCGAGACGGCGGCGACCACGATGAAGGTGCCGAAGGCGGAGAAGGTCGCGGCTACCAGCGCCTCCGCCGCAAGGCAGGCCGCCACGTCGGGCTGCCGGAGCAGGGCCAGGATCTCGCCGCCATGGCTCAAGACCGAGGCCAGGGCGCCGCCCGTCCCGGCGCGGGGCGGCGGACCGGAGCCAACCAGCGTCATCAGGACGCCCGGCGCCAGCATCAGGACGATCACCGCGCCGAAGACGGCATGGAAGCTGGCGACACCGAGCAGCGCCCCGGCCAGCAGCGGTCCCAGGAAGCTTAGCCCCAGCGACAGCGCGCCCTTGGACCAGCCGACGGTCTTCATGCCGAAGCGCGGCAGGGCCTGCAGGAACGTCGCGGTCAATGCGTTGAACGCCAGGCAGCGGACGCCGCCTTCGAATACCGCGATCGCGATCAGCGCGGACGGGGCGGTGGAGAAACGGTAGGCGATGACGCACAGGATCATGCCGAGGCTGCCGGCGCAGAACATTGTTCTGGACCCGTGCCGATCAACCAGGAAGCCGGCGGGGAGAACAGCGCAGAGCAGGCCGATGCCGGCGGCGGCGCGGATCAGGCCGATTTCCGCGGGGGTGGCGGACAGGCTGAGCGCGAACAGCGGCAGCGCCAGCGACAGCACGCCGACGGAGATGCCGGTGCCGGCGCTGAGCAGCAGGAATATCGGCAGAGCGCCGCGGCGCAGCGGCATTTGCGCATGGCTTGACGGGCGATCCATGCTGATGCTCATGACAGTTTCGGCGCCGGGCGACAACCAATTCTGCTGCCGTCGGGGGAGTTCATCGTGTATCACGCACAGGCTGAGGGATACCATCGCCCATGACCAAGCCCCTGCACCTGGCCGTTTTCGCCTCGGCCGGCCCGGTTTCCGGCAGCCACGGCGGTTGGCGGCATCCGCAGGCCAGCGGCGAGCTGCTGTCCGCGGAGTATTACCAGAACCTCGGGCGCCTGCTGGAGGAAGGCCGTTTCGACATGGTCTTCCTGCCCGATATCCTTGCGGTGCCGGACCGCCTGGGCGGCAGCCTTGACAGCCAGTTGCGCTACGGCGCGCTGGGGGCGCTGCGGCTGGACCCGCTGGTGGTGCTGTCGATCATCGCCGGCGCAACGAGGCATATCGGCCTCGGCTGCACCCTGTCGGCGACGTATTTCGAGCCGTATATCCTGGCCCGCGCGATGGCGACGCTGGATCACCTGAGCAATGGCCGCGCCGCCTGGAATATCGTCACATCGTTCCAGGACGCCGAGGCGCGCAATTTCGGCCTGACGGAACAGCTTTCCCGCGAGCAGCGCTACGACCGCGCCGACGAGTTCATGCAGGTCGCCTGCGCGCTGTGGGATTCGTGGGAGGACGGCGCCCTGGTGCGCGACCGCCATACGCCGCTGTTCGCGGACCCGGAGAAGGTGCATCGATTGAATCATTCCGGCCAATGGTTCAACGTCCAGGGGCCGCTGAATGTCAGCCGCTCCCCCCAGGGTCGGCCGGTGTTCGTGCAGGCGGGGGCGTCGAACCGCGGCCGCGATTTCGCTGCGCGCTGGGCGGAGGTGATTTTCGTCACGCCGGGCGATCCGGTCCTGGCGCGGGAGTTCCGGATGGACCTGCGGGCGCGGGCGGAACGGTTCGGCCGCGATCCTGATGGGATCAGGGTGCTGCCGGGCATCTCCCCGGTCATCGCCGAAACTGTTGAGGAGGCGGAGGCGCAGCAGGAGCTGCTGTCCTCGCTGAGCCTGCCGGAGGCCGGCCTTTCGACGCTGTCGTACCACCTCGGGATCGATCTGTCGGTGCTGCCGCAGAACGAGGTGCTGCCGGAGGACCTGGAAGCGCCCGGCGTCGAAGGGCATTTTCGCGAAGTCGTTGAGCTGACCCGCCGCACCGGCCTGACCGTCGCGCAGCTTGGCCAGCGCTACGGCGCCGGCCGCACCACGTTCGGCTTCACCGGCACGCCGGTTGCGGTGGCGGACCGGATGCAGGCATGGCAGGAAGCCGGGGCCTGCGACGGCTTCATGTTGCAGATTCCGTATTTCCCCGGCGGCCTGGAAAGCGTTGTCCGCCTGCTGGTGCCGGAGTTGCAACGGCGCGGCTTGTTCCGCACCGAGTACACAGGGGCGACGTTGCGGGATCACCTCGGGCTCGCGCGGCCGGCAGCGTGAAGATGTTGCTTCGCGCAGCGATCATCCTGTTGTCGTTCGTCGCGATGGCACAGGCGGAGGAACCGGCGGTCACGCTGCGCATCGGCTACCTGAAGGGAACCAACGACCTGACCCTGGCGAAGGCGCACGGATCGCTGGAAAAAGCGCTGGAGCCGCGCGGCGTCACGGTTTCCTGGGCGGGTCCGTTCGCCGCCTCGGCCCCGGCGGTGGAGGCGATGAACGGCGGCGCGATCGACCTGACGGTGGGCAGTTCGACCTCGTTCATTACCTCGCGCGCCGGCGGTGTGAAGCTGGTGATGTTTGCCTATCAGCCGCAATCCGCCGGCGATGAGGGCATCGTGGTACGCGCCGATTCGCCGCTGCGCGGCGTGGCCGACTTGCAGGGGCGCACGGTGGCGGTGAACCGCGGCGGGACCGGGGAATATTTGCTGGTGCGGGCGCTGAACCAGGCGAACGTTCCGGCGGACCGGGTGACCCGCGCCTATCTGGCGCCGCCGGATTCATCCAGTGCGTTGAGCGGGGGCCATGTCGATGCCTGGGCGACATGGGATCCGTTCCTGTCGGTAGTCCTTGAAAACCGCAGCGCGCGGCTGTTAGCGGACGGCGCTCAGATCGGCTCGGAAAACGCCATCGCCTATTTCGTCAGCCAATCGTTTCTACAGGCGCACCGCCCCGTGGTGGCGGCGGTGTTCGACGTGCTGCGCGGGGAAAACGAGTGGGCGCGGGCGCACAGGCAGGAGGCCGGGGAAATCTGGGTTCGCGAACTCGGACTTCCCGCCGTCGTCGCGGCGCGTCTTGGCGAATACAACACCGACCCGCTCGGCCCCGTCGGGCCGGAGGAGGCGCGCCATGTCGGGCATATCGCCGACTGGTATGTCGAGAACGGGATCATTCCGGTGCGGCCGGACATCGCCTCATTCGTAACGGATATCTCCCGCTGATCAGCGTTGCGGCCGACCGTATCGCGTTGACAAGCTTCCTTAAAACACATTAGATTGTGAGAGATAGTTAGTTTATACCTGGAAAGTGCGTGGAATGAGCCGGCTTCCCATCCTCGATCTCAGCCGCTTCGATGCAGGCCCCGCAGAGCGGGCCGCCTTCCTGGCGGAGCTGGGCGCCGCTGCGCGCGACACCGGCTTCTTCTACCTCATCGGCCACGGCATCGAGCAGGCGAAAGCCAATCGGCTTACCGCGCTGGCACAGCGGTTCTTCGCGCTGCCGGAGGCGGACAAGCTGTCAGTCGAGATGGTGCATTCGCCGCATTTCCGCGGCTACAACCGCGCCGCCAGCGAACTGACACGCGGCCGCCCCGACTGGCGCGAGCAGATCGACATCGGCGCGGAACGCTCGTCCCTGCCCATCGGCCCGGACTCGCCGCCCTGGGCCCGGCTGCAAGGTCCCAACCAGTGGCCCGAATCGCTGCCGGAGCTGAAACCCGTCGTGCAGGACTGGATCGCCGAGGTCACCACCGTCGGCATCCGCCTGTTGGAGGCATTTGCGCTGGCGCTCGGGCAGAACGCGGACGTGTTCGCGCCGATATACACTCCGACGCCAACTTTGCTGCTGAAACTGATCCGCTATCCCGGGCGCGAAACCACCGACAGCGAGCAGGGCGTGGGCGCCCACAAAGACGGTGGCTTCCTGACGCTGCTGTATCAGGCGGACCAGCCGGGGCTTCAGGTGGAAACCGAGGACGGCGGCTGGATCGATGCGCCCCCGGTGCGCGGCAGCTTCGTCGTCAATATCGGCGAATTACTGGAACTTGCCTCCGACGGCTACCTGAAGGCGAACGTGCATCGCGCCGTTACGCCCCCGGCGGGATCGGAGCGGCTGTCGATCGCGTTCTTCCTCGGCGGCAACCTCGATGCCAGCGTGCCGTTGCTGGACCTGCCGCCTGATCTGGCTGCCAAACGCCGCGGCGTCACCCGCGACCCCGCCAATCCGCTGATCCGCGAAGTCGGCCTGAATGCGTTGAAAGGCCGGTTGCGCTCGCACCCGGACGTAGCGCAGCGGCATCACGCGGATCTGGTTGCCAGCCTGAAACTGGCGGGACAGTCGGCATCGGCCTACGCCGAGCCGTGATTTTCGTTACGAGGATAAGCCGATGACCGAGACGCCTTCTTACCAGTTCGAAACTTTGGCGCTGCACGGCGGCACCTGGCGCAGCGATCCGGTCACCGGCGCGGTTGCCGTGCCGATCTACCAGACCACCTCCTTCCAGTTCAAGAACACCGAACACGCCGATCGGCTGTTTGCCTTGGATGAATTGGGTTTTATTTACTCGCGGGTGGCAAATCCGACGCAGGACGCGCTGGAACAGCGCATCGCGGCGCTGGAGGGCGGCGCGGCAGCGCTGCTGGTGGCGTCCGGGCAGGCGGCTTCGGCGTATTCGGTGCTGAACCTTGCCGGGGCGGGCGACAATATCGTTTCTTCGACTGATCTTTACGGCGGCACCTGGGCGCTGTTCTCGGCGTCGCTGAAGCATTTCGGCGTGGACGTCCGCTTTGTCGATCCGGCGGACCCGGAGAATTTCCGCCGCGCGACGGACGCCCGGACGCGCGCGTACTATGCCGAGTCGTTGCCGAATCCGAAGCTGAACGTCTTCCCGATCGCCGAGGTCGCCGCCATCGGCCGCGAAATCGGCGTGCCGCTGATCATCGATAATACCGCGGCCCCTTTGATCATCCGCCCGTTCGAGCATGGCGCGGCCATCGTGGTCTATTCCGCGACGAAATATATCGGCGGGCACGGCACCACCATCGGCGGCCTGATCGTGGATAGCGGAACGTTCCCGTGGGAGCAGCACGCCGAACGCTTCCCGACGCTGAACACGCCCGATCCCAGCTACCACGGCGTCACCTGGGTGGATAAGACCCGCGCGCTCGGACCGGTGGCCTACATCGTCCGCGCCCGCGCCGTTCTGCTGCGCGACATCGGCGCGGCCAGCAGTGCGCTCGCCGCGTTCCAGTTCCTGCAAGGGTTGGAGACGCTGCCGCTGCGCCTCCGCCAGCACAACAAAAATGCCAGGCGCGTCGCGGAGTTCCTGCAAAACCGTCCGGAGGTGACGCGGGTGATCTACCCCGGCTTCCACACGGGAGAGAACCGCCGGCGGGCCGACACCTACCTGAAAGGCGGCTTCGGCGGTCTTGTCGGCTTCGAACTGGCCGGCGGGCGGGAGGCCGGGCGCCGATTCATCAATGCCCTGAAGCTTTTTTACCACGTGGCGAACATCGGCGACGCGCGCTCACTGGCGATCCATCCGGCGACGACGACGCACTCGCAGCTCAGCGTGGAGGACCAGGCTGCGACTGGGGTCACGCCCGGCTATGTGCGGCTTTCCGTCGGCATCGAGCATCCGGACGACCTGCTGCGCGACCTCAGCCAGGCGCTGGATGCGGCCGGCGGGGACGCGCCCGAGGCCCTGGCGGCGGAATAAGAATAATACCCGGAGACTGACACCATGAACGCGATCCTGAGCACCGCGAACGCGGACACGCCAAGCCCCGGCGCCGGCACCGGCTGCTGATTGGCGGCCCAGCCGACAGCCAAGGCGATGTTGACCGTCGGGAACAGGCCGGGGCGAGGCTCAGGCAATTGCGGCTGAGGTCCGAATCCGGCGGACAGCGGCAGAAGCGCGCTTTCGTGCCGGAACAGCAACGCCAGCGCGCCGCCGGACATCGCTAACGCGGCCAGTGTCTTGATCGCATCCTCCCCCTGCGAAGCCGCCCCGGGCGGTGCGACGCCGGGGCCATTGTGTTTCGGCACGGTGACATTGCATGATCGCGCAACGCCAGTCAGCGGAGGGGGTGTTGCGATGAAGTCGAGCCGGATGACGACCTGGATCCTTATTGCCATGGTGCTGGGGATCGCCGCCGGCGGCATCGTCCACGATCAGTTCCCGTCGCCGGCCGAGCAGAAACTGTTCGCCGGATATGTCTCCATCGGCAGCGTGATCTTCCTGCGGCTGATCAAGATGATCATCGCGCCGCTGGTGTTTTCCACCCTGGTCGTCGGCATCGGCCATATGTCGGATGCCGGCGCCGTGGGGCGCGTCGGCGGCAAGGCGATGCTGTGGTTCGTCACCGCCTCGCTGGTGTCGCTGACCCTCGGGCTGGTTCTCGTGAACCTGTTCGAACCGGGCGTCGGCGTTCACAAGGTCGCCACCGGCGTCAGTTCCGGCATCGACGCGCACGCGATGTCACTGGACGGGTTCGTCAAGCACGTCTTCCCGGACTCAGCGCTGCGCCCGATGGTTGATAACGAAATCCTGCAAATCGTCGTGTTCTCGATCTTCTTCGGCGTCGCCTGCGCCGCGATGGGTGAGCGGTCGAAGCTGGTGCTGGAAGCCACCGAGGGCCTGTCGCACATCATCCTGCGGGTCACCGGCTATGTGATGAAGCTGGCCCCGCTGGCGGTGTTCTGCGCCATGGCGGCGACCATCGCCACCAACGGCCTCGGCATCCTGGTGAACTATGCCAAGTTCATGGGCCAGTTCTACTTCGGCCTGGTCTGCCTGTGGCTGCTCCTGGTGCTCGCCGGATTCGTGATCCTGGGGCCGAGCGTCAAGCGATTGGTCCTGCTGGTGCGGGAGCCTTTCCTGCTGGCGTTCTCGACCGCCAGCTCGGAGGCGGCCTACCCGAAGATGTTGGAGCAACTGGCGAAATTCCCGGTCGCGCGCAACATTTCCAGCTTCGTGCTGCCGCTCGGGTATTCGTTCAATCTCGACGGCACGATGATGTACTGCACCTTTGCGTCGGTGTTCATCGCCCAGGCCTATGATATCCACCTCAGCACCGGCACGCAGATCGCCATGCTGCTGACCCTGATGCTGACCAGCAAGGGCGTGGCCGGGGTGCCGCGCGCCTCGCTGGTGGTGATCGCGGCGACGCTGAGCCAGTTCAACCTGCCGGAGGAAGGCCTGCTGCTGCTGCTCGGCATCGACACCTTCCTCGACATGGGCCGCTCGGCGACCAACGTCATCGGCAATTCGCTGGCCACAGCGGTGGTAGCAAAGTGGGAAGGGCAACTGGTCGCCGACGAGGACACCCGCGAAATGATCGAGGAGATGGAGGTGGAGCCGGCATGAGGCGTCTTTGGGCACTGGTGGTTCCGGCGGTCCTGCTGTGCGCCGGGGCGCGGGCGGAGGACAGCGTCGAGCTGTCCGGCACGCTCAAGACTGTCAACGATCGCGGCACGCTGCTGATCGGCTACCGCGTCAGCGCGCCGCCGTTTTCCTTCCTGAACCCGGGCGGCCAACCCATCGGCTTCTCGCTCGATCTGTGCCATGGCATCGCGGAGGACGTTGCACGAACGCTGAGCCGCGATCTGCTGGAGGCGGATGCGCCCGGATGGCAAACCGGCGTGCGCATCGTTTATGTGCCGGTCACGGCCGAGGAGCGGCTGCCGAAGCTGATTGCCGGCGCGATTGACCTGGAATGCGGCTCCACCACCGCCAATGGCGAACGGGCGAAGAGCATCGCTTTCTCGCCGGTGTTTTTCCTGGCCGGGACGAAACTGCTGGTGCCGCTGGCGAACGGACGGCCGACGGTGTCCTCTTACCGCGGCCTGGCCGGACGCACGGTTGTCGTCGGCAGCGGCACGACCAACGAGGCCGCTTTGCGCAGACTGGCAACGACTGTATCGCCGCCGATAACAGTGGCCGCCGTGCCGGGGCTGGATGATGCGTATGACACACTGGCTGCCGGCAAGGCGGATGCGTTCGCCTCCGACGATATTCTGCTGTCCGGGTTTATAGCGACGCGGTCGGACGGAAAGCGCTTCGCGATTACCGGCGACTATTTGTCCTATGAGCCATACGCGATCGGTTTGCGGCGCGACGATCCAGCGTTCGCCGCCCTGGTGCACGACAGCTTCGCGCGCATGGCCGGCGACGGAAGCCTCAGCCGGCTCTACGTCAAATGGCTGGTCGACCGCCTGCCGAACGGGGAAACGCTGAACGTGCCGATGAGTCCGGCTTTGGCCGAAATGTATCGGGCGCTCGGGCAGCCGGATTAGGGGGAGCACGGTATTCTCCGCGATCGTTGTGGCCCGGCTTGTCCGGATCACCTATTCCAGCTCGTGCGGCTATAGGTGGCCCGGACAAGCCGCATAGGCGCTAACATAAGCCGGGAGACGGCGGCCCGTCCCAGTGTGTCATGTGTGGATTTAGTCCATCCACGATTTTGCCGCAACCAACAGCGCAAGTCGTGGATGGCCGGCCCGGCCATGACACCCCGCGGACGCCCCTGCCGCCCGTTCTTAAGTTAGCGCCTTTGCGGACAAGGTGGGCCATGACGAATGGGCGCAATCACCCCAGCAACTGGCCGATGACCCGTGCCGTATAATCAACCACCGGGATGATCCGGCCGTAATTGATCCGCGACGGACCGATCACGCCGATTGCGCCGACGATCCGGCCGGCCTCGTTGCGGGCGGGGGCTACCACCATCGATACGCCGGAGGTGTTGAATACGCCGCTCTCGGCGCCGATGAAGATCCGCACCCCGTCCGACTGCTCGGCCAGTTCCAGCAGGCGCAGCATCGTCTCCTGCGCCTCCAACCGCTCGAACAGCGCCTGGATGGTGGTCAGGCGATCGAGCTGCGTGACGTCGGACAGCAATCGGGCTTGGCCGCGGACGATCAGGCTGCCGGAGCGGCCTTCGCCGGTCCAGGTCGCCAGGCCGGCCGCGACGACCAAGGTGGACAGCGCATCCAGTTCGGTACGGTTGGCCGCCATCTCCTCCGCCACCACGCGGCGCAGTTCGGCCAGCGGGCGGCCGGACAGCCGGGCGTTCAGATAGTTGCTGGCCTGCTGCAACGCCGAGGGCGGCAGGCCCGCCGGTGTTTCAATGACGCGGTTCTCCACCTGTCCATCGCTGTTGACCAGCACCACCAGCGCCCGCCCCGGCCCCAGCGGCACGAACTCGATATGCTTGATCGATCCCTCCGATTTCGGCGCCAGCACCAGGCCGGCGGCGGCCGACAGGCCGGACAGCAGGGAACTGGCCTCGGCCAGGGTATCTTCCAAGCTGCGGCCGGAGGCGGCGAGGGCGGCGGAAATCGATTCGCGTTCCTCCTCGGTCAGCTCGCCGAAGTTCAGCAGGCCGTCCACGAACAGGCGCAGGCCCTGGTCCGTCGGCAACCGCCCGGCGGAGGTGTGCGGGGCGAACAGCAGCCCCGATTCCGTCAGATCGGCCATCACGTTCCGGATGGTGGCCGGCGAGAGGGTCATCGGCAGGCGGCGCGCCAGGGTGCGGCTGCCGACGGGTTCGCCGGTGGCAACATATTGCTCGACGATCTCCCGCAATACGGCGGCCGAACGGGCGTCCAGCCCGGGGGGCAAAGCCGGGGCGGCCGCCGGATACGATTGCGTCCGGCCATGGAAGCGGGAAAAGCGGCCGCCCGGGGGCAAAGGCAAGTTCATCGGCACCATGACTCCAGTCTGTCAACTTAGGTCGGCCCCGTGCGGCGGTCAACGAAATTGCCAAATTTGAAACGCAGTCGACTCCGCCGATTGGCGCGGCCTGCCGACGGCGCAGGCGGATCGTCAAAGTGGTTGCGTCGTTATCACAACCAGACTATGCATACCGGGATGTTTCTACACGTGGCTGCGGCGCGCCGGGTGGGGGGCGGTGTCCATGCGGATCGTGGCGGTGTCTACCGTCGCGGCGGCACGGAAGCGACCCGCGCCTGACACCTTAGATCGATAGGGATGCACGCGGACATGCTGGAGAAATCGACCATCGGGCAATGGTCTCGCGCTGCTGACGGCAATTTCGCCGTGCCTCGCCCGGCCCTCGCGCTGCCGTTCACCGGCGAGCGCATGACCAGCGATATCGGCGGTCAGATCGCCTTCGAGCATTTTCACCGCTATTGCTTCGCCCGCGACCTGTGCGCCGGCAAGGACGTGCTCGATGTCGCATCCGGTGAGGGCTATGGCACGGCGCTGCTGGCAGGCGTCGCCCGCCGGGCGGTGGGCGTCGAGATCGACGCCGCCGCGGTCGCACATGCGCGCGCCTCCTACTCCGCTCCCAATCTTGAGTTCGTGCAGGCCGACGCGGCCGCCCTGCCGCTGGCCGATGCGGCGTTCGATGTGGTGGTCAGTTTTGAGACGCTGGAGCATCTGCGCGACCAGTTTGCGTTTCTCACCGAGATCCGCCGCGTTCTGCGGCGCGGCGGCGTGCTGATCATCAGCACGCCGGACCGCGAGGTTTATTCGGCGCCGGGCCAGCCGGTGAACAGGTTTCACGTTCTGGAACTGACCCGCCCGGAGTTCTCCACGCTGCTGGACGGCTTTTTCGCTCATCACCGGATCCTGCAGCAAAGGCCGCTGCTCGGCTCGGTGATGGCTCCCGCGGATTCCTCCGCCCGCGGCCGATGGCGCAGCTACGATCGCCGCGCGCCCGACATGCTGGAGGCGATGCCCGGCCTGTCGAGGGCGTTCTACCTGATCGCGGTCGCCAGCGATGCGCCGATCGAGGAGCCGGGATCGAGCGTCTACAGCGATACGGCCTCGATCGACGAGACGATCAACGCCGCGGCGGCGCTGCCGCGGCTGCGGGACGAGACCGGACGGGCGCTGGCGGAAAAGGAGCGGGCGCTGGCCGAACTCCGGGCGGAAAAGGAAAGAGTCCGTTCGGACCTGCGGACCGAGAAGCTCCGTGCGCTGCGCGAAGCCGAGGCCGCGGCGCAAGCCGAGCTGGCTGAGCGCGACTGCGAGATCGAGCGTCTCGCCGAACAACTGCGGCGTATGGCTGAACGGAACGCAGCTTCGACGGCCGAGATCAATGCAATCCTGGCGAGCTCCTGGTGGCGCATCGGCGCCCCGCTGCGCCGCGCGGGGAAGAAATTTCCGCGCGCCTCCCGGTTCATGCGACGATCCGCCCTGGCGGTTTACTGGACCCTGACCGGGCAGATCCTGGCCAAGCTGAGATTGCGGCGCCAGCACCGGGAGAGGCTCGCGGCCGCGGCGGCAGCGGTGCGGATGATGCCCGGCTTCCCGGACGCCTCGGCCGCTATCCCGTCCGCCGCGCAGATCCTGCTGCCGCCGCCCGACTATCCGGTTGTTTCGATCATCATCCCGTGCTTCGGCCAGGTCGATTACACGCTCAGGTGCCTGGCTTCGATCAGCCAATCGCCGCCGCGGCTGCCGATCGAGCTCATCGTCGTTGACGATGCCTCGGGCGACCCGCGCATCAGCGAATTGCAGGCGGTGAACAACCTGGTCTTTGTGGCGCGGGAGGAAAATCTCGGCTTCCTGCGGTCCTGCAACGATGCCGCCCGGCTCGCGCGCGGCAGGTTCCTGATGTTCCTGAACAACGATACCGTGGTCATGCCCGGAGCGATCGACACGCTGGCCGAACTGCTGCTGGCCCGGCCGGATGCCGGATTGGCCGGCGCGCGCCTACTGTACCCCGACGGCACGCAGCAGGAGGCCGGCGGCATCATCTGGTCCGACGGCTCCGCCTGGAACTACGGCCACCGCGACGATCCGGCCAAACCCGAGTACAGCTATGTCCGGGATGTCGACTATGTGTCCGGGGCGGCGATCATGCTGCGGCGCGACGTGTGGGAGCTTGTCGGCGGCTTCGACGACCATTTCGCGCCGGCTTATTGCGAGGACAGCGATCTGGCTTTCCGGCTGCGCGCCGCCGGTCTGCGCGTGCTGTATCACCCGGAAGCCGTGGTGGTCCATTACGAAGGCATTTCGCACGGCACCGATGCGTCGTCGGGCATCAAGGCGCATCAGGTGACGAATACCGCGAAGCTGGCGGCACGGTGGCGGGACACGCTGCAACGCGAGCAGCTTCCCCCCGGCACGCGCGTGATGCGCGCCCGCGACCGGTCTCTGCGGCGGACCGTCACGTTGGTGATCGACCACTACGTTCCACAGCCGGATCGCGACGCCGGCTCGCGCACCATCCTGGCGTTCATGGATGCGCTGATCGCATCCGGCCGGGTGGTGAAATTCTTCCCTGCCAACGGCCTGCGGACGCCGGGCTATACCGAGGCGCTCCAGCGGCGGGGAATCGAAGTCCAGTATTTCCCCAGCAGCGGCCTGTTTGTCGAATGGATCGCCGCCAACGGCGCCGAGATCGATGAGGTGCTGGTGTCGCGGCCAAGCGTCGCCGATGAGGTCCTCGATTCGCTGACGATCCATTGCCGCGCGCCGGTGGTTTTCTACGGCCACGACCTCCATCACGTGCGCATGCGCCTGGAGCCCGGGGCGGACAAGGATCCCGTCAGGTCCGCTGCCGCTGCCGTCATGGAAGCCAACGAGCGGCGGATCTGGCTTTCGGTCGATGCCGTGCTTTACCCCTCCGAGGACGAGGCTGCGGAGGTTCGCCGGCTGGAGCCGCGCGTCGTCGCGCGCTTCGTGCCGCCCTACGCCCTGGCGGCGCCATTGCCGATCCGCACGGCGCCGCCGGCCGCCACGGCGGGCATCATTTTCGTGGCCGGTTTTGCGCATCCGCCCAATGTCGATGCGGCACTGTGGTTCGTCGGCGAAGTCCTGCCGCGCATTCGCGCCGTCTATCCCGGTGTCTCGCTGACCCTGGTCGGCTCGCAACCCGCCAAATCCGTCCAGGCTCTCGCCGGCAACGGCGTCACGGTCACCGGGTCCGTCACCGATGAGCAACTCGACCAATTCTATGCCACGGCGCGGGTGGCGATTTGTCCGCTTCGCTTCGGCGCCGGCGTGAAGCTCAAGGTTGTCGAAGCCATGCACCATGGCATTCCGCTGGTGACGACGCCCATCGGGGCGCAGGGATTGAAGGGCGTCGATGCGGTTTGCGACGTGACGCCGGATGCGCAGGGCTTCGCCGCCGCCGTGGTGCGGCTTCTTGGTGACGACGCGTTATGGGTGGCGCGCGCCAAGGCGCAGTCGGCTTACGTCGCTTCGCGTTTTTCGCCGGAGGCGATGCGTGATGCGCTGGTTGCGGCGTTTGACGGGATCAGGCGGCGCAGCAGGCATGGGCCGAGGGAATTGCCCGCCGCGGCGGCCTGACGCGCTGTTCTGAAGCTGCCCGGTCCTGTCGCGCATCGGCTGGAGCATTTCATGACAGACGCGCAACCGCCCCGTCATGGCTGGCGGAGGCCCGCCAAATCACGTCTTTGATTGTGCAAGCAGGAGGCGTGGATGCCGACCTTCGGCGGCATGACGAGGCGGCACGGCCGCAGAGTCGATCTCAACGTGGCGGGCGTGATCACGGCTTCTTGAATTGCATGGAGGCAACCGATCCGCTTCAGTATAACAATAATTACTAGATCATGTTTCAGATCTTCTTTTTGACCGCGCTAACGCCGGATACGGACCGATAGTTTCCTATTTGAAGGGAGCACGCCATTTGGTTTGGCCATTGACCGCTCTAAAATCCGCCACCAGGGTCCGCGCCAGACAAGCAGCCGATCGGCGGTTCGATGCGGGCAAGGGGGCAGGGGTAAAATGCGCCGTTTGCGGCGCGGCGACCGCCAGGCCGTTCCGATGCGTTGACGGAATCGGCTACCACAAATGCCCGAGTTGCGGTTGCATCTTCGCCGAACCGGAATTCCTGGCCCGGGTCGAAGCCGGCCTGGTGGAGAATTACCAGGATGAATACTGGGCGTTCGAAATGGCGGCGGCAAAGGAGCGCTGCTACGGCAGCACGCTGGTGCGCGTTGCCGAGGTTTTCTACTATGCGCGCCGACCCATCGGCAGGTTTATCGACATCGGGTCCGGGTCCGGGCTTTTGCTTGATGCCATTGCTACGCTGCTGCCGAACCTGCAGGACAGGTTCCACGGCATCGAGTTGTTTCCGCCGCCGCCGGAACACCGCAGCCGCCATCCGAACTACCATATCGGCACGCTCGGCGACCTGACCGGCACGTTTGACGCGGGTGTCTGCATCGAGGTGATCGAGCACCTGACGCCCGGCACGCTTCGCGCGCTGGGCAGCCAACTCGCGGCGCGCTCGGCGCCGGGCGCTTTGTATTACTTCAATTCCGGCCAGCCCGCGTTCGTTGAGCAGGAGAATCCCGGCTACCTCGACCCGACGAAGACAGGTCATGTCGTGTCTTACTCGATTGCGGGCCTGACACATATCTTCGCCCCGCTCGGCTTCAACGTCATCGCCCTGCCGGACCGGGCCTGGGCTTTCCTGCTGGAATACGGCCCGCCGGCATCCGTCGGCTGCGCCGAACTGTTCCATCGGCTGTGGAATCCGGTGCGTGAAAACATGCAGGCACTGGAACTCGATCCGTTCGGCCATATGTTTCGGGCGATGGGCCTGGAGGGCGCGCGCTGCTATCTGGAGCACGCGACGGCGCAGGAACGCACGCAGTGGGCTTTGTCGATGCTGCCGAAAGACTGAGCCCGGGGCGCAAAGCGACGTCCAAACACGACCGAATCGGTCGGCGCCACCGGGCCATGACGGTTTTGGCGACCTTGCCCCGTGAAGCGGTAGTTCTTGGCGTCGCTTAATCGGCGCGGACCGTACCGTCGGCCCGCAGCCAGCAGCTATAAAACGGATCGCATTGAAAGAAATGCGGGTGCTGTTCATACAGATACTTCCGCTCGAGCGCCAGCCGCGCCAGCTTTGCGCGCGACATATGATCCAGGCCGCGGGTTTTCGATTCGTGATGCAGCAGTTCAACCGCTGAACAGGTCACATTGTACAAACCGGCATCAAGCAGATCAAAGCAAAGCTTCACGTCGTTATAAGCAATCGGCAGGCTTTCATCGAAGCCGCCGGCAGCGTCGAATTTTCTCCGTTCGATCATGAGGCACGCACCGGTCACCGCGATCCAGTTGTACTCGACAAGGCTTCGCATGAAGTAGCCTGGATCGTCCGCATCCTGATGCGCCAACGCCTGGCTGGGCCCCTCCGTCAGGTTGAGGATGCCGGCGTGCTGGATCGTCCGCGTCCCGGGATACAGCAGCTTCGCGCCGACGGCGCCGACATGATCGAGCTGAGCGTAGCCTGCCATGCGCTCCAGCCAGTCGGGCATGACCACTTCGGTGTCGTCGTTGAGAAACAGGAGCAGTTCGCCGCGCGCGAGGCGGACACCGGCATTGTTGATCTCAGAATAGTTAAAGGGGCAATCGTGCGAGATCACGGTCACCCGGGGATGGTCCGCAAGCTGCCGCAATGTGTCGACCGCCTCCGGACATACCGAACCGTTGTCCATGATGATGATTTCGAAGTTCCGCCAGGTGGAGAGACCGGTGATCGAGCGGACGCACCGGCCGAGGACCTCGGCGTTGTCCCTGGTGGGGATGATGATCGAAATCAGCGGCGTGCCGCGGATGTTGTAATGGACCCGGTAGTGCCCGGGCGCCTGCGGCACCGGCTCCAGGCTGGCGTCGAGGCCCCGGCGGGCCAGCGCCGCCAGCCGCGCCCGGCGGGACGCATCGTCCCGGTCCGGTGGCGTGCTCCGTTCATGGATGCGTGCGTGGTAGAGAACTTCGGGAATATGCGAAATCCGGGCGGTGGCCTCGGCGATGCGCAAGACCAGGTCATAGTCCTGGCTGCCCCCGAATTCCGGACGCAAGCCTCCGACGCGTTCCAGTACGGCGCGGCGAACGCACAGGACGTGGCGCGCGAACATCACGCTCATGATCGTGTCGGGAGACCAGTCCGGCTTGAAAAACGGCTCGGTAAAGCTTCCGTCGGGCGCGATTTTGTCCTCGTCGCTGTAAATCAGATCGGGATCGTCCCGGTCGATACAAAGTGCCAGCTCGTACAGGCAGTCGGCCGTCAGTTCGTCGTCCCGGTCGAGGAAGACGATGTAATCCCCCCTCGCCCGGGCCAGCGCCGCGTTGGTGGCGGCGGTTTGTTCGGTCAGATGGATGGGCCGGATGCGCGGGTCGGACAAGCCGGGCGAACGCTCCGCCATGGCGTCGCGCGCGCTTGCATCTCCCACCGGAATCAGTTCCCAGTGCGGATACCACTGGGCCAGGATGGAGGCGGCCTGCCGCTCCAGCAGATGCGCCGGTGAATCGCGGACGCTTGCGACGATCGAAAAAAATCTTGGATTGGCGAGGTTCGCAAGTTGCCGGCGGAGATCACGCGGCCGGCGGCGTGTCCGAAAGCCGTACGCGCCGGCGGCGGATGCGGGTTCCGGACGTCCACGCCGCAGCAGGCGCCACAGGGCAGTGCTGCGAACCAGGGCGCTGATTCTGCGCAGGGCTTTCTTGCCAAGGCGCTCCGCTTTAGGTGGCAAAGCCGAGAGTATCGTCCGGTTCGTCCGCCGGAAGCTGTGGTTTTCCGGACCGTGCTCCCCATGCGTGATGTCCAGCCGGACCGCCGAGACCTGCACGGCCTCAGAGGGCGTGGTGCTCATGGGTTTGATATCCGACACCCGTCCACCGGCTGGTGTTCGCAGGCTCCTGCACGCTGAGGTCCGGTTCCGATCGAAAGCCCAAAGTACCGAGAAGGACGACAATCTGTTTCCACCTGAAAGCAGCGAACCTGCTCAAACTTCAGGGATAACGCATTGCATGTCAATTCGAAATAAGTCTTGCAATCATTTCAGCACTTTATCCGTCACGTTTCGTTCAGGTACCCACGCGGCTTCAGGCCCTGCGCCGATGCTCGCGGAGAGTCCCGCGGGACTTAAACCAACTGGCGATAACGTTGACACTCCAGCCGCCCCGCCTCGTCATGCCGACGAGCATGGCCCGGCGAAGGCCGGGGGTCGGCATCCACGCCTTTCGCTTGTGCAAACAAAGGCATGGATGGCGGGCCTGCGCCCGCCATGACGTGAGGGCGAGCGTGCCGGCGATCCCGGATCGCCGTTCTCCGGCGCTACGAAGGCCTTGCCGGAGTTCGGGTTTCCGGTCAGATGGGCTTGTCCACCCCTGAACCGAAGGAACGACCCGTGAGCCAGGCGGCCAGAGCCAAAGAAGACTTCTCCATCGTGCGTCACCGCCTGCGGTCGATCTTCGGCGGGTCCATCGGCAACCTGATCGAGTGGTACGACTTCTACGTCTACAACTTCTTCGCCCTGTATTTTGCGAAGTCGTTCTTTCCCGGCGCCAACCCGACCGTCCAGCTTCTCAACACCTTCGGCATCTATGCCCTGGGCTTCCTGATCCGCCCCGTCGGCGGCTGGATCCTCGGCGTCTACGCCGATCGGCGGGGGCGGCGGGCGGCATTGACATTGTCGGTGACCCTGATGTGCGCGGGGTCTTTCCTGATCGCCGTGGCGCCGACATACGCGGTGCTGGGTATCGGCGCCCCGGTGCTGCTGCTGGCGGCGCGGCTGATCCAGGGGATCTCGCTCGGCGGCGAATACGGCACGTCCGCGACCTATCTCAGCGAGGTCGCGGTGTCCGAGCATCGCGGCTTCTACAGCTCGTTTCAGTACGTCACGCTGATCGGCGGCCAGGTGCTGGGCAGCCTGACCCTGCTGACAATGCAGCAAGCTTTCGCGCCCGAGGAGCTGGAGGCCTGGGGCTGGCGAATCCCGTTCGCCATCGGTGCCGCGCTATCGGTATTCGGGCTGTATTTGCGCCGCAACCTGGACGAGACCGATGCCTTCAAAAAAGCCTCGGCTGAACAGCGCGGCAGCCTGATCAGGGAGCTGCTGAAGCACCCGAAGCAAATCCTGCTGGTGTTCGGGCTGACCATGGGCGGAACGACGGCGTTCTACACCTATACCACGTATATGCCGACGTTCCTGGTCAACACGGTGAAGCTGACGCGGGACCAGGCGACGCAGATCTCGTTCATCACCCTGGTTATATACGCGGCGCTACAGCCGGCGTTCGGCGCGCTGTCCGACATTATCGGCCGCCGCCCGGTCCTGATGTGGTTCGGTGTGCTGGGGACGCTGTGCACCGTGCCGATCCTGACGGCGATTGGCGCGACGCATGACTACATGACGGCGCTTGGCCTGATCATGGCGGCGCTGATCATTGTCTCCGGCTATACCTCGATCAACGCGGTGGTGAAGGCGGAGCTGTTCCCGGCGGGGGTGCGCGCGCTGGGCGTCGGGCTGCCTTATGCCGTTGCCGCTTCGGTGTTCGGCGGCACCGCGCCGTATATCGCGCTCTGGTTCAAGGACAGCGGGCACGAGAGCGGGTTCTACTGGTACGTGACCGTTCTGATCTTCCTGTCGCTGCTGGTCTACACATTCATGGGAGACACCAAACGCAGTTCGCTGATCGACCGAGACTGACGCGGTGCGCGCATTGATCTTCCGTGGCGAGTATGCACAGGATTGTCCGTCCTGGAATAGACACTCGGGCATACCCGATCGGGAGGAAGTGGTTTATGAAACGAAAATCAGTGCGTTGGCGGGCCGCCGCGGCGCTGCCGTTCCTGCTGGCGACGACTGTCGGCGCGGCGGCGCAGGGGCTGAAAAGTTACGATTCCAGCAAGCCGTCGTTCTGGGCGCATCCGCCGCCCGACTGGTTCCTCGGCGATGAGACGGAACAGCAGAAGGGCCTGGCGCCGCCCTCCGGTCCGGCCACGCCGACCCCTATCGACGAGCTTCAGTCGGACCTCAAGCGGATCAAGTTGCCGCCCGGCTTCAGGATCGAAGTCTGGGCCAGCGGGCTCCCCGAGGCGCGGCAAATGGCCTGGGGCGCCAACGGCACGCTGTTCGTCGGTTCGTTCGGTGCAACTAATGTTTACGCCATTACGGAAACCGGCGGCAGGCGCGAGGTCAAGACGATCATCAAGGGCCTGAACATGCCGACCGGGGTGGCGTTCAAGGACGGCTCTTTGTACGTGATCGCGATCAACAAGCTGTTGCGCTACGATAACGCCGAGGCCAACCTCGACAACCTGCCGGAGCCTGTCGTCGTCTATGACGACATGCCGCCCTACATCGCGCATGGCTGGAAATATCTGGTCAGCGACAAGAACGGCTGGTTCTATATTCCGTTCGGACCTCCGTTCAACATCGGCATCCCGCCCACGAGCGTTTCGCAGATTCGCCACGTCGATCCGAAGACCGGACTGGCGGAGATCGTGGCGCTCGGGGTGCGCAACAGCGTCGGCGGCGACATCGATCCGCGCACCGGCGATTACTGGTTCACCGAGAACGCCCGCGACTGGATCAGCGACGACCTGCCGAGCGACAAGCTGAACCACATCACCCGGTTGGGCGAGCATTTCGGTTATCCGTACTGCCATCAGGGCGACCTGCCTGATCCGAAATTCGCACTCGGCCACAAATGCAGCGAGTTCACGCCGCCCGTGGTGAAGCTGGGCGCGCATGTGGCGCCGCTGGGGATGAAGTTCTATACCGGTTCGATGTTCCCGGCCGCGTACAAGGACAACATCTTCATTGCCGAGCACGGGTCGTGGAACCGTCACCAGTACCAGGGCGGCCGGATCGAGCGGGTAACCGTCGATCCGGACGGCAAGAACGCCAAACAGGAGGTCTTCGCCAGCGGCTGGATCACCGGCGAGCGGGACTATTTCGGGCGGCCCGATGATATCCTTCAGGCGCCGGACGGATCGTTGCTGGTTTCGGACGACTGGGCCGGCGCGATTTATCGTATCAGCTACGCAAAGTAGGACCGGATGGCGCCCGTTCCGGCGACGGATCGGGTGCCGCACCGGCGGAAATTGAATGAAGACATTTCTGTCCGTCATGGCGGCGATCGTTTTACTGCCAGTTGCACATGCCGGCGCCGCCTCCGGTGATATCGCGGCGGGCCGGGAAAAAGCCAGGATCTGCGCCGGCTGCCATGGGGAGAACGGCATCTCGGCCTCGCCGGGCATTCCGTCCCTGGCGGGGCAGCGGGATCAGTTTCTTCAGTGGCAGCTTGTGTTTTTCCGCTCCGGACGGCGGCCGAACCTGCTGATGGGGCCGATTGTCGCGCAACTCAGCGACGCGGACATTCGCAATCTGGGGGCGTATTACGCCAGCCTGCCGGCGAATACCGCGCCGGCGGGGACGAAGCCCGATGAGGCGGTGCGGGCGAAGGGGCAGCAGATCGTCGCGGAGCACCACTGCGTCAACTGCCACACGGACAGCCTGCGCGGCGAGCGCGCGGCGGCGTCGATCGCGGACCAGCGGGAGGATTATTTGATCAAGGCGCTGACGGATTACCGCTCCGGCGCGCGGCCGAGCGTCGGGGTGGCGGCGATGACCGAGGCGGCGGCCGGGTTGAACGACGAGGAGATCGCGGCGATCGCCAAATACGTCGCGACGTTTGAACCGGTGGAGAAATAACCGATGCGGCGCCGAGTGTGCTTTCTGTTGATGCTGGCGGCCCCGGTACTTGCGGCGGCTGACGAACCGGCGATACCCGCGGACGCAACCCGGGCGTTCGAGACCGCCTATGCCGCGTCGTTCTATGAGTTCGATGCCTGCGGCGACGGACTGTCCGGCCGGAGCTATCGGCGGGCTCTGTCGGAGAAAGTGGCGCAGTGCCCGTTTCCGGCGGAGGTGAAGCAGCGCTTCGTCCTGCGCGCCGCGGCGCAGCGGCAGAAATCGGCGAAGGCGATGGCGAAGCTGATCGAGGACAATGGCGGGTTGCCGGTGCGCCTGGACGGGATGACCCGGACCTGCCGCGAGCAGAGCGAGACCGCGGAGTATCAGGCTATACGCGCGCGGCTGGATGCGTTTTCGGCTGGCAAGCTAGGGGTGGATGGTGTGGTGCCGGCGGCGTGCGACGCGGCGGTGGTCAGCCCTTGAGGCAACCGTTCGAGCGGTGTGGGGCCGCCTATCCGCTACGGCTCGGTTATGGTGCGACAACGAGATGCGGTCTCAAGGAAGAACAAATCGCCGGAATACGGCTTTGCCGCCGAACGCTGCGCTGACAGCCGACGGTCTTCACGGCGCGCCGCGGACGCACCGCTTTCTCGCGTTGCCGGTGATGGTGATACGACTTGGCAACAAGGTCCGATGCAGACGCCATATGTTACGTGCGACGGTCCCGTCGCCTGGCGCGTCATGATCGCTTATGCTTTCGCGAGTTCAGTCCAGCCGATCAGGCGTTGGTACCGATATATAGCGTGACCGGTGCCCAGTTTGGAGCAATCTCGATCTTGCCGTCGGTTATAAAACTGCCGTTGTTCTGGCGGAGGATAATCTGCGGATCGCCGCCGACTCCGGTCAGGATGATCGTGCCCGATTGCGGCTCGGTAGCGGTTGCCGGGAAGTCGCGGGAATACGACGAGGCCGGACCGGTCAGTTCGACCTGAACGTTGAACTGAGATCCGTTCGGCAAGACGTTGATCCGGAAATTTCCGCTGTTACCAAACCTGTCATAGGAACCGTTAGTAACGATTTCATTTTGAGTGAAAGTGACCAGAGTGCCGGAGCCGATTTCCGGATTGCCAATCATCAGAATTCCGGCCTTGCATGGTTGTTCAACGTTAACGCCCGTATTGAACGGGTTCTTTGTCGGATTGACGTCAGTAAAGCAGACCATTATTCGTCCCCTGCTTTTTTGTGGACGCGTTCGGAACGTCACCGAAGTTAGCCCGACTCCATAACGTCGTCAAGGAGCCTCATTGTTACGTGCAACAGTGTCCGGCGGAGCCGCGCATCCGCAGGCGGGTCGGAACACCCGGCGATACGACCTTAGCGCCGTACCGCCGCGGTTGGCCGGGCGCCCGTGGCCGAACCCGCATTTCACCAAACCGTTGCCCCGTACCCCGGAGACTGTATGGTCCGCCGGACAAGACCCAAGGACACACAGACATGCGCCCCTCCGGCCGCGCCCACGATGCGTTACGCGAAGTCTCCATGACCACCGGCTTCTCCCGCCACGCCGAGGGATCCTGCCTGATCCGCATGGGCAACACCGAAGTCCTCTGCGTCGCCAGCGTCGAGGCGCGGGTGCCGCCGTTCCTGCGCAACACCGGCCTCGGCTGGGTCACCGCGGAATACGGCATGCTGCCGCGCGCCACCCATACCCGCGGCGACCGCGAGGCCGCCCGCGGCAAGCAATCCGGGCGCACCCAGGAAATCCAGCGCCTGATCGGCCGAAGCCTGCGCGCCGTGGTGGACCGCGCGGCGATGGGCGAGATGTCGATCACGCTCGATTGCGACGTGCTGAACGCCGATGGCGGCACGCGCTGCGCCGCGATCACCGGCGCCTGGGTTGCGCTGTCGCTGGCGTTCCGCCATCTGGTGAAGATGAACGTGCTGAAGACGATCCCGCTGACCGGGCAGGTCGCCGCGGTGTCCTGCGGCATCGTCGAGGGCGCCTCGGTGCTGGACCTTGATTATACTGAAGATTCCTCCGCCGATGCGGACTCCAACTTCGTGCTGACCGACAATGGCGGCATTGTCGAAATCCAGGCGACGGCGGAAAAGACCGCCTTCAACGAGGCGCAGTTCAACGAGCTGCTGGCGCTCGCCCGCCAGGGGACCGGCGGGCTGTTCGCCTTGCAGCGTCAGGCGCTTGGCCACTGATGCCGCGCAGGATCGAACCCGGCCAGAAGCTGGTTCTGGCCAGCCACAACCCCGGCAAGCTGCGGGAAATCGAATCGCTGCTGCGGCCGCACGGCGTAGACGTGGTCTCCGCCGGCGCGCTCGGCCTGCCGGAGCCGCAGGAAACCGCGCCGGATTTCGCCGGCAACGCCCGGATCAAGGCGCTGGCCGCGGCCACCGCAAGCGGGCTGGCCGCCTTGTCGGACGATTCCGGCTTTTGCGTTGCGGCACTGGATGGCGAACCCGGCGTGTTTTCCGCGCGCTGGGCGGGGCCGAACAAGGATTTCGCGGCTGCGATGGCGGCGGTGAACGAAAAGCTTGGCGACACCGAGGACCGCCGCGCCTGGTTCATCGCAGCCTTGTGCCTGGCCTGGCCGGACGGCCATACCGAGACGTTCCTCGGGCGGGTTGAGGGCACGGCGGTCTGGCCGCCGCGCGGCGACAAAGGTTTCGGCTATGATCCGATGTTCGTGCCGTCCGGCGGGACGCTGACCTTCGGCGAGATGGACCCGGACGAAAAGCATGCAATCAGCCACCGCGCGCGCGCCTTCGCGCAGGTGCTGGCGTCCTGCTTCGGCCGTGCGGCATCCAACCGCCGTAATGTTTGACCCTTAGGCACGGCCACCTCTACCGTCATGGCGGGCGTAGGCCCGCCATCCACGCCTCTGTTTGGACAAGCAAAAGGCGTGGATGCCGACCTCCGTCGGCATGACGGGGATGGCGCGGCCGGATCGCAACCCAGCGTTAGGTAAGGACCCGATGGCGGAAGCGGTAACCCGAGACAACTGGCCCGACGCGCTGTATCGACTGCTGCGCGAGAACGGCGTCACCCAGTTCGCCTATGTCCCCGATGCCGGCCACAAAGTGCTGATCGACCGGTCCCTGGCCGATGCCGATGTGCACTCCGTGCCGTTGACGACGGAGGAAGAAGGCGTCGCGCTGGTGGCGGGAGCCGATCTCGGGGGGCAAAGGGCGATTTTGCTGATGCAGTCGTCGGGGGTGGGCAACTGCATCAACATGTTGTCGCTGACCCAGGGCGGCCGGTTCCCGTTGCTGACCCTGGTCTCGATGCGCGGCGAATACGGTGAGGGCAATCCCTGGCAGTTCGCCATGGGCCAGGCGGTGGAACCGGTGCTGAAAGCCATGGGCGTGATCGTCTTGCGCGCCGAGACGCCGGATGACGCGATCGAAGCGGTCACCGCCGGCATCACCATGGCGTTCCAGTCCGGCCAGCAGGTTGCTGTCCTGCTGACGCAGCGCCTGATTGGCGCCAAGAAGTTCTGAGGCGCGCATGGCAAAACTGAACAAGCTGCAGACCGCCTCGCTGCCCGACCCGGTGCTGGATCGCCGCCAGGCGGTGCCGGCGCTGATCGAGAACCCGGACGATTTCCTGATGATCGCCGGCCTGGCCGGCACGGCGTGGGAACTGTCCGCGCTGACCCGGGAATCGCCCTCGCTGTTCGGCCTGGGCGGCGCGATGGGCGCGGCGCCGATGATGGGGCTGGGCCTGGCGCTGGCGCAGCCGAAGCGGCGGGTGCTGGTGGCGACCGGCGACGGCGAATTGCTGATGAATGTCGGCGCGCTGGCGACCATCGCGCTGCAAAACCCGCCCAACCTGACGATCATCTGCGTCGATAACGGCCATTACGGCGAAACCGGCAACCAGGAGAGTCATACCGGCCTCGGAGTCCGCCTCGACGTGATGGCCGCCGGGGCCGGCTTTCCCGTGGTGCATGTCATCAACACCGAGGCCGATATGGCGGAAGGCCGCCGGCTGCTGCGCGAGGGCGGCGGGCTGAGCTTCATCCTGCTGCGGGTCAAGGAAGGCCCGGCGACGCATCTCGGCAAGAAGAACCTCGTCCCGCATGTCGAGCGGGACCGCTTCCGGGCCGCGCTGCTTGGATGACGCCTTCGCCCTGCTGCGCTTGCAGTTCGAGTGGGGCGCCGACGAGGCGATCGCCTTCGAACCCCTCGACCGCCTGCGGCCGGCCGAACCGCACCCCGAGCCGGTGCTGCGCGCCGTCCCGCCCGCACCCGTGCCTGCCCCGGTTGGCACCCCGGCGGAGCGGGCGCTCGGCCTGGCCGGAAGTGCGGCGACACTGGATGATCTGCGCGCCGCCCTGGCGGCCTTCGACGGCTGCGCGCTGCGCGACACCGCCAGCAACCTGGTGTTCGCCGAGGGCGACTCCGCCAGCACCACCCTGGTCATAGGCGAACCGCCGGGGCGGGAGGAGGATCGCAGCGGGCATCCCTTCGCCGGTCCCGAGGGCGCGCTGCTGGACCGGATGCTGGCGAGCATCGGGCTGGACCGCGGGACGCTGATGCTGACGCCGCTGGTGCCGTGGCGTCCTCCCGGGGGGCGGCCGGTCAGTCCCGCCGAGTTGGCGATCTGCCTGCCGTTCCTGCACCGGCTGGTGGGCCTGCTTCAACCGCGCCGCCTGGTGATTTTCGGCGGCACCGCGGCGCGGCTGCTGCTGCCGCCGAACGCCGCGCGCCGCCGCCCGGCGCGTGGCTGGACCGAGGCGCGCATCCCGGGGCTGCCGCAGACGCTCCCCGCGCTGGGCTTGCCGGGAATGGCGGAGATGCTGAAGAACCCGCCGCTGCGGCGGGACGCCTGGGCCGGGCTGCGCCTGTTGCGGCGGGCGCTGGACGAGGAACTAACGAAGACGTGAGATCGCTATCAGGGGGAAAAGCGGCGTTTTACCGTTTGTGATCTCACCGTGTGCAAAACGTCTCGCCGGACCGGGTTGCGTCTCATGGCCGGAGCGGCTAGCGAGGCGGTATGCGAGGGAACGGTCACACGCTCTCCCGCCTTCCTTCCGCCCGGGTTTGCTTTGCCGGGGCTGCGATCATTGCGGGGGCGTTCGCGCCGGCCGCGCACGGACAAACGTTCGGATCGGGGAATGGCTTAGGGACGCCGGTAACGGAACAAGCTCCCGCCGATGAGGCGGCGTTCGCGTTGCCGCGCGCGCCACATGACAGCGCCACGGGAACGGTATTTCCACAACCGTTACGTCCAAGTGACGCTGCTGTCTTGCAGCGGATATTTTCGTTGCAGCGGCGTGGAGACATGGCAAATGCAGGCCGTGCCGCTGCACAGCTCGAGGATCCATTGCTGCTTGGCACCGTATTGGCTGACAGGTATCTAAGCCGTTATCATAAATCAACGGTTTCCGAGCTGACGGATTGGTTGATCCAGTATCAAGATCTTCCCGATGCTGGCGCTATCTATTCTTTATTGCTAACAAAATTGCCGAAAGGCGCAAACCCGCCACCCGCGCCCGATGCCGCCGCCTTGAGCCGAACCGCCGCGGCGCAAACAGTGCCGGAGGATATCGATCCGCCACGCGATAACCTGGCGCGCAATCCGCAATTCGATCGCTCTGTATTGGATCGCGCGGAGCAGGGGAACACCGTCGCCGCCTTGCGAATGATCGCGTCGGCGCGCCGCGTCAGCTCGGTTTATGCGGCACAGCTTCGCGCCGAGGTTGCGCAGGCCAGTTTCATCCGCAACGAAGATGCCGAGGCGCTGCGCATCGTCCAGGCCTCGCTGAAAAGCACCAATCCGGACGATCAGGCGACGCTTGCATATTATGTCGGCGGCCTCGCGGCGTGGCGGCTCGACCAGATCGATATTGCAAAGATGATGTTCGAGGATGGCGCGGAGGCGCGCAACAGCTCGCCGCATCTGCACGCCGCCTCGGCCTTCTGGGCGTCCCGCGTCGCCCGCCGCCTGCACGATGCCGCGGGCATGGTGAAATGGCTGCGCGTCGCCGCGGCGGAACGCCTGACGCTGCACGGCTTTCTGGCGCGCCGGATATTGCACATGGATACCGGCATCCTGCCCAGCGGCCAGTTGCTGAGCGAGGCGGACGTCGTCGCCGTCGCCGCCACGCCCCCCGGCCTGCGCGCCTTCGCACTGCTGCAGATCGGCCAGCCCGAGCGCGCCGAAGCCGAACTGCGCACGCTCTGGCCGCGCGCCAGCGCGAACAGCGCGTTCGGGCAATCGTTGCTGATGGTGGCGTCCGCCACCGGCCTGACCGACTATGCGGCGCAGATGGCGGAGTTGTTGCAAACACGCGACGGCCGCCCGCATGAGGAACTGCGCTTCGCCGTGCCGAAGCTGCGCCCGGCCGGCGGATTCCGTATCGATCCGTCCCTGGTGTATGCGCTGACGCGCATCGAATCGAATTTCGATCCCGAGGCGAAGTCATCTGTCGGGGCGCGCGGTCTGATGCAGATCATGCCCTCCACCGCAGAATACATCACCGGCAACTCCGGCATGAATCCGGATCGATTGCATGAGCCCGCAATAAACCTGGAGATCGGGCAGCGTTACGTTTCCTATCTCGCGCGGCTCGATGGTATCGATAACGATCTGCTCCGCGTGCTGGCCAGCTACAACTGCGGGCCCGGCAATTACCTGCGCTGGGGTCCGGACGTGCATGACGGCGGCGATCCGTTGCTGTTCCTCGAAGCCGTGCCGATCGCGGAAACGCGCGCCTTCGTGCAGCACGTCCTGCTGTATTCGTGGATCTACGCCGCCCGGCTGCACCGCCAGGAGCCGAGCCTGGACAGCCTTGCGGCCGGCGAATTCCCCTACTTCACGGCCGGCGGGCAGGGGCGCACACTTGAGGTGCTCGCGTCGGACGTCCGCTGACCCCGGCGCGGCGACACTGCGCCGGAGGCACCCTGCATGGCTCGTATCGACGAAACCCGCCCGTTCATCCCGGTCAGCATCGCGGTGCTGACCGTGTCCGACTCGCGCACCGCCGCGAACGACACCTCCGGCGACGCGCTGGCGGAGCGCATCGGCAAGGCCGGCCACCGTGTGGCGGACCGCGCGATCGAAAAGGACGATGCCGGCGCGATCGAGGCGCTGCTGCGGCGCTGGATTGCCGATCCGGAGATCGATGTGGTGATCACCACGGGCGGGACCGGGATCACCGGGCGCGACGTCACGCCCGAAGCGTTCGACCGCGTGCTGGAAAAGCGCATCGAGGGCTTCGGCGAGCTCTTCCGCATGCTCAGCTACCAGAAGATCGGCACCTCCACGATGCAGTCCCGCGCCATCGGCGGGGTCGCGGGGGGGACATATTTGTTCGCGCTGCCGGGCAGCACGGGGGCGGTGAAGGACGGTTGGGACGACATCCTGGTGTTCCAGCTCGATAGCCGGCACGGGCCCTGCAACCTGGTGGAACTGATGCCGCGGCTGCAGGAGCACGTGAAGGGTGGGGCAGGGTAGGGCCTTTTCTGTGTCAAGGCCGGATTTAGTCCGGCCATGACACAGAAAGAGAACACCGCGCCCAGCCCGTATTCCCATCGTCCGGTAGACCGCTGTAAGCTAGTCGCAATGCTGAGCCGCCGGTTCCACCTGCCCGGGCTGTTCGCGGTGCTTCTGGCGCTGATGGCGCAGCTCGGCGCGGGCGCCATGGTGCCGCGACTCGACCCGATCGCGCTGCTGACCGGCGCCGCGACGCTCTGCCACATCGACGATGACCAGGGCGGACCGCCCTCACCGGCCCCCGGCCATCCCGCCGACTGCCTGGTTTGCCCGCTTTGCGCCGCGCTGCACGCACAAGCAGCGCCGCTGGTCGCCAGCGGACCGGCACTGACGCCGCCACGCCTCCGCACGGAACGCCGCGCCGAACTGCCGCCGCCCTCCACCGCGCCGCCCGCGCCGCAGCGTCCACCGGGGCAGCCTCGGGCACCCCCGATCACCTCCTGACCCCAGCCATCCGGCCCGCCTCCAGGCGCGCCGGTCTTTGTCTGATTCAGGAGTGTTCCATGAGACCGCGTTATCTGCTCGCCACGCTTGCCGCCGGCACGCTGGCCTTCACCAGCCATGCCAACGCCCACGGCTTCGCCGGCGACCACATGTTCATCAGCACCTTGCTGATCGACGATCCCAACGTCGCCGACGAGGCGAGCATCCCCACCTTCCAGTTCCTGCCGCAGGATGCCGGCGGCGGCCAAACGTCCTTTAATTACAACCTGGGTTTCGAGTTCGACAAACGCATCACCGAGAATTTCGGCTTCGCGATCAACGACAGCTATTCATGGATGACCCGGCCTGGCGACAAGACCGCCAACGGCTGGAACAACATTGTCGTAACCCTGAAATACAAGCCGTACGTCAGTGCCGAGCACGAGTTCATGCTGTCTGTCGGCGTGCAGCAGGAGTTTGCCCCCACCGGCGCCAGCGGTGAAAACGGCGCGACCCTGGGCAATGACGACACCGGCACCACTGCCCCGACGATATACTTCGGCAAGGGCTTCGGCGATCTGCCCATCGGCCCGCTGCGCGCGCTCGCGCTGACCGGGGAGCTGAGCTATGCGATCGCCAACAAGGGTCTGAAGATCGACCAATACGGCAACTACAACAACGGCAACGCCAATCAATGGAGCGGCGGCCTGTCATTGCAATACAGCATCCGCTATCTGTCCTCGCAGGTGAAGGACTACGGATTGCCGGACTTCGTCAACAAGCTGACCCCGGTGGTGGAACTGGCATGGTCGTCTCCGGCGAGCCAGCCCAATCAGTTGCAGACGCAATATCTGTGGGGTTTCGGCGTCAACTATACCGCCACCACCTACGCAATCGGCATCGAGGCGTTGGTGCCCGGCAACCGGGCGACCGGGACCCATGCGGGCGTCATCGCCCAGTTCCATCTCTACTTCGACGACCTGTTCTCGAAATCACTGGGCACACCCATCGTGGATTGGTTCAGGACATGACCCGTATCATCGCTCTCGCCGCCGCCGCCGCCTGCCTGACCGGGCAGGCGGCGTTCGCCCATGCCTTCCTCGATCGTGCCTCGCCGGCCGTCGGCTCGGAGGTGTCCGGTTCCCCATCGGCACTCTCGTTGACCTACACCGAGCCGGTGGAGCCGCTGTTCAGCACCGTCCACGTGACTGACTCCAGCGGCGCCCGGGTGGATGCCGGAAAACCGGCACCGAAGGACGACGGGCGGATTCTACAGGTCGAGCTGAAGCCGCTGAAGCCGGGCGTCTACAGCGTCGAGTGGCACGTCACCTCGGTGGACACCCACAAGACGGAGGGCCATTTCACCTTCACCGTGAAGCCCTGAATGATCGGCCTCCTCACGAGCATGGCGTTGGTGAGGGCCCTGCACCTGGCGGCGACTCTGTCGCTGCTGGGTTCGGCCGGCTTCATCGCCTGGATCCTGCCCGCGGCGGGGGCGCCCCCGGACGGTCTGCGCCGCCGTTTGATCCGGGTGGCGTGGATCAGCGGACTGATCGCGGTCATCGCCGGGGCCGTGTGGTTCGCGCTGCAGGCAGCGGCGATCTCGGGGGCCGAGGATCTGTCGGACCTGCAGGACGCTCTGCCCGTGGTTGCGATGCATACGCGCTATGGCAACATCCTGCTGGTCCGGCTGGGGTTGTTGTTGGTGGCGACAGTGCTCGCCTGGCCGGGGCATCGCCCTCTGGCCGTCATGGTCCGCGCCGCATTCCCACGCCGAAGGCCGGGCGGCGGACCATCGACGCCTTTCGGTGCAGGCCCGGAGAAAGGCGTGGACGGCGAGCCTTCGACCGCCGTGACGAAAGGCGGGGGCGCCAGCTTCAGTAGAACCTCGCTCTTCCTGACCCTGCTGCTGACCGCGGTCGCGCTTGGCCTGCAGGGCCTCATCGGCCATGCCGGCGCCACCGAGGGGGCGACAGGGGACGAGCTTGTCGCTTCCGAAGCGCTGCACCTGATCGCGGCGGGGATCTGGCTGGGCGCATTGTTGCCCCTGCTGCTGAGCCTGTTCGCCCTGCCGCCGCCGCTGGCGGCCCTGGTTTGCGAGCGGTTCACCCCCGTCGGCCTTGGCTGCGTGCTGGTCCTGGCCGGGACGGGATTGGCGCAGGGGCTTGACCTTATCGGCAGCCTGCCCGCCCTGTTCGGCACCCGCTACGGCCATTTTGCCCTGCTGAAAATCGGCTTGTTTCTGCTCGCGCTGGTGCTGGCGGCGCTGAACCGGCTGTGGCTGGCCGATCGGCTGGCGGCGGGGGCTGGCTCGGCGAGGCGCCACCTGCTGCTGTCGGTGGGTTTCGAAACGCTTGCCGGCCTGGCGATCGTCAATGCCGCGGCGTTCATGGCATCCTCGCCGCCGGCCGCGCACACCGAACCCGTCTGGCCGTTCTCCTGGCAGTTCAGCCTGGTGACCGTGCATCAGGACGCGGACTTCCGCGGGGAGGTGATCGCCAGCCTTCTGCTCATCGGCGGCGCGGCGATCCTGGTGATTGGCGCGCTGCTGGTGCGCCGGTTCCGCCTGCTGTCGCTGGCGCTTCTCGCGGCGGTCCTGGCGTGGCGCGGGCCGTCGCTCGGGCTGCTGACGGTTGCAGCCGTGCCGACGAGCTTCCAGACCTCGCCGACGGGATTTGCCGCCGCCGCCATCGTGCGCGGCCAGGCGCTGTACGGCCCGAACTGTGCTGCTTGCCACGGGTCTGATGGCACGGGCAACGGACCCGCCGCTGCCGCCCGGCGCATCAGGCCGGCGGATTTGACCCAGCCGCATCTTTGGGAGCATTCGGACGGGGAGATGTTCTGGTGGCTCAGTCATGGCATGGACGATCCCGAGGGCGGGCCGGCAATGCCGGGTTTCGAGGCGTCGCTGTCGCCGGACGACCGCTGGGCGCTGATCGACTATGTCCGGGCGCAGAATGCCGGCCTCGCCTTGCAGCGGGACGAGTCGTTCGACGTTCCGGTGCGGGCGCCGCGCTTTGCCGTGACATGCGCGGGCTTGCCCGCATCCGGCACCGCCGACTTGCGCGGTGGGGTCGTGCTTGTCACCGCGGACGGGGCGGCTGAGGACCAATGGCCGATACCGCCGCAGGACGGCGTCTCGACGATTGCATTGACCCTGCGGGATGAGGCGGCGCCGGCGCCCGGGACCTGCGCCGCGGCGGAGCCGGCGGCGCGCGGCGCCTATGCGGTGCTGGCCAGTGTGTCGCCGGACGCCTTGTCCGGGACGGAATTCCTGGTCGATCCCAACGGCTGGCTGCGCGCGATTCGGCGTCCCGGCGGCGGCGGGGGCGGCTGGCACAGTCGTGATGAACTGATCGCGGCGATCCGGAGCATTTGCAGTAGCCCGATTCGGGCACCGAGCGGAGGCGGCCATGAACACCACCACTGATCCCAAACAACCGCCGCGGCGGATGCTCTATGCGACGATGGGCGCGCTGCTGGCAGTGCTGCTGCTGGGCGCGGGCGGATTCATGTGGCTGACCGGGGGCGCGGGCGGCGGCGGAAATGCCATCGGTATCGGCGGCCCGTTCACGCTGGAGGACGGCAGCGGCAAGCCGGTGACCGACCGGGATTTCCGCGGCAAATACATGCTGGTGTATTTCGGCTATACATTTTGTCCCGACGTGTGTCCGACAACCCTGAGCGCCGTCGCCGACGCGATGGACAAGCTCGGGCCGGATGCGGCCAGGATCCGGCCGTTGTTCGTCACCGTCGATCCTCGGCGCGACACACCGGCGGTGGTGAAGAAATTCACCGCGGCGTTCGGGCCGGAGATCACCGGACTGACCGGTACCCCTGACCAGATCGCCCGCGTGGCGAAGGAGTACCGGGTCTATTACGCCGAACATCGCACCGGCCCGGGTCCGAACGATTACTCGATGGACCACAGTTCCGTGCTGTACCTGATGGACCCGCAAGGCTCCTTCCTGGCGCCGGTGCGAGCCGATGGGACGGGCGATGAGATCGCGGCAAGCCTGAAAAAGCTGATGGGGTAGGGCGGCGGGGCAAACGTCAGTTCACGTCACCAGCGGCGCCAACCGGGGCCATAGCCCCAGCCGCCGCCGCGCCAGCCCCAGCCGCCGCCATAACCCCAGCCGCCGCCTACGACAACTGTCGGTCCGAAGTAGCCCGGGCCCCACCCGCCCGGGCCATAGGCGGGATATCCAGCGGCAACAGCGCCCGGAGCGCTCTGAACCGAGTTGCCCCTGGAATACATGCACTGGGTATAGGCGGTGTCATACCGTGCCTGAACATTGCCGCCCGCCGCCTGCGCGTTCCCCGCGCCGATGGCGCTGCCGGCCAGCAGGCCCGTCGCGCCGCCGATGGCTGCCCCGGCGCCCACCGCGCCGCCGACGGAGCCGAGCGCGGCCCCAAGCCCGGCCCCGAGCGCGGTGCCCAGAAGCGCGCTGCCGACGGCGCTGTTGTTGGCTGCCCGGGCGGCCGATGCGCCGCCGGTCTGCTGCGAGGCAAACCCGCGGCACTGCGCGTCGTCCACCTGAAATGCCTCGAAGCTTTTGCCCTGCGCCGGCAGCGCCATCACCGACGGGCCTTGCGGCGGCGCGACCGCGCAGGCGCTCAGCGCCAGAACCGAGACAAGCCCAACGGCTGCAATCGCGCGACTCATGTTCGTGGTTCCCACAAAAAGTTCCCTGCGGCGATCCGGCGGTGGCGGACGCTGATCATACGCCGGGTCGGCCGTCTACGAGGTAACATAGTGTGAGCGTTGCAGAAAGCGAACCCAATGCGGTAACGAAGGGCTACGTTTTGTTGGTGAGCGTGGCCGCAACGGCGGATGCGGCGAATCGCAAGACCGGTCGCCGCGCTCGGGTGGTAGACTCGCCGGCTCGTTCGCCATGAGCCTGGCTCGGGGTCGCATCGGTGACCGACGGATCAACGCACGCCCGAAATGACGCTCCACCAAACGGGCGGGGACGAACGCAAATCGTCCTGTTGCGCCAGCGTTCGGCCCGTCAGGGCCGAACGTTCCGGAGCCTAAGCCAGTTTCAGATTGGTGGCCGCGGCCTTGCCGCGTTCCATCGCTACTTCGTAGCTGACCTTCTGGCCGTCATTCAGGCCCTTAAGGCCCGCGGCCTGCACCGCGGTGATGTGCACGAAGACATCCTTGCCGCCGTCCTGCGGCATGATGAAGCCATACCCTTTGGTCGCGTTGAACCATTTAACCGTCCCAACGGCCATGGTTTTTTCTCCTCCATTGACGATCGGCCGGCTGGGACGGCCAATCGCTTAGCTAGATACGCCCGATCCTGTCAGATCGGTTTCAGGTTGGACGCCGCGGCCTTTCCGCGTTCCGTCACGACGTCGAACGATACCTTCTGGCCCTCATCCAGACCGCGAAGGCCCGCGGCCTGCACGGCGGTGATGTGCACGAACACATCCTTGCCGCCATCCTGCGGCATGATGAAGCCATATCCCTTCGTGGTATTGAACCACTTAACTGTGCCGGTAGCCATGTCTGCGTACTTCTCCGTCCAGGCACCGTGCACGATCACGCGATGCATAAGACAACCGGGTCTTTGGACCTCCTGAGGCACCCGAAGACGGAAGCGCAGCAAGGCAAGCCAAAATCGATTGCATCCCATAGTTGGCACAGATTCCGTGAGGACTGTCAATCACAGTCCCGATAGGTATGTAACATCGTTTCGCAACCTACGGTAAGCGCCGGGTTTCATTGATGAACACCATCTCGCGAAATCCGCACGCCCTTGCATGTCTCGCCCCCCGTCGAAGCCGAATATGGCCGGAAGGGCCCGATCCCCGCCCACGACAGCCCCGCCAATCCGATGCGCTTTGGCAGCGGCGCCGCCCGCAGCGACCGTCCGAGCCACCGCCAGCCGTCGCAAAGACGGCCGTGGCGGATCAGTTCGCGGCCGATGACCCAGGCGGTTTCGGCTTCGGCGCGCCGCCGCAAAGTGCGCAGCCTAGGGGTGCCGAACCGGCGCATGATTTCGGGGTTTCCGTAGATGGCATCTGTGGCGGTTGCGAAGCATGCCGGATCGGTTGCCATGCGGAGATAGGCGCTGCCCGGCCGTTCGCGCACGAACAGGACAGGATCTCCGGCCGCAGCCGGGACGAACCGGCCCAGCAGCGCCAGCCGGGTCCAGTATTCCCAATCCTCCCCGTAGGAGAGGTCGTGGCGAAAGCCTCCAGCGATATCGATGGCCGCCCGCCGAATCAGCAGGTGGCCGCCATTGGCGAACAGATTGCGCACCAGCAACCGCTCCAGCAGGTTTTCGCAACGGGTGGTTGGCGCGAATTGCGCACTGCCGTCAGACGTGACGCGTGTATAGGCGCCGATCGCAGCAACTGCTGTCGGCGAAGCAGCCAAAGCCCCCGCCAGCCTGGCCAGCGCGTCAGGCGCCAGCCAGTCGTCGGCATCCAGGAACAGGCACGCATCCGAACCGCGCGCTGCGATGCCCCGGTTCCGCGCCGCGGATACGCCCCGATTCCCCTGCCGGATCAGGCTGATGCGCGAATCCGCGAAGCCCTCTGCCACCCGGGCGGTCGGATCGGTGGAGCCGTCGTCCACCACCGCCATCGACCAGTCGCGATAAGTCTGCGCGATGACGGATGCGATGGCATCGCGAAGATACGGCGCGACGTTATAGGCGGGTATGACGATGGATATATGCAGCGGACCCTCACCACGGGCAGGAGGCGCATGGCCTTACCCTGCCCGGGTGAACATCCGGTTAACGCGGCGCTGACATCAGGCCGCCAAACTCAGGCCTGGGCCTTCACCGGGACGCCGTTTTCCTTCAGCAGCGTCTCCAGCTCGCCGGCCTGGAACATCTCGCTGACGATGTCGCAGCCGCCGATGAACTCGCCCTTGACATAGAGCTGCGGGATCGTCGGCCATTGCGAGAAGGCCTTGATGCCCTCGCGCAGTTCGTCGTCCTCCAGCACGTTGGCGGACTTGAACGGGACGCCCAGGTGCTGAAGGATCTGGATCACCCGCGCCGAGAACCCGCATTGCGGGAACACCGGGGTGCCCTTCATGTAAAGAAACACGGCGTTGGAATCGATGTCGCTTTGGATACGCTCTGCAATCGTGTCAGCCATTCTGATGATCTCCTTCTGGCGCCATTATTCGGGTGCCGAGGTCTGTAATGCAAGAGCATGAAGCTCTCCGCCCACGCGTCCCCGCAGCGCGTCGTAGACCAGCTTGTGCTGCTTCACCCGCGACAGGCCGCGGAAGCTCTCGCTGACAACGGTCGCGGCGTAATGGTCGCCGTCGCCGGCAAGATCCTCCACCGTGACCGTGGCGTCGGGCAGCGCCTCCTTTACCAGAGCCTCGATCTCATTGGCCGCCATCGCCATCGGGTGTGTCCTTCTTGGTTCCGTCGTTCATCCAGGCCGGGAAAAACCGGTCATGCGCCTCCCGCAGCGCAGCAATCGATATTGTACCACCGTCGGGCAGAGTCAAATCCTGTCCGCCCGAGGTTCCCAGCCGCACGGCGGGAATGCCGGCGGCCTCGGCGATACGGGTGAAGCCGGCATGATCCGGGACGGCGACGAGATAGCGCGCCTGGTCTTCCCCGAACCAGAAAGCGTGGCCGGGAATGTCGCGCGGGTGGGTCCAGAGCCGGGCGCCGATGCCGCTGGCCATCGCCATTTCCGCCAGCGCCACCAGGATGCCGCCGTCGGAGACGTCGTGGCAGGCGCGGATGGTGCCGTTGAGGATATGGGTGCGAACGAAGTCGCCATTGGCTTTTTCCGCCGCCAGGTCCACCGGCGGCGGGGCGCCGTCCTCGCGGCCGTGCACTTCCCGCAGCCAGAGCGACTGGCCGAGCCAGCCGGTGGTGGCGCCGATGACGACGATGTCGAGCCAGGGCGCCAGCGCGAGGCCGACGGCCTGCGCGGCGTCTTCCAAAACGCCGAGGCCGCCGATGGTTGGCGTCGGCAGGATGCCGCGGCCTTCCGTCTCGTTGTACAGGCTGACGTTGCCGGAAACGACGGGGAAATCCAGCGCCTCGCAGGCGGCCGCCATGCCGCGGATGGCGGCGGCGAACTGGCCCATGATCTCCGGCTTCTCAGGGTTGCCGAAATTCATGTTGTCGGTGATGGCGAGGGGACGGGCGCCGACGGCGGTCAGGTTGCGCCAGGCTTCGGCGACGGCTTGCGCACCGCCGGTTTCGGGGTCCGCCAGGCAATAGCGGGGCGTGCAGTCCGTGGTCAGCGCCAGCGCGCGCTTCAGTCCCTCCAGCTTGACCACGGCGGCGTCCGCGGCGCCGGGGCGTTTCACCGTCTGGCCGCCGACGGTGCTGTCATACTGGTCCCAGACCCAGGCGCGCGAGCACAGGTCAGGGCAGCCCACCAGCTTCTCCAGCGCGCGGCTCAGGCCGAGGCGGTCCTCGACCCTGGCCGGATTCAGTTTCTCCCGCTTCGGCGTGTCCACCGTCGGGCGGGTATAGAGCGGCGCCTGGTCATTCAGCGGGGCGAGCGGGACATCGACTTCCACCGTGCCGTGGTGGCGGACGACGATGTGGCCGGTATCGGTGATGTGGCCGATGATGGCGAAATCCAGGTCCCATTTGTGGAAGATGTCGCGCGCGAGCTGCTCGCGGTCGGGGCGGAGCACCATCAGCATCCGCTCCTGGCTTTCCGACAGCATGAATTCGTAGGCGCTCATGCCGGTTTCGCGCGCCGGCACCTGGTCGAGGTCGAGTTCGATGCCGACTCCGCCCTTGCCGGCCATTTCCACCGCGCTGCTGGTCAGGCCGGCCGCACCCATGTCCTGGATGGCGACGATGGCGTCGGTGGCCATCAGTTCCAGGCAGGCCTCGATAAGCAGCTTCTCGGTGAAGGGATCGCCGACCTGCACGGTGGGACGCTTGTCTTCGGAGTCGGCGGTGAACTCGGTGGAGGCCATGGTGGCGCCATGGATGCCGTCGCGGCCGGTCTTCGAGCCGACATAGACCACCGGGTTGCCGATGCCGGCGGCGGCGGAGAGGAAGATGCGGTCCTTGCGGGCGATGCCGACGGTCATGGCGTTGACCAGCGGGTTGCCGTCGTAGGAGGGGTGGAAATTGACCTCGCCGCCGACGGTGGGGACGCCGACGCAGTTGCCGTAGCCGCCGACGCCGCGCACCACGCCATCGACGACGCGTTTCGTCTTCGGGTGGTCCGGGCTTCCGAACCTCAGCGCATTCAGGTTGGCGATGGGCCGCGCGCCCATGGTGAAGACGTCGCGCAGGATGCCGCCGACGCCCGTCGCCGCGCCCTGGTAGGGCTCGATGAAGCTGGGATGGTTGTGGCTCTCCATCTTGAAGATGGCGGCCAGCCCGTCGCCGATATCGACGACCCCGGCGTTTTCGCCCGGGCCGTGGATCACCCACGGCGCCTTCGTCGGCAGTTGCTTCAGCCAGACGCGGGAGGATTTGTAGCTGCAATGCTCCGACCACATGACGCTGAACACGCCGAGTTCGGTGAAGCTGGGGATGCGGCCCATGATGGCCAGCATCTGATTGTATTCCTGCGCGCTGAGGCCAAAGCTGCGGGCGAGGGATTCGTTGACCTGGGTTTGCATGCGTTCCCGTTCAGGCAGCAGCGAGCGCGTCGAACAGCGGCTTGCCGTCGGTGCCGCCCATCAGCGGATCGACCAGATCCTCCGGGTGCGGCATCAGGCCGAGGACGCGCAGGTTCGGGCTGAAAATGCCGGCGATCGAGCGGGCGCTGCCGTTGTGGTTGGCCTCCGGCGTGATGTCGCCGGATTTGGTGGCGTAGCGGAAGGCGACGAGGTTGTCCTGTTCCAGGCGGTCGAGCGTGGCGTCGTCGGCGAAGTAGTTGCCGTCGCCGTGGGCGAGGACCGAGCGGAAGGTCTGGCCTTGCTGGTAGTGCCGGGTGAAGGCGGTGTCGGCGCGTTCCACGCGTAGATGACAGTCCATCGAGAGGAAGCGCAGCGAGGCGTTGCGCAGCAGGGCGCCGGGCAGGATGCCGCCTTCGGTGAGGATTTGGAAGCCGTTGCAGACGCCGAGGACGTAGCCGCCTTTCGCTGCGTGGTCTGCGACCGCCCGCATGATGGGGGAGTGGGCGGCCATGGCGCCGCAGCGCAGGTAGTCGCCGAAGCTGAATCCGCCGGGGATGACGACGAGGTCGATCCCATCGGGCAGGCCGGTGTCCTTGTGCCAGATCATGTGCGGCGCGGTTTTGAATGAGGCTTCGAGCGCGATGGCCATGTCGCGCTCGCGGTTGATGCCAGGGAAGATGACGATGCCGGATTTCATGCGGGCGGGCATACGATAACGGTGGCGCGAAGGGAAGGCGGTGTTGGCAAAACCGGGCGTCGCCGCGCGCCCCGGCGGTTTGCGGTTTCGCGGTCCGGTTCCCATAGGCTAAGGATATCCGTGTGAGTTGGAGGATGGTATGGCGGACGCCGCGCTGCCAATGGTGATAGAAACGACGGGTGGCCAGATGAGCGAGGAGCTCGCACGTCGCGGTATTGCTCGCGATCAACCCATCACTATCATGATCGAACCCGACGACTGGCTCACGGAGACCCGGCGCTTCTCCCGCCCGCGAGTCATCGCCGAAGGTTGGTCCGACGCGGATATCGACAGGATCATTCACGAGGAACGGCAAGCCGTTCGCGCCCTGCGTAAATGAGGTTGGTTGTCGACACCAACGTTCTGATCAGTTCTGTTCTGAAAGCGTCGTCCTGGGTCGGGCGCCACCCCAAAATGGCGTGGGTTTTACGTCGCGGACAGCCGTCATATTGCGGGAAGCGATTTACGCGTTGCGTCTCGGCCTGCCGATCTCACGGTCATCCTCAATGGGCAGAGGCCTATTCGGACCGCTCTCTTAATTGAAAGGCTTCACGATCACCATGATAACGATAATGACCATCAGCACCGTGGGCAACTCGTTGGCGATCCGATAGAACCGGCCGCGCCGGCTGTTGGCGTCCCGCATGAAATCCTTGCGCCAGCGGCCAAGCGCCATGTGGAACGCGGTCATCAGGATGACGCAAAATAGTTTCGTGTGCCACCATCCGCTGGCCCAGTTGACCACGCCCGGAGTCATCACCAGCAGCAGCCCGAACGTCCACGTCGCAATCATCGCCGGGTTCATGATCTGCTTGAGCAGCCGATATTCCATCAGCTTGAACCGCTCGTTCTCGACGCTGCCGATCTGGAGGTCGCAGTGGTAGACGTATAGGCGGGGCAGATAGAACAGCCCGGCCATCCACGCGACCATCGAGATCACATGAAAGGCCTTGAGCCAGGGATAGTAGTCGATCAGCGCATCGATGGTCATGGGGTTCCATGCAGGTAGGAGCGAATCAGGTCAGGTAGCGCCTGAAGCGAGGAGAAGGGAAGGCCACCCGCCTGCGTCAGCGCCTTGCCGTCGCCCTTGGGGATATACGCCAGACACGTCATCCCCGCCGCCACCGCGCCGCGCACGCCGGCCAGCGAGTCCTCGATCACCAGGCAGCTCTCCGGCGGCACGCCCTCGGCCGCCGCCGCCTTCAGGAACAGCGCCGGGTCCGGCTTGCCGCGCTTGCCCAGCGGGATCAGGTCATAGGCGCTGTGAACGCGGCCCTTCAGCATGTCGGCCAGCCCGGCGTGCGTGAACTTGGCGGCCATCTCCGGACGCGACGAATTGGAGGCGACGCGGTACGGCAGCCCCATGTCCCGGGTTGCCTCCAGCGCTTCCCGCGCCCCGGGCATGGCGTAGGCCTCCACGGCCATGACTTCGGTGACGCGCTGGACAATGCCGGGGACCCAATCGGGACCCAGCGAGCGGCCAAGCTGGGCTTCCGCGGCGCGTTGGATATCGGCAAAGGTCAGGCCTACGAACAGGCGGTGGCATTCTTCGGGAGATATCTCCCAGCCGGCTTGCTGCAATTCGCGCGAAACGACCCGGTCGCATAGCGTTTCGCTGTCGATCAGGACGCCATCGCAATCGAAAATGACAAGGCGGAGAGGGGCAGGCATCGTCGGCATTTTATCGCTTCCCCGAATTGTGAATGACTTGCTTTTGTCATCGCCGGCGCAGCGGCGCAATCCCCCGCCGGTTGCGTTGATTCATCGGTTTCGCCGCCGGCGGCTTGCCCGGGTCGCGCTGCCTCTTGCCGCATGGCCGCCTTGCCCCCCGCAACCCCGGCGCGAACCGTGAACAGTAGCCATTTTGTCCAATTCGCGACATAACGCGCTTTCAGGAGACCCGCTTATGCCGAACACGACCGCCGCCAGCGCCCAATCCGCCCGCCCCTGGAACCCCGATTCCTGGCGCGACTGCCCGATCCGCCAGGTGCCTACCTACCCGGACGCGGCGAAGCTGGCCGAGATGGAAGCCCGCCTGCGCAAATATCCACCCCTGGTGTTCGCCGGGGAGGCCCGCCGGCTGAAGGCGCAGCTCGCGCTGGCCTCGGAAGGCAAGGCGTTCGTGCTGCAAGGCGGCGACTGCGCCGAGAGCTTCTCGGACTTCACCGCCAACGTCATCCGCGACACCTTCCGCGTCCTGTTGCAGATGGCCGTCGTGCTGACCTTCGGCGCCTCCCTGCCGGTGGTGAAGATGGGCCGCATGGCGGGGCAGTTCGCCAAGCCGCGCTCCTCCGACACCGAGACCATCGATGGCGTCACCCTGCCCAGCTACCGCGGCGACATCATCAACGGGCCGGAGTTCACCGAAGCCTCCCGCATTCCCGATCCGGGGCGGATGGAGTTCGGCTACTTCCAGTCCGCCAGCACGCTGAACCTGCTGCGCGCGTTTTCCTCCGGCGGCTACGCTGACCTGTCCGAAGTGCATCGCTGGAACCTGGGCTTCGTGGAACGGTCGCCGCTGGCCGGGCGTTACAAGGACCTCGCCGGCCGGATTGATGAAACGCTGTCGTTCATGGCCGCCTGCGGCATGACCAGCACCACCACGCGCGACCTGCGAGAGACCGATTTCTACATCAGCCATGAGGCGTTGCTGCTGCCGTACGAACAGGCGCTCAGCCGGGTCGATTCCACCACCGGCAATTGGTACGGCTGCTCTTCCCACTTCCTGTGGATCGGCGACCGCACGCGGCAGATCGAGGGCGCCCATGTCGAGTTCCTGCGCGGCCTGCAAAACCCGCTCGGCATCAAGATCGGCCCCACCCAGGACGCTGATGACCTGCTGAAGCTGCTGGATATCTTGAATCCTCGCAACGAAGCCGGCCGCATCACGCTGATTTCCCGCATGGGCGCCGACAAGATTCAGGCGCGGCTGCCGGCGCTGGTGCATGCCGTGGTGCGCTCCGGCCACAAGGTGCTGTGGCTGAGCGACCCGATGCACGGCAACACCATCAGCACCGTGGCCAAGCTGAAGACGCGGAATTTTGACTCGATCTTGCAGGAGGTGCGGAGTTTCTTTGACATCCACGCCGCGGAAGGCACCTGGGCGGGCGGCGTGCATGTCGAAATGACCGGCCAGGACGTCACCGAATGCATCGGCGGCGCGCATCGCCTGTCGGAGGCCGACTTGAGCGAACGCTATGAAACCTTCTGCGATCCGCGGCTGAATGCCGAGCAGGCGCTGGAACTGGCGTTCCTGGTGGCGGAGGAACTGAAGTCCCGCCGCGTGCCGGGGACATCGCACGCCCTGGCCGCGCAATGAACGCCGACAAGGCAGAGTTCGAGGCTGTTGAACGGCCCGCGGCCGATGTGGCGGCCGATATTGCCGCCCGCACCGACAGCTATTTCAACCGCACCCGGAAGATTGTCGAAACGTTCGGCGACAAGCGCGTCACCTATGCGATCTTCCTGCGCCGCCCGGTGATCTGCGCGCCCCGGCTGATGCTGAACTGGCTGAACATGGTTGCCGCCCTGCGCGGCACTGAGATCGAAGTCGATCTGATCTACCGCGAGGGCGACTGGGTCGGCGCCGGTGAGCCGATCGTGTATTTGACCGGCAGTTTGGCGCAGATGTCGGATCTGGAAACGATTTTGCTGCAGAAGATCGGTCCGGCGAGCGTGGCGGCTCATAACGCTTATCAAATGGCGTTGTCGCTGCCGCAGGTTGCGTTCCTGGCGATGGAGGCGCGGCACTGCGCGGGGGCGGAGATGCAGGACATGATGTCCTATGCTGCTTCCGTCGGCGGCGATGCGGCGAAAAAGGAAGGCGCGAAGGGCTTCATCGGCAATGCGAACGATGGCACCGCGCACTGGTTCGGCGCTTCTCATGGATACGGAACGATGCCGCATTCGCTGATCGGCTATGCCGGATCGACGGTGCGGGCGGCGGAAATGTTCCGGGAGACGTACCCTGATGAGCCGATGACGGTGCTGGTGGATTATTTCGGGCGTGAGATCAGCGACTCGCTGGCGGTTTGCCAGCGGTTTCCGGAGATGGCGGCGGCGGGGGAGCTGGCGTTCCGGCTGGATACGCATGGCGGACGGTTCCTGGAGGGGCTGGACCCGGCGGAGAGCTATGCGGTGCTGGAACGGTATGCTCCCGGTGCGATCCGGCGGTACCGCAGCGAAACGGAATTGCGGTTCCTGGTGGGCACGGGGGTGTCCGCGGCGGCGATCTGGCGGATGCGGGAGACGCTGGATGAGGCGGGGTACCGCAAGGTGAGGATCGTCGTGTCGTCCGGGTTCGGGGTGGAGAAGTGCCGCGTGATGGCGGACGCGAAGGCGCCGATCGATGTGGTGGGGACGGGGAGTTTTCTGCCCGATCTGTGGCACGAGACGTATGCGACGGCGGATATTGTCGAGTACGACGGGGTGCCGATGGTGAAGATCGGGCGGGAGTTCTTGCTGCGGAAGAACGGGGCGCGGAAGAGAGGCGGGTAATAGCGTTTGGCGTTGCTATGAAGTGGGCTGTATTCGATTTTAGCCATCGTGTCATGGCAGGGCTTAGTCCGGCCATGACTTGCGGTGGACGTAACGAAAGGGCGCCGTATACTGGTCCCACGCAACGTCCAGACTAAACACCGGTTTATCTCTCCCGAAACCGCCCCAACATCTCGTCGAACTGCTGCATAACGGCTAGCCGCACGCCAATTATTCTAAGTCCCGGAGCAACCCGTCCACCTGCTCCGCTCTCTGCGCTTGGCCGAGTTGCCGAAATCCTTCGCGCGAACGGATCAGGACGCCTCGTGCTTCGTCCATCTTCCCGCGAATCGCTAGCACCTGTCCTAACATTGTGCCGATAGCACAAATACCGTCCAGTCGGTCGATCGTCAGCACGATCCGATAACTCTTTTCCAAAGCCTCGCAGGCACGTTGGAAGACCGTATCGTCCTCGTCCCGCATCGCTTGGTTAAATAGGATCAGGCCGATGTCGAAGTTGGCGCTGGCAATCCCGCTCTGGTCTTGAAGGGCTTCGTAGGTTTGCAGCCGCTCTTCATGGAGTTTGAGAGCCCTCTCGACCTCGCCTTGGTTAGCGAGGACGTGGGCGATTTGGCCAAGCGTGATGGAGCGCGATCGCCGGTCGCCCAGGGCTTCGTAGACCATTAGCTCCTGGTCATGGAGTTTAAAAGCCTCCTCAACGTTGCCTTGTTCAGTGTAGATGCGGGCGACAATACCAAGTATGATTGTGCGTTCGCGCCGTTCGCCAAGGGCTTCGAACAACTGGATTTGCTCATCACATAGTTTAAGTGCCTGCTCAAACTCGCCCATGTCGACGAGGATGCGGGCGATATCGCCGAGCGCGATTGCGCGTTCGCGCCGTTCGCCGAGGTCCTCCAGGATTTGGACCTGCTCGTTATGGAGTTTGAGCGCCTCCGCGACTTTACCCTGGCTGGTAAGGACGCGGGCAATATCGCCGAGTGTAACGGCCCGCCCCCGCCGGTCATTTACGGATTCGAAGATACGGACCTGCTCATGGTGAAGCTTAAGCGCCTGCTCGATGTTGCCTTGGTCGATGAGAATGCGGGCGATATAGCCGAGTGTAGTGGCATATGGTTGGCGTACGCCCAAAGCGTCGAATGCCGCTTGCGCCGCCCGCAGCTCCAGCAGGGCCAAATCAGGCTCGCCTTGCCGCGCAAGGTAATTGCCATAACTCAAGCGAAAATCGGCCCGGGTCATGCGCTCAGAAAATGGCAGCGATGCATCGTCGCCCACTGCAGCGGGTGCAAGGCCAAATACAGTTTTCAGTCGCTCGGCATCACCCACGTAACTGTACCCTTCGGCGGCCGCCCGCAAGAGCTCGATCGGCAGCGACTGTCCCGCTGCAGCAAGTGCGTCGAGCGTGGCGGAAGCAGTTGCCGCCGCCGCGCGATAGTCAAATCCGGCGGCAAAGCCACGAATGGCATCGGCTCCAGTGGCCGCCAGCACATCGCAGTTACAGCACCGCAGCGCCAGTTCGGTCAGTTCGATGTCGATAACGTAGGGAACCTTCGATCGTTCAGCGCCGCCCCAAGCTTGAAACAGGTCAGGTAGTATCAACGCCACCACTTGTTCCGAGCGATCAATAGCATCGTCGCCCAAATAGGCCGCGCCGATCGCATTGGGCGCCGCCGCGTCGGTGCGCCGGTCCACCAGATCTGGCAGCCGTTCCCACAGGCCGAACGCCAGCAGCCGATCGGGGCTGCCGCTGCCGCTGTGGTCCGCGTAGCGCCGCCAAACCGGCAGTGGAACCGGCAGACGGACCAGCGTGGAGGCGTGCAACAGATGCCGCTCTCCCGGCGTCAGCCAGCCAAGGATTTCCCGGATCAGGAGACGCTCCAGCGTGTCGCGCAGGTCCTGCCGTTCCGGCAGGGTGCCGCCGGCGAGATGCGCCTCCAGCGCCGCTGTCGCTGCCTCTCCCGCCGCCGGGTCGGTCAGCGCTGCCTGGAACAGCAGATCCTGCAACCCGGCATTGCCGCGCGCGGCGGCGATGGCGCGGGGCTGGAAGGCGGCGAACCGAAACAGGGCCGCTGCGCCCTCCACCCCCGCGGCAGCCAGCTTCTGCCGCGCCTGTTTCAGCGACTCGGCCGGCGACATCGCAGGCAGGTCCACCCGCCGCAGCCTGGCGGCCAGGTCCTGCCCGCGTTCGGACAGACGGAACGCATAGCGGCAGGTCAGCAGCAGCCGGGACTCGGTGCCGCCGGCTTCGAAGGCGCGGATGACCGCCGCCAGCGGGGCCGCCGCGTCCCGCTGCACCGCGTGGATCGAGTCGGCGCCGGCTGGCGGGTCCAGCAGCGCCTCGAAATCGTCCAGCAGTAGTAGGATCGGCTTACCGCCCGTGGTGCGATGGCCGCATGGACCCTCCAGCAGCGCTCGCAATGCGTGGAACAGCGCATCCGCGTCGTAATGATCAGGCCGGTTCGGATCGACCCGGTCGCGGTAACGGGCGCAGATGCCCGCCGCGCCATCGATTCGGCGGCTGATCTCGCCCAGCAGGCTGGGGCCGTCGCAGCATCGGAACAGCACCACCGGGGTCAGATGCGGGTTGCGGTCGATGATCCGTGCCGCGAGGCTGGACTTGCCCTGGCGGCCGAGGCCCAGGATCGCCGCTCCGGCACTCTGGCGCTGGCGGAAAGTCCGGAGAATCTCCTGGATTTGCCGGCGGCGGCCGACGAACTCGAACCGGCTGGCGACCTCGATCTGGCGGCCGGGCGCCTCCAGCACGGCCTTGCGGCCGGCGTCGGCGTCGTCGCGCTGGCGGCCCGCGGTGCCGGCGGCCAGCGCGCCGCCGCCGCTGCGGCCCAGGAACAGCCGCGCCAGATGCCAGTGCGTTGGCGGGTTCGGCCGTTGCAGCAGATCAAACCGGGTGGCGCCCCAGGCGGTCTGCACCGTCATGCCCGTGGCCGTCAGCCGTTCGTAGAACGCCGCCGCGAACTCGCTGGCGTCACGGTCGAACACCGCATCGGCCCAGCCGAGCACGGCGGGGAAGCCGGCGCGGATCAAACCGCGGGCGAGGGAATCGAGTGTGTCGCCGCCCTCGCCGGTGTGGCAGGCGGACAGGAACAGCAGCCGCGGCCGGTTTTGCACCAGCTTGCCGGCCAGGTCCGCCAGCTTCACCTTGGCCAGCTCGCCGACCTCGTCCTCCAGCGCGAGGAACGGCTCCGCACCGCCCTGGCCGTGGCAGGACAAATGCAGCACGTTCAGGCTGGCGGCGGCGTTCCAGGCGATGGATAGTTCCGGCAGGGTGCCGGTCTCCTCCACTGCCAGATCCAGGCCGAGGGCGGCGGTCGCGCGCAGGATCGCGGCTTCCTCGGCTTCAATCTCCAGCTCGGACTGGCCCGCGGGCGCGGCGGCCATGAACATCACGCCGAGCCGGTGCTTCGGGTCCGCCGCTAGCGGCGTGCCGCGCGCGCCGATGCGGCGCAGCGGCGCCCATATCAGCGCCGGATCAGCCGCGAGGTAGCCGTCGCCGGTCGCGGCCAGTTCCCACGGCACTTCCAGGAACCGACGATCCGTCTCGGCGGAGGTATCGGCGACGGCGAACTCGGCCACCACCGGGGCGTCGGCGTTGTCGCGCAGCGCCGCCAGCCAGCGTTCATCGCCGTCGAGCCAGGTGTAGATTTCGCTGCCGAGCACGCGCAGTTCGTCGTCGCTGCCGGTTCGCCAGGCGAGGTCGTGATAGTGCGCGATCCAGTCCGCGAACCGTTCCCGGTCGGCGTCCATCAGAACCCGGGTCGTGCCGCCATGCGTCAGGCGGTCGTTGGACAGGCGAAACTCGACCTCCTGCACCGGCTCAGCCCCGTAGCTTCTGTTCGACCGCCTGTAGGGCGGCAAGGATCGCGTCCCGCTTGGCCTCTTCCAGCGGGATCAGCTTGCCGTCGCCGGGGTCGATCATGATGGCGGCGCGCGTGGTCTTGCGCACGGAAGCGGCCCTGCCGGTCAACCGCCGCAGCCGATCGGCGAGGCGGGAGCGGGCCAGCACGTCGGCCGTGCCGATGACCGCGGGCGGCAGGGCGAGGGCCACAGCCGCTAGTTACAGTACGACGCGTGTGCCGGGGGCGTGGCTGGCGGAGCATGCGGTGCGCAGCGGCTCGACAGCGAAGATGTCCTGGATCGCCGCCGCGAGTTCATTCGCCCCCGCTTCGGTCTCACCACCCTGGATCAGGATCTCGGCCATCGTTCGTCCCCGGCGTTTGGAAACGAAGCTTATCGGTATGGTTATCTATAGGTAAGGGGTTGGCTGCATTTTCTTGCCGCGTTGGGTTCCCTCGGTCTTTTTCAACGCCTGTGCGCGGTATCCGGTGCCGGATGCCCGTAGTAGTATCCCGCCCCCTCGTTCCAATTCACCAACACCAAAGGCGCCGCGATGCGCCCGAAATGCCGAACATTACCCGTCACCAGCACCGCGCCGATCGCCACGGCATGCGCGGCAATCATCATATCCAACTCACCAATCGGCTGCCCCGTGCTGGTGAGGTGGTGCCGTATGCCCGCGTAAATATCCGCCGCATCCCCATCCCACGCCAACACCCGCACGATCCTGAGGAACGCGCGGACACTCACATGCAGCCGGTGCGAGGACGAAATCCGCGTCAGCCCATACATCAACTCGGCCCGGGTCACGGCCGAAACGCAGGTGCGATCCGGCGGTATCGCGGCCAGCTTGGCTTCGATCTCCGGCGACCGCCCCTTGATGACAAAGCTCGCCGTGTCGGTATCGAGCATGTGCAGCGGCAGCGTCATTCGTCGAACACGCCACGCTCCGGCGGGACAACATTCATCGGCCGCTCGGCCATGAAGTCGTCGGGCGCGTCGACCGAGTGCACGAGCGCGAAGAAATCCTCCCACGCCCGAACGCCGGGCCGGGTGGACAGCAACACGTCGCCCGTCCGCTCATCCCGCGTGGCATACACTTCGGTGCCCTCGAACCGGAATTCCGCGGGCAGACGCACGGCCTGGCTGGCGCCGTTCTTGAACAGCTTGGCAGTAAGGGTTTCCGTCATGGCAACCTCCATCGGCAGAATATAGACCGCAGTATATATTCAACACCCGGCAACCCGCAAGCATTTTCCTGTCCCCCCAACCGCCCTAATCTCCCGCCCGCAAACCAAAGGGCAGGAAACCACCCCCATGCAGCACGGCCCCTACGAGCACATCGCCACCTCCACCTCCGGTCCCGTCGCCACCATCGAAATCCGCCGCGGCCCGAACAACTTCGTCGATACCGACATGGTCGCCGAGATCGCCGCCGCCCTCGAACACTACGACCGCACCCCGGACGTCCGCGCCATCGTCCTCTGCGCCGAGGGCAAGCATTTCTGCGCCGGCGCCGACTTCGCCAGCCGCGGCCTCGACGGCATCGCCCGCGGCGCCAAATCCGGCCGGCATCTTTACAAGGAAGCGCAACGCCTCTGGCGCACCAACAAGCCCATCGTCGCCGCCGTCCACGGCGCCGCCATCGGCGCCGGGATCGGCCTCGCCGTCATGGCGGATTTCCGCGTTGCCTGCCCGGAGGCGCGGTTCTCCGCCAACTTCACCCGCCTCGGCTTCCACCCCGGCTTCGGCCTGACCGTCACCCTGCCGCGCCTGATCGGGGAGCAGCAGGCCGCGCTGCTGATGTACACCGGCCGCCGCATCAGCGGCGAGGACGCGCTGAAGATTGGCCTGGTCGACTACTGCGTCCCGGCAAAAGACGTGCGCACCAAAGCCGTCGAACTCGCCACCGAGATCGCCCAGTCCGCCCCGCTGGCGGTCATCTCCACCCGCGAAACCCTGCGCCGCGGCCTCGCCGAAGCCGTCGCCCGTGCCACCGAACGCGAGTACGAGGAACAGGACTGGCTCCGCCACACCGCCGACTTCCAGGAGGGCACCAAGGCGATGGCCGAACGCCGCCTGCCAGAGTTCCAGGCGCGGTAGCGGAGAAGCGTCCCCACATCTGTCCGGCAATGTGTTATAATGCAACACGATCCGGGAGTTGCCGCGATGTCGAGTCAAGAACAGGCCCGCCAACCGTTTCCTCACCCCCACGTCCGGCCCGACTGGCTGACGAAGCTGCATGAAGACATCATCGATCCGGCGCAGCCGATCATCGACCCGCACCATCACCTGTGGCGGGCGCGTCCGGACCGCTATTTGCTTCAGGACCTCGCCGCCGACATCCAGACCGGCCACAACGTGCTGGCCACGGTGTTCATCCAGTGCGGCTCGGAATACCGCACGGACGGCCCGCCGGAACTGCGCCCCGTCGGCGAAACCGAATTCGTCGTCCGCGAAAGCGAAGCCGCCGGCAACGGCGCCTGCGCCGGCATCGTCGGCCACGCCGACTGCACCCTCGGCGAGCGCATCGACTCCGTGCTGCAAGCCCACGTCGAAGCCGGCGGCGGCCGCTTCAAAGGCATCCGCCACAGCGCCACCTATGACGCCGGCATCGCCCCGACGTCACCTCCCGGCGCGCCCCCCGGCCTCTATAAAGACCCCGCCTTCCGAGGCGGCTTCGCCCGCCTTCAGCGTTTCGGCCTGACCTTCGAGGCATGGCTGTATCACCCGCAACTGGCCGATTTGCTGGATCTATTAAGGGCGTTCCCGGAGCAGAAGGTGGTGCTGAACCACGTCGGCGGCCCCCTCGGCGTCGGCCCCTATGCGGACCGCCGGGCGGAGGTGTTCGCGCAATGGCGCGCCTACATCACCGAACTCGCAGAGTGCCGGAACCTGCACATCAAGCTCGGCGGCTTGGCAATGGCCGTCAACGGCTTCGGCTTCGACCAGCAGCCGCTGCCGCCCTCCTCCGGCGAGCTGGCCGCCGCCTGGCGCCCGTATTTCGAGCATGCGATCGAAACCTTCGGCGCGGACCGCTGCATGTTCGAGAGCAACTTCCCGGTGGACAAGGGCATGTGCGCCTACCCCGTGCTGTGGAACGCCTTCAAGCGGATCGCCGCGGGATGCTCGGCCGACGAGAAGGCGGCGTTGTTCCACCGGACGGCGCAGCTTTTCTACAATCTGCCGCCGGTGGCGTAGCGCATCCGCGCGTCTGTCGGGTCTGTAACCCGCACCGGTTGAACCGGGCCACCGCGCCCGCGTTCCGGCGGGACAATCCCAACGCGGAGGAATCAATCATGCACCGGCGCAACGCGCTCATGACGTTTTCCGGCATCCTGGCGACATCGGCCTTCATGGCAGTCCCACGCCGCGCGGTCCTGGCGCAGAGCGTGGCGGATTCCGGCACGCCAACCCGCCTGACCGCGTCCGGCTACCAGGAACAGACGCTCAAAGCCGGCAATTTCTCAAAGCGGATCAGCCAGATTGCGGTCGCAAACGCTGCGCACCCCAAGGTCCGGCAGTTTGCTCAGTTCGAGGTGGCGGAGCAGACCACGGTCGCTCAGGTCCTCACCGGCGAGGCCAATCCGCCGCCTCTGGCGCTCGACCCGCACGAAGCCGAACTGATGGGGCAACTGGAGGCGCAATCCGGCAAGGACTTCGACGCTCAGTATATTCACAGCCAGATCATCGGCCATCAGCAGCTTCTCAACATCCAGCAGGCGTTCCTGAACGGCGCCGTGTCCACGCAGGAGTATGAGCCGATCGCGGTCATGGCCCGGATGGTTATCCAGATGCACCTGACGATGTTGCAGGACTTGCAGAACGCGGTCGCGGCTTAAGGGCGCTTACGCGCTTCCACCGTCATGGCCCGGCTTGTCCGGGCCACCTATAGCCGCACGTGTCGCGACAGGTGCCCCGGACCAGCCGGGCGCCGACTGACCTTGAGCCTCAAGCCGGTTGCAGTTCGTGCTCGACCCAGGCAAGGCCCTCGCGCCCGTGCAGGAACCCGTTCTGCCAGGGCGTGTCCGCGGTTACCGCGGCCAGGTCCCCGGACGCCTCTTCCGGGGTGATCGCGTGGTCCAGCACCGCGCGATAGGTGCGGGCGACCGCGACCATATCAACATGCTGCGGCGACAACCGGAAATGCGTCACTCCCATTGCGCGCAGCGGCGCGAGTTCGCGCAGCAGCACCAGATACCCGTTCGACAGCGTCTGCGTGCCGTTGATCGTCAGCAAATGCGCGCCATCGATGGTATCCGCGGCCAGCCCGTCCGCGTCCTCTCCGCACACAAACTGGCACGAATCCTTGGTCAGTTCATGCGACCGCGCGTGATAGCAGCGCATCGCCACCGACAGCGGCTGCCTGCCAAAAACCAGCAGTTCCGTCTCCACGGCCGATCGGCTGGCGAGCACGCGGACGGTGGCGGCGGTGGCTTCCACGGGCAGCACGATGCGCACGGCCCCGCCGCGGATCAGGACGTCCTGCGATCCCTCATTGAACACGTTGATATACGGCCCGATGACATGCGGCCGGCCGGAGACTTCCTGCAGGCAGGCGACATCGTTCGCCTCGACCAGCACGCCGCTTTCCGCCAGCGCCCGCGCCGCCGCGACCTCCCGGTCCAGCGTCATCAGCGCCAGGGTGGAGCGCACCACCTGCTTGCCGCCCGCCTCCAGCCGGGCGATGATCGCCTCGTTGTCCTTCTCGGAGAACGGCTCGCGCTTCGAGCACACCACTTCGCCGAAATAGACGCAGTCCACCTCCGCCTCATCGGCGATGCGGGCGTAAAAGTCCCGGCGCGTCTCGGGCGCCCAATGGAACAGCAGCGGACCAAGCGTGAGCTTGCCTTTCGCGGTGTTGGTCATCTCCAGCCCTTCTTGTAGGCGCCATGGGTTTGGCGTTGACCTTCGGCAACGGATGCCAGCGTGTTCGTCGCCGCGGCCTGGCCGCGGTCCAGCGCGTCGATCGCCTTGCGAAAGCTGCCGACGACCTCGGTGACATAGGCGCGGCTGCGCTGCCGCCCCTCGATCTTCAGCGCGGTCACGCCGGCCGCCTGGAGCTCCGCCAGGATGTCGATCGCGTTCAGCGCAATCGGCTCCTCGAACAGATACGATGTGCGGCCGTGCGTGACATAGCGTCCCTTGCACGGCGTCGGGTAGGCGGCCGGCTCGCCGTGGCTGAAGCGGTTCAGCGTGACGTCGCCGAGGCGCGACAGCGTCTCGGGCCCGTCTTCCTTGTACGAAACATGGCTCGCCGGGGCGCAGGCGCCCTCCGACGTCGGCGACAGGCCGGTGATGTAGGAGGACAGGAAACATCGCCCTTCGGACATCGGGCCGACGCTGCCGAACGCGAACACCTCCGTCTCGATGCCGATGCGCCGCACCAGGGCGGCGACCTGCTCGACGGACAGCACGCGCGGCAGCACGACGCGGCGGATGTCGAAGCGGTCGCGGTAGAATGCGATCGACAGCTCGTTGGAGGCCGATGCCTGCACCGAAAGATGCCGCCGCAGTTCCGGATGTTTCGTCGCGGCATAGTCAAGCACGCCGATATCGGCCAGGATCACGGCGTCCGCACCGGCCCGGGCCGCATTGTCGATCGCGTCATGCCACGGCTTTGCATCGCCGGCGCGCGGGAAGGTATTGACCGCGGCCAGCACCTTGCGGCCGAAGCGGTGCGCATAGGCGACGCCCTCGGCCATCTCATCGGGGTCGAAATTCAGGCCGGGGTAGTTCCGGGCGTTGGTGCAATCGCGGAAGCCGCAATAGACCGTATCGGCGCCGGCATCGACCGCGGCGCGCAACGCCGCCGGGGTGCCGGCGGGGCAAACCAGTTCGAGGCTCATGGGGCTCCTGTCGCGGCGCTATCCGTCCGCATCTGTCTGACATCGTTTTTGGCAATGCGCGTCTTCAGCGCCTTGACTTCCGCCCGCAATGCGTCGGTTTCGGCACCGAGGTCGCGCGAAGGGCCCTCGGCTTCATGCAGCCGGGCATGGATCGTCGCGATCCGGGCACGGGCGCGGCTGATGGCGGTATCCACCCGCAGCGCGATGCGCCGGGCCGGGCGCTCCAGCGGGCCGAACATGGCGGCGATTTCGTCGGTGATGACGATCTCCTCCCGGTCCAGCGTGTTGCGCACGGCGACGATCACGGCGGTGGAGCCGGTGATCTCGATCTCGCGGCTGAAGAACATGGCGTCGCCGTCGATGCGGCCTTCCAGCAAATCAATCAGAGCCATCAGATTGCCGCGGATCTCGGCATCGGGCGGCTTCGGTGCGTCGTCCCGCAGGACGCGGACATCCATCTTGCCGCCGCCGAATTCGATGGCGAAGCGATGCGGCAGGTCGTTCGGGAAGACATGCACGACGGCGGGGTCGAGCCGGGCGAAATTGGCCACCAGCTTCGGATGCCGGCGGCGCATCGCCCGGTTGAGCAATATGGTCAGGCGCGCCAGGACCGGGCTTGGGATCAGCGACAAGGTCGCGGCGGCGAGCGGGCGGGATCGTTGCATGAAGTAAAGGTCCGGATTCAGTCCCGCCCATGGTGGGCCTCGCGGCCTCAGGGACATTGATCTGGATCAATCGCGCGCCGCGGAACAGTTCCAACGCAACAATCGAAAACCAACGATAGCGAAACGATAACCCGAAGTCCCGGTCGGTCTTTATGGCGTTGATTGCCCCGCCAGCAAAGCCTCGATCCGGTCAACCAGGTCGTTCGTGCCGATGGGCTTGTGCGCCAGGGAATAGGCCCCTGCGATCGCGGCGCCCATCGCCAGGGCCGCCTCATCGCCGACATAGCCGGTCAGCAGCACCGCCGGCAGTTCGCCGCGCAACGTCTGTGCGGCGCGGATCAGCGCGACGCCGTTCATCCCCGGCATGGACAGGTCCGTGACAAGGATATCAACAGTCTCCCCCGCGGAGAGCAGCGCGAGCGCCGCCTCGCCGCCCCCGGCAACCAGCACATCATAGCCCCGGTCTTCCAGATTCTGCGCCAGCAGCTCGCGCAACGCCTCCTCGTCGTCCACCAGCAGCACCCGCGCGGATGCCGCCGCGATCCTGGTCCCGGACTCCGCCGCCTCGGCCTTTTCGCAAATCGCAACCGCTTCCCGGGTGGCGCTGTCCGGATCGTGCGCGGGCAGCCACAGCGTCACGGTGGTGCCGTTGCCCGGGCTGCTCTCGACTGTCAGCGCGCCGCCGGACTGCTCGGCGAAGCCCCGCGCCATCGGCAGGCCAAGCCCGGTGCCGACTCCCGCGGGCTTGGTCGTGAAGAACGGTTCGTACGCGCGGGCGAGTGTCTTTGCGTCCATGCCCGTACCGGTATCGGCGACCGTGATCCGCACAAAGCGCCCGGCGGACAGTCCGGCGGGCGGCATTGCACTGGCCGCTGACACCTCCTCGGCCGCCGCGGAGAGCGTCAGGCGGCCGCCGTCGGGCATGGCGTCGCGGGCGTTGGTGGCGAGATTGACCAGAACCGTCTCAAGTTGCGCCTTGTCGACGAACAGCCGCGGCAGATCGTCCTGCAAGCCGATGCGCACGTCGATGCCGGCGCCCAGGGTATGGACGAAGATTTCCTTCAGGCTGCCGAGCACGGTTGCGACGTCCAGCGTCTCGCCGCGCAGGTTGCCGCGCCGCCCGAAGGCGAGCAGACGGCGCGTGATGGCGCCGCCCCGCTCGGTTGCCTCCATCGCCAGCCGCGTGAGGCGCGCAACGCCCGGTTCGTCCCCCGGGCGTCGCTCGATCAGCGTGGCGGCACCCTTGACCATCTGCAGCACATTGTTGAAGTCATGCGCGATGCCGCCGGCAAGCTGGCCCAGGGCCTCGACACGCTCGGCTTGGGCGGCCCGCTCCTGAGCCGCTTCGCGAGCCTCGGTCTCGCTGCGCAGCCGCGCCAGAAGATCATCGTTCTCCCGCAGGCGCGCCTGGAGGTCCGCCGTCATTCTGCGCAGCGCCTGCTTGGCCTGCACGCGGCTGGTCACGATCTCCGAGAACAGCACCGCTCCGCCGATGGTCCCGTCAGCGCGCCGCCAGGGCGCCATCTCCCAGTGGACAAAGTCTTTCAGGCCGCTGGCGCGATGGAACGGATCCTCGGCGGCCGACAGGGTCTCGCCCGCGAGAACGCGCCGGTGGATCTCCCGCCAGCGCTCGTTGATGTCAGGGAAAAGCTCTTCGTGGCTGCGCCCGATCAGTGTCTCCGGCAGGCCGCCGAGCTGATAGTCGATGCTGAAGCGGCGGCTCGCCGCCAGGTAGCGCATCTCGGTATCGAACATCGCGATCGACGCGGGCGCGCGGTCGATGAACAGCCGCAACAGCGCATCGCTCTCGGCCTTCGCGGCCGCAAGTTTGCGCTCCGCGGTCACGTCGCGGAAGAATACCGTCAGGCCGTCGGGCGACGGGTAGGCATGCGCATCGAATTGGGCATTCGACGCGGTGAAATAATCATCCGCATGCGTCGGGATGCCGCCTTCCACCGCCGCCCGGTAGGCCATGCCAATCAGGCTGTCTTCCAGTTCCGGAAACATGTCCCAAACAACCTGCCCCATCAAGTCCCGGCCTCGCGCGATCTGTGCCCTGGCGCGCTCGTTCAGGTAGGTGAACCGCCATTCGCGATCCAGGACGATAACGCTGTCCGTCGTGCTTTCCAGCGCGATGCGCAGGGCGCGCGTGTGCAGCGCGCGTTCCTCGAGGATCGCCTGCCGGTGGCGGCTCTCGGCCAGGGCCTCGTGCAGGGCCTTATTGGCCGTCCGGTCCCGCACCGTGGCGATCGTCAGCACGTCGCCGTCGATCTCGATCGGACTGATGTTGACGTCGACCACGAATTCCGCGCCGTCGCCGCGAATGGCCAACAGGTCCAGGCCCGCCCCGACTTCGCGCGGGCGCGGATCGTTTTGATATGACGCCATCTGCGACGCGTGGTTGCCGCGCAGCCGTCGCGGCAACAGGCTGTCAACCGGCGCGCCGATAAGCTCGCCGCGCGGTATGCGGAACAGGTCCACCATCCGCTGGTTGACATTCGCGATCCGCCCCCGCCGATCGGCCAGCAGGATGGCGTCCGGGTAGGCTTCGAACATGGCGGCGAAGGTGCGGGTGTGGTGCCGGGCCCGGTCGATCGCCTGCCGCATCGCGCCGGCGATGAAGACGACCGCGCTGGCCGTCGCGGCGAACAGCAGCAGCACAGAGGTTTGCCGGACGCCCTCCAGCCGGAACGAAAACACATCCGGCAGCACGAAAAGCCAGGCGCACAGCGTTGCCATGGCGATCGAGAAGAATCCGGCCTCGGTGCCGCAGAACAAAGTCGCCACGATGACCGCCGGAAACAACGACAGGAATTGGGCGCCCGGAACCGCGGACCCGAACGCCACCTGAAGCGCGGTGGCCGCGGCGACAAGGATCGCCGCGAGCAGGTAGGCGTTGAACGTGCCGGGCTGGAAGTGCCGGAGGCTGAAATAGAGGCGGCTGAAGTCCCTGTGATTGATCACGCCCGTGATCACCGGGTTGGCGTCGAGAGCACTCATCATCCGGTTCGTCGCGTGACCCGTCACTGCCGTCGCTTTCCGCGATAAAAGTATAATCTTTGGGAGTATGATGCATCTATGCCACTGGTTTGGATCGAATGCAACGTTTTTGCGCATGCCCAACCGATATGCCTGAACTGGCATAGACGATCCCGCGGATGAACCGGTTCAGCGCCCTGAGTGTGTGATTTCGCGACAAGCCCGTCCGCACCACCACATCGGCCCGCCGCCGCTTCTCCCGGTCCGGCATCTGCCTGATGATCACCGCCTCGATATCCTGACGGTTCATGCGCCGGCGCAGGCCGACACGATAAATCTGTATCGGCAGCGGCGCGGAGACGACGACGACCACGTCCACCCGCCGATCGGCGCCGGTTTCGAACAGCAACGGGATGTCGAGCACCACGGCGGGCTTGCCGGCGCGGCGGGCGCGGGCGATGAAAGCGCGCTCCTCGGCTTCAACCATCGGATGCAGGATGTGCTCCAGCCGGGTGAGCGCCTCCGGCTTGCCGAGCACCGCCTGGCGCAGCGCCGGGCGGTCCACCGCGCCGTGGCGAATCGTGCCGGGAAATGCCGCTTCGATCGCCCGGATCGCGCGGCCGCCTTTCGCCTGCAGCCGGTGGACCGCGGCATCGGCGTCGAACACCGGGATGCGGGCGCGGCGAAACGCGGCGGCGGCGGTGGACTTGCCCATCCCCATGCCGCCGGTCAGGCCGATGATCCTCACGCCGGCAGCAGGTCCGCCGCGACGAACCGGCGGAGCGCCTCATCCACCACCGGGTCCGCGCCGAACCAGGCGCGGAAGCCTGGCACCGCCTGGTACAGCAGCATCCCGAGGCCATCGACGCAGCGCAGTCCGCGCGTCCGGGCGGCGGCGAGCAGCGGGGTTTCCAGCGGCACGTAAACGATGTCCACGACCGTCATCCCGGACGGGGCGCGGTCGAGATCGATCTGAAGCGGCGGATTGCCCGCCATCCCGAGCGATGTCGTGTGGACCAGCAGCCCATGCCCGGGCACGGCGGCATCGCGGTTCTCCCAGTCGATCACGTGCAGCCCCGGCAGGTCCTTTGCCAGCGAATCGGCACGGGCGCGGGTGCGGTTGGCGAGCGTGACCTCGACGCCCAGCCCCAGCAGCGCCGCGCCGATGGCTCGCGCCGCGCCCCCGGCGCCCAGGATCAGCGCTGGTGCGGCGGCGGGATCGACGCCGTTGGCGCGAAGATTTTCCAGGAAGCCCCAGCAGTCGGTGTTGCTGCCGATGATGCGGCCGTCGCGGAACACCAGCGTGTTGACCGCTCCGGCGCGATGGGCGGTTTCGTCGACGGTGTCGCAGACCGCGAACGCTGCCACCTTGTGCGGGATGGTGCAGTTGACGCCGGCAAATCCGGCTCGCATCAGGCCGCGAACCGCCTCGGGAAAATGCGCCGGTTCAATCGGCAACGGCACGTAGGCGCCGTCGATCCCGTAGCGGTCGAGCCAGAAGCCGTGCAGCCGGGGTGAGCGGGAATGCCCGACGGGCCAGCCGGTGATGCCCGCGAGCCGGGCCTTGCCAGTCAGAATGGTCATCAGTTCAGGAACTTTTCCGTCGAGGTTTTGTAGTCGGCGTCGCGGGTAACCCGCGCCATCAGTTCGGGCGAGGCGAGTCCGCTCAGTGCCGAGGGTTTCACCCCGTCGCGCAGCGCCTTCAGCGTATCATACGTCGCTTTCACGGCGGCGGCGAAGGGCTGGTGCCCTTGCAGCGCCACCCGCACGCCGCGGCTGGCGAGGTATTCCTTGTCCAGCATATCGGCCGGGACGCCGCCCAGCATCAGCGGGATCTTCACCTCGGCCGCGATGGCGTCGAGGTCCGGGCGGGTCAGGCCGCCGGCAACGAACAAGGCGTCCAACCCGGTCTTTTCGTACGCCTTCAGGCGCCGGATGCCGTCGGCGAGGCCGGTGATCGAGGGCGCGCTGGTGCGGCCGATGATGAACAGGGCAGGGTCCTCGCGGGCGGCGAGGGCGGCGCGCATCTTGCCGGTGCCTTCCTCCAGCGGGATGAGGCCGGGGGTCTTTTCCCCGAAGGCGCGGGGCAGCAGGGTGTCCTCGATCATCAGCGCGGCGACGCCGGCGGTCTCCAGCTCCTGCACCGTGCGCATCACGTTCAGTGCGTTGCCGTAGCCATGGTCCGCGTCCACCATCAGCGGCAGCTTCCCGGCGCGGTTGATGCGGTAGGCCTGGGCGGCGAATTCCGTCGCTGTCAGGACGATCAGGTCGGGCGCGCCGAGCACGGCAAAGGAGGCGATGGAGCCGGCGAACATGCCGATTTCGAAGCCGAGGTCTTCGGCGATGCGGGCGGAGATGGGGTCGTGGACGGATCCCGGGTGGATGCAGGCACCGGTCGCGATGGTCTCGCGGTAGCGCTCGCGGCGATCGGTCCAGTGCATGGTTTCCCCCGGGTTGATTCGGCGGCAGTGTAGGGAGGGCGGGACGGATGGGGAAGGGAGGCGGACGGGTTCCGCCTCTTGACTTGTGCAGGCGGGTCGCATCGGTTTGGTGGCAGTTGAACCCACGAGGAAGCAATGCATCGTGATGTTTCGGCGGTGGAGGACCTGCCGCCCGGTTTGGTCGAACCGAATCGGACGCGGCAGCGGGCGGCGGACGAACGTCTTGAGGCGGTTGTCACCGCGTTGAACATGGTCCACGACCGCCGCGGATTGATTTCGGATGACTTCCCAAGCCTTTGAGCTCCCACACGCGTGGCTCGGTTTCGTGGCAAGGCGTTGGAATCCGCCGTGTCCCGTGTTATCTAGCTAGCTGGAAAGGCTAGGTTCCATGGAAACCGTAACTTTGTTCGACGCCAAAAACCGGCTGAGCGGCTTGGTCGATCTGGTCGAGGAGGGGCGGGAAGTCGCCATCACGCGCCGTGGCAAGCCCGTCGCCAGACTTGTTCCCATAATCCCCAAGGCTGATCTGGCGCGGGACGCTGTCGCAAAGCTGCATGCCCTCCGCGACAGCATCGCCGCGCGCGGAGAGAACTTCACCCGGGATGAACTCGATGCCTACCGGGAGGAAGGGCGCCGGTAGGTGCATTGCGTCCTGGACTGCTCGGCGGCTCTGGCGTGGGTGCTGCCGGGACAGGCGACTGAGGCTACGAACGCTTTGCTCACGGCTATCGCCGGGGCCGGTGCTGTTGCGCCCGGCCTTTGGCCGCTGGAGGTTGCCAATTTCCTCCGCACTGCGGAACGGCGCGGACGGATCAGCCTGGCGGAGCGGACGCAGGCAATGGCGATCCTGAATGAACTGCCGATCCGGATCGACGAGAGTACCGCCGCCCTGGCATTCGGTCCGATATCCGCGTTGGCGGCCGGACGGGACCTGACGGTTTACGACGCCTGCTACCTGGAACTGGCGCTGCGCTCGGGTCTGCCCCTGGCCTCCCTCGATCGGCGTCTGTGCGAGGCTGCGTCGGCCGCCGGTGTGAAGCTGATCCTTACGCCGTAACCTCCAGCACCAGATCGAAGGTGATGCAGACGGGGTTTTCGCCCCGCTCCAGCCAGCCCTCGTGGACGTCGCCGTTCATGTCCACCACCAGCAGTTCCAGCGCCGCCCGCCCGCTGCGGACCCAGCCCTGACGCACCAGCACCTCGGTCGCATGGTCGTCCACCGGGCTGCCGTCGCTGAAGCGGGCGCCGATGAGGCTGCCGAGGCTGCCGCGGACGTTGGCTTCGGTGATGCTGTTGTCACGGCAGGTCGTCTCGACCGCCGTCAGGATATCCTGGTTCGGCTTCACCCGCGCGACGATCCCGCCCGCCTGCGGGTTTGTCGATCCCGCCGGCTGGAACAGCGTGAAATTGGTTTCTTCATCGGCTTGCGCCTGAATGCGGACGCTGGCGAACCCCCACGCGCGCGCCTCCGCCGGTTCGGCGATGATCGTTTCATGGGGAAGTATGTGGCCGCCGCCGCGGCGGCTGCCATCGGGTTCGATCCAGGCGGCATGGCAATGCACCAACGGTTTGCCACCCGCCCAGCCGAACGTGGCATTGGCCCGCTCAATCCGGCTGATCCCCTCCGGCGCATGCGGCGCGGAGAAATACGCGACATGCGCCGCCCCGTCCGCCGGTCCCGGCCTGACGTAGCGGAACGGATTCACCGCCACGTCGCCGAACACGATCGTGCCGGCCTGGAAGCCGGCTTCCACCAACGGCGTTGTCAGCGCCTCGTTCAGCGTCGCCCCCGCCCGCAGCGCAAACCGCAGGGCGTGCGGGTCGTCCCGGAACCAGTCGATGCGGCGCGGATGCACCGGCCCGGGCTGAACCAGCGTGCGCATCAGCGGCCCACCGCGTAGCCTTGCATCCCGCGCGGGTTGGCGCCCGCCAGCTTCTGCCCGTCCGGTTCCAGCCTGGCCGCCGAGAGCCGCCCTTCGCTCCAGTCCTCGCCCTTCGAAGCGTCGTGGCCGCGCGTCAGCAGATCCGCCAGGACATCGTCGCCGAAGCGGCCTTCCAGCACCAGCTTGCCGGGCCGCGCCGCGCGGGGCCAGAAACTGGACGGCCAGTGCTCGTTATGGAAGGACGGCGCGTCGATCGCCTGCTGGATGTTCATCGCGTGATGCACCATGCGCAGGAAGAAGATGACGGACCACTGGTCCTGCTGCTCGCCGCCCGGGGTGCCGAACGCCATCCACGGCTTGCCTTCGCGCAACGCGAAGCTCGGCGACAGCGTCGTGCGCGGCCGTTTCTTCGGTGCAATGCTGTTCGGCAGGCCCGGGCGGGTCCAGAACATCTGCCCGCGGGTGCCCATCGGAAAGCCGAGTTCCGGGATCACCGGCGAGGATTGCAGCCAGCCGGCCGAGGGGGTGGCGCTGACCATGTTGCCCCAGCGGTCGATGACGTCGATATGGCAGGTGTCCCCGCCGACGGCGCCGAGGCTCGCGACCGTCGGCTCCCCACTGCCGACGGTGTTGGCGGTCAGCAGCGCGACCCGCGACGCGGCATCATGATCGACGAATGGATCGTATCCGGGGACGATGCCGGGCCGCAGCGCGAACGACGCAGTGTCCGCGATCAACGCGCGCCGCCGATCATTGTACTCGTCCGACAACAAAATATCCAGCGGCACAGCGGTAAAATCCGGATCTCCGTAATATCCCTCACGATCCGCGTAGGCCAGTTTCGCCGCCTCGGTCACCTTATGCACGAACGGAGCGCCAAGCGGATCCATGGCGCCGATATCAAAACCTTTCAGTAGCGCAAGTTGTTGCAGGAACACCGGTCCCTGGCTCCAGGATCCGCATTTCAGCACTGTGTGGCCGTGGTAGTCGTAGCCTATGGGGTCCTCGACCGTGGCGGACCATTGCGCAAAATCATCGGCGATGAGCAATCCGCGGTGACGCCGCCCGCTGACGTCCAGTACTTCCGTATTCCGGAAGAAACGGTCAACCGCTTCGGCGACGAAACCGCGATACCAGGCGTTGCGGGCGGCGTCGATGCGCGCCTCGCGGGTCGGCCCGGCGGCCTCCCGCAGCAGGCGCTCATAGGTATCGGCCAGCGCCGGGCGGGCAAACAGGCGGCCGGGGGCCGGGACCTGGCCATGCGGCAGGAATACCGCGGCGGAAGTCGTCCATTCCTGCTCGAACATCGGTTGCATCGCGGCGATCGTCGCGCTGATGCGCGGCACGACGGGAACGCCGTTGCGGGCGTAGCCGATGGCGAAATCCAGCACATCGGCAAGCTCCCGGGTGCCCCAGTCGCGCAGCAGCAGGCACCAGGCGTCGAATGCGCCCGGTACGACCGCGGGGAGCACGCCGGTGGCGGGGATGAACTCCACCCCCAAATCGGCGAATGTCTGCGCCGTGGCGGCGGCGGGGGAGACGCCCTGGCCGCAGATCACGTGCTGTTTGCCGCTCGCTGCGCTGTGCAGGATGATCGGCACGTCGCCGCCGGGGCCGTTCAGATGCGGTTCGGCGACATGCAGGACGAAGCCTGCGGCCACCGCGGCGTCGAAGGCGTTGCCGCCGCGCTCCAGCACCGCCATGCCGCATTGGCTGGCCAGCCAGTGGGTGCTGGCGACGACGCCGAAGGTGCCGGCGATTTCCGGCCGTGTGGTGAACATGGGGCGCGGCCTCCTGACTTTGGTTTAAACTATGCGGCCGATGGGCCGGAACGGGAAGCAACAGGGTTCACGACTCGGGCGGATTGCGTGCATCGTCAACCAATGAACGCCATCTCCCCACGTCCATCGGCAGCCGCTCTGTGGGATCGCTACGTCCGGCTGCCGCCCGAGGCCAAACTGGTCCTGCGCCTGAAGAGCCTGGTCGTCTCGGGCGTGTCGAAGGGTGACTTCGCCGCCGTCCTGGGCAAGACCGGGCTGCGGACCCCGGCCGGCAAGTCTTGGGCGCCGGGGACGATAACCACGGTGGTCAACGACCTGCTCGGCCAGGGATTCCTCGATGCGGATCTCGAATGCCAGCCGTCTTTGCTGCATCAGGTCGCAATCGATGCCTGCGCTTCGGAGGAGGCGGAGGCGCTAGCCGCGGCGATCCGCCTGGTGTTGCCGGCGGAGACCCCGAGCTTGTATTACCGTGATGTCAAGACGCTCGATCACGCCGCGCTTTGGCGGCTGCTCCGGCTGGACGTCTACACCAACGACGACGACGCGTTCCGGGTGAACCGCGACCTCTCCGACAAAGCGCGCGGGGAGAAGGGCGCGGTGATGATGCTGGCCACCGCATTCCACGACCAGCCGCTCGAGGCCGTCTGGATCGCCAGCCGGCATCCGGACATTCGGGTCCCGCTGCTCGAAGCCAGACTCAATTCCTTCATCGTGACCGGCCAGGGCGGTCCGGAGATGCCGGACGTGATCGAACTCTGCCGCAAGCAGCGGGGACAGGCGGGGTTCGACGGCCTGGCGTACCAGCTTCTGCGCTACGACCTGCTCGCCGGCGGGATCGACGCGCTGCGCGACGCTGCGCAAACGGAGATCGAAGCCGACGCGCGGCAGTCGCTGGAGGGCGCGGTTGCCTTCCTGGAGGGCCGCAACGACGCGGCGCTGCTGCATTATCGGGAGGCTTTGAAGCTGCGCCGCAAGCGGCTTGGCAAGCGCAAGCTGTTCCTGGAGCAAGAGCACCGCGTGCTGTTCCTGCTGGCGCTGCTGGGTGCCAACGATCCCGGTTTGCACGGCGAAATCCAGACCGGGCTCGACGCCGCGTTTTCAGAGAGCGAAGTGGCGGCGCGCGATGGCGGGCTGCTGGCGATGCAGGCGATGCTCTGGCTGGCCCGGGGCCTGGAGCTCAAGGCGCGCGAATTGCTGGCCTCGTTGCGCAAGACGAAGTTGACCGCGCCGCTTGCCGTCGCCAGCGTGTCGCTGGCTGAGCATGCGGTCGACAGCTTGATCTCACGCGAGCGGGGAGAGGACCATGCGATCCGCTTCACCCTGCTGCGCGACGTTCTGCCGCTGATGGCCCGCGTCCATGCGGAAATCCTGGCGGAGGTGGCGGCGGACCCCGGCCCGTACCGCGCCTGGCTCGCCGGGAACGGCACCGGTGTCGTCCTGACGAAGCTCGTCCGGACGTTGCAGCCGTGGGAGCGGGCGCTGGAAAGCCTGGGGGTCTTTCTCGGCGGTGCCGAGGCCGGCGATGCCGCCAAGGTGCAGCGCAAGGCCAAGCGCCTGGTATGGTTTCTCGATCCGGACCGCAAGGACGTTACTGTCGCCGAACAGTCGGCCAAGGGGCGCGACGGCTGGACCGACGGGCGGCCGGTGGCGATGAAGCGGCTGCATGAGCAGGACCCGCGGCTGGATTACCTGACGCCGCAGGACCGCGCCGCCTTGCGCACCATCCGCAAGGAAACCGCGTCCTGGTACGGCGAGGAAAGCTTCCGGTTCGACGTGTCCCGCACCATCCCCGCACTCGTCGGCCATCCCGCGGTGTTCCATGCCGGGCGGCGGTCGCAGCAGCTCGAACTCGTCGCCTACCCGGTGGAATTGCTGGTGACCGAGCAACAAGGCGGCTACCGCATCGCGCTGTCGCATGGCGGCACGGAGCCGGCGGTGTTCCTGGAGGCGGAGACGCCCGGCCGCTACCGGGTGATCGAGTTCTCGCAGAAGCTGCTGGCGGTGCAGGAAATCCTCGGCGCCAACGGGCTGAGCGTTCCCGCTGCCGCGCGCGACCAGGTTGTCGCGATGGTGCGGCAGAACAATCCGGCGCTGCCGATACGGGCCGAAATTGCCGAGATGGAGCAGCCGGGGATCGACGGGCAGTCCGCGCCGGTGGTGCAATTGGTGCCGTACGAGGCGGGGCTGAAGCTGACGCTGCTGGTGCGGCCGTTCGGCGCCGACGGGCCGGCCTATGTCGCCGGGCTGGGCGGGCGCTCCGTGCTGGCGACCGTAGGCGGGCTGGTGGTTCGCGCCGTCCGCGACCTGCCGCGGGAACTGGCGGAGCGCACCGCCCTGGCCGAAGCCTGCCCGACCTTGCGCGACCGCGGCGGGGCGGATGTGCATGAGCTGGTGGTCGAGGATCTGGAGGGCAGCCTGGACCTGCTGCTGGAGCTGCAAGCCTACACGGGGCCCATGGCGGTGGAATGGCCGCAAGGGCGCACTCTGAGAGTCAGCGCCGTCACCCCCGGCAAAATGAAGCTGCGCGTCGGCCAGGACCGCGACTGGTTCAGCGTCGACGGCGCCGTCGCGCTGGACGAGGACGAGGTGCTGGAGATGCGCTTCCTGCTTGACCGCCTGGACCGTGCACAGGGGCGGTTCGTTCAGTTGGCGGATGGCCGCTTCGTCGCCCTGACCCGTCAGTTGCAGGCGCAGTTGCAGCGCCTGTCGGCCGTCTCGGAACCGCACAAGGCCGGCCGGCGGGTGCATGCGCTGGGCGCTCCGGCTTTGGACGCGGTGCTGGAGGACGCGGGCGAGGTGAAGTCCGACGCCGCGTGGAAGAAGCACATTGCGCGGATTCGCGCGGCGGCCGATTGGACCCCGGCGATCCCGGAGACGCTCCAGGCGGAGCTGCGCGACTACCAGGTGGAGGGCTTCGTCTGGATGTCCCGGCTGGCGCGCTGGGGCGCGGGCGCGTGCCTGGCCGACGACATGGGCCTGGGCAAGACGGTGCAGGCGATCGCGGTGATGCTGGACCGCGCGGAGGACGGGCCGTGCCTGGTGGTGGCCCCGACATCCGTATGCCCGAACTGGCAGGCGGAGATCGCCCGCTTCGCGCCGACTTTGACCACTCACCGGTTGCCGGCCACGGGCGACCGGGCGGCGCTGATCGAGGGTTTGGGCGTGCGCGACGTGCTGGTGTGCAGCTACGGCCTGCTGCATCAATCCGCGGACCTGCTGGGCGGGCGGTCCTGGCAGATGGTGGTGCTGGATGAGGCGCAGGCGATCAAGAACGCCGAGACCAAGCGGGCGCAAGCGGTGCAGGGCCTGCAGGCCGGGTTCCGGCTGGCGCTGACCGGGACTCCGGTCGAGAACTACCTGGATGAACTGTGGAGCCTGTTCAACTTCGTCAACGCGGGCGTGCTGGGGTCGCGCGAGGGATTCCAGAAGCGGTTCGCGCGGCCGATAGAGCGCGACAAGGATGTGCATGCGCGGCAGGCGCTGCGGGCGCTGCTGCGGCCGTTCCTGCTGCGCCGGACCAAGGCGGCGGTGCTGAGCGAATTGCCGCCGCGCACCGAGCAGACCTTGAACGTCGAGATGCTGGACGGCGAGCGGGCGTTCTACGAGGCGCTGCGGCAACGGTCTTTGGAGCGGATCGAGGCGATGGATGCGCCGGAGGGGCGGCGGAAGATCCAGATCCTGGCGGAGATCACGAAGCTGCGGCGGGCCTGCTGCAATCCGGCGCTGATCGACGCGGCGGCCGGGGTGCCGAGCGGCAAGCTGGCGACATTCCTGGACCTTGTCGAGGAGCTGATCCGCAACCGGCACAAGGCGCTGGTGTTCAGCCAGTTCGTCGGCCACCTGGAACTGGTGCGCGCGGCGCTGGATGCGCGTGGCGTGCGGTATGAATATCTGGATGGCAGCACGCCCCCGGCCGAGCGGGAGAAGCGGGTGGCGGCGTTCCAGGCGGGCGGGGCGGACCTGTTCCTGATCAGCCTGAAGGCCGGGGGAACCGGGCTGAACCTGACGGCGGCGGATTATGTCGTGCACCTCGATCCGTGGTGGAACCCGGCGGTGGAGGACCAGGCGTCGGACCGCGCGCACCGCATCGGGCAGGAGCGGCCGGTGACGATCTACCGGCTGGTGATGCAGGACAGCATCGAGGAGCGGATTTTGGCGCTGCACCGGGACAAGCGGGACCTGGCGTCGGAATTGCTTGATGGCTCGGAGACGGCGGGGCGGCTGAGCGAGGAGGCGCTGCTGGATTTGATCCGGGGGTGAGTTTATCTGCGCCCGCAAAGGAATGGATCAGGTGCTTGAAACCCCGCCGCTCGGCGAAAAAACGGTCAGCGCGCTGTTTGCACTGCTGCACGATTTCTACCGGCAGGAGCTTGGGGCGGAGGAAGACGTTCACCGTACTTTGCCATTTTTTGCCACGGCATTGGGGCTGATCGTCGCTTCGCTCAACTACTCGGCCACGCAGTTGCCGTCCTGGAGTGCGGTTCTCAAATCCTGCAGCCAGAGCAACCCGGCAGCTTTTGGCTGGTCCGTCGTCCCGTGCGCCTGGCCTGTCTTCCTCGCCGGGCTGTTTCTGCTTTTCGTCATGATCCTGAGCGGTGCCGTCCTGGCCTATCTGGGATTGGCGACCAGGAAGCGCGCGTATCTGCGCGCCGGACCGGAACCGGTGATCCTCGACCGCATGCGCGAGCTCCACATTTATCACGCCGGCACCGGATTGAGCGGCGATGAACTGGACAGCGCGGTCACGCTCGACGTGCGGGCGCAGTTGCTTGACACCTTCGCCGAGGTCGTTTCGGCAAACCGGGACATCACATTGCAGCGGTATCGCTATCGCGCCCGGGCCGTGCTATGTCTGCTGCTGAGCTTGTTGTTCGCGTTGCTCGCCACCATACTGATCATTGTTACCGTGAAGTTCGGCCTTATAGAGGCGCTGCCATGACAACCGCACCTTCGCAAGCCCAAGCCGCAGCTTCCTCGACGGCGGCGTCCACGCGCATCAAGCCGCCCGCGCCGTCATCAAAACCGAGCGGCAACATGACCTATACGGTTCAAAAGGGCGCTGGCTCGCTGCCTTTCCTGAAGAAGTAGCTGGCCGCTGCCGCGGATGATGTTCGAACGCTGAGCGACGCCGCGAGATACATCGGGTCTCAGTCGGGGGCCGAAAGCCTTCATTCCAGTCTGGACCTCCGTCCCCACCCATGCCACCAACCCCGGCTCCGCACGGAGCCGCATTGCCATGACCACAGCCGAGTCGCTGACCACCGAAGCCATCCTCGACGCATTTGGCGCCGCTATCGTCCAACACGCCGTGCCGCGCGATGCCCTCAAGCAGGCCGTGGACCGTTGGGAAGAAGTCGGCCCCGTGCTGATCGCGATGCTTGAAGCCGCAATCGGCGCGCAGCCATCCCAACGCGACGCCGATGTCCTGTGCTTTGGCATCTACCTGATGGCGCAGCTTCGCGACACGCGCGCCTGCCGCCCCCTCTGCTCTCTCGCCGCCATCCGCGAGCGGCTCGATCCGATTATCGGCGATGGGATCACCGAGGACTTCGGCGTTATCCTCGCGCGCGTCTACGACGGCGATCAGGCGCCGCTGCGAGCCCTGGTCGAGTCCGAGGATGTGGACGAGTTCGTTCGCGACGCGGCCCTTGGCGCCGTTGTCGTGCTGACCGCCTCCGGACGCATCGGCCGGGACGAGACGGCGGCCTGGTTACGCCGCCTGCATGCGATCCTTCAGCCGCAGGAGCAGAACTGGGTTTGGGTGGGTTGGCAACAAGCCATCGCACTGCTTTGCCTCGACGATCTCGTGCCGCTGGTCGAGGACGCCTTTGCGCACGGCTGGATCGGCGATGGGTTGATGAGCCTTAAGCATTTCCAGGAGGATTTGAGCAAGGCGCGGCAGGCAGCCGAACCGGCTTCGGTGTTCAATTCGACGGTCCGGGATGATGGCCGCTTCGAGGACGTCGCGACGCTGATGGCCGATTGGTTCTGCTTTCAACCGGAGCGGCCGCGGCCCCCTGCGCGCCCGGCGGCCCCGGTTTCCTTCCGGGAAGCCCAGACCGTCCGCAATCCCTATCGCGGCGTGGGCCGCAACGATCCCTGTCCCTGCGGCAGCGGCAAGAAGTTCAAGAAATGCTGCCTGAACAAGGTCGCGTAGCAGCGCTGCGCTACCCCCTCAGCCTGACCCGCTCCGCGATGTTGAACGACGCGTCCGGACCGGCCTGGGTGAAGATGCACAGATCGACGACCCGCCGCGGCAGCTCCAGCACAGGGGCGAAATACGCCTCGGTCGCCGGCAGGAGGATCTCCTTTTCCAGGTCCGACAGGCGGCGGGTCAGCGTCATGTGGAAGAACCAGGTCCCGAATACGTAAGGGTAGCCCCAGCGCGCCAGCATCGCCTCCTGCTCCGGCGATAACCGCGCCCCGCGGCGCGCGGCCAGTTCCGCCTCGGACGGCGGAGCGCGGAACGCGTCGAGCTGTTCGACGCAGGCATCCGCCAGCGCCTGCAACGCCGGGCACGGCTCGGTTTCGCGCAGGGCCAGGAACCCCCGCAGGTCGTGCACCGCCAGCCGCGGCAGGTCGAACGGCGCGATCCCGGCGGCCAGCGCGCGGACCGCGCCCATCAGTTCCGCCCAACTGCGCCCCTCCGCCAGCCGCATTGGCGGCTTCAAGGTCGCGTGGAAGCCGTAGCGGCGGGGTTCGGCCGTCGCTTCCTCGATCCCGAACAGCGCCGGCTGGACCATGGGCGCGCCGGTGACCGGATTGCGTCCCAGCCAATGGCCCGCGAGCTCGGTCAGCGGGTCATCATCCAGCGGCGCATAGTAGATCGCCACGCGCGCCATGTCAGATCACGCGCTCCCCGCTGCGCCAGACCTGCCGGACAATCGGCAGGGTCACGTGCAGCCGCACGCGCACCACATCGGCGCGCAGCCCGGGGTCCAGCCGCCCGCGGTCGGGAAGCCCGGACATCCGGGCGGGATGGTCGGAGATCATCGCCACGGCGGCGGCCAGGCTGACCTGCCCCTCCCGCGCGCACTGGAAAGCCGCCTCGATCAGGCTGGGCGGCACGTAGTCGGACGCAAACGCATCCACCGCCCCGGCGCGCACCAGGTCCATGGCCGAGACGTTGCCGGAATGCGAGCCGCCGCGCACGATGTTAGGGGCGCCCGCGATCACCCGGATGCCGGCGCGCTTCGCGGCCAGGGCCGCTTCCATCGTCACCGGGAACTCGCTGATACGGATCCCGTCCGCGGCGTTTTCCGCGACTTCGTCCTCGGTCCGGTCGTCGTGGCTGGCCAGGGCGACCGAGCTGCCGCGGACGCGGTCCAGCAGCGCCCTGCGGTTCGGGTCGCGCCAGCGGGCGCGATGGGCCTGCATCTCCAGGATCTTGCGCTCGATCGCGGCCTCGTCGAGACCCCCCTCCCGCCGGCGCAGTTTCCGGTAAAAGTCGATATTGGCGTACTGCCCGACGCCGGGACTGTGATCCATCAAACTGATCATGCGGACCAGCGGATGGTCCGCAACCGGATCGAACAGGTCCAGCATGTCCGTCGCCGGCACCTCGCAGCGCAGATGCAGGAAGTGATCCGCCTTCAGCAGGCCCGCCTCGGTCAGCGCGTCCAGGTCGGTCACCCCGTCGCGGAAGGTCTGGATACGCTCCTTGTCAAAGCCGAGGTCACCGAGGCACAGCGCGTCCAGCACGGTGGTGACGCCGGCCGCGGCGCATTGCGCATCGTGCGCCACCATGGCCGAGCGGGACGGCCACCGCGCCATGGTGCGCGGCTGCACCTGGCGTTCCAGATTGTCGGTGTGGACGTCCACGACGCCCGGGATCAGGTAGTCGCCGCCGCAATCGAGCGTGCCCGGGAGGTGCGACCGCCCCGGCTGCACGTCGGCGATCGCCCGGCCTCGCACCAGGATCGTGCCATGCATCGTTTCATCGGGAAGAACCAGGACCGCGTTGGTGAGTATCGTCTCCGGCGTCATGCAGCATCCCGGTAAGGTGTCATCACAAAAAGCCGATCGGCTATGGCGTCGCGGACGTCGGTATCGTGGCAGATGGCCACGATCGCGGCGCCTCGATCCTTCGCGTCCCGGATCATGCGTATCACAACCTGACGGTTATCCGCATCCAAAGAAGCTGTGGGTTCGTCCAGCAGCAGTATCGGCCGAGCGGCGATAAAGCCGCGCGCCAGGTTCACCCGCTGCTGCTCGCCGCCCGAGAACGTGGCCGGCGGGATGGCGTGCAGGCGGGCGGGAATGGCGAGGTCCAGCAGCAGCGCCCGCGCCCGCCCGGCCGCCGCCGCGGCGTCAACGCCACGGGCCAGCAGCACCTCCGCCACCACGTCCAGCGCGGCGACCCGCGGGACCACGCGCAGGAACTGGCTGACATAGCCGAGCGTCTCATGCCGGACCGCCAGGATGGCGCGCGGTTCGGCGGTGGCGATATCGATCATGGCGCCGCGGTGCCGCACCAGGATGGCGCCGCCGTCGGCGCGGTAGTTGCCGTACAGGCTTCGGAGCAGGGTGGACTTGCCGGCCCCGGACGGCCCTGACAGCACGACGCACTCTCCCGCCCGGACCTCGAGATCGACCCCGGACAGCACGGGCATTCGCAGTCCGCCACGCAGGTGCAGGGTGAAGCTTTTGGCCAGCCCCGAGGTGCGCAGCATCACGGTCATGAAAAACGTATCCCATTAACCAAGGATTCACCTTTTTGGTGTCTCGTCTGGCAGTCGAAGCAAAGTCCCGAATGCAGATTTACTTTCGCAGCCGCCTGATGAGTTCTGAAGAACGAAACCGCGTCATCGCGCTCGCGGCCTGGCCCGGGGGAAATGTGGCATGGTGCCCTGTTGCCGGGACAACGCTGCCATCGGAGAGTTAATGTGACTCTAAAGGTCACATTGACCATCCGGTGGGGGAAGAAGCGAATCGAGATCCAAATCAAGATCCGCTTCTGACCTACACCGGGGCCCGGAGGGCGCGCTAACGCCTTCCGGGGCTCGGCCTAACACATGCCATTGGCATACCGCAAGTCCTTGTTCCGACTGCATACTCATGCATTCAGCACCGAACTGACGAGCAACTGCGTATAGGGATGCCGCGGGTCGTCCAGCACCTGGTCGGTCAGTCCGGTCTCGACGATCCGCCCGCGCTGCATCACGGCGATGCGGTGCGCCAGCAGGCGTGCCACCGCGATATCGTGCGTCACCAGCACCACCGCGATCCGCAGCCGCGCCACCAGCGAGCGGATCAGATCGAGCAATCGTGCCTGCACAGAAACATCCAGTCCGCCCGTCGGTTCGTCCATGAACACCAGCCGCGGATGCGTCACCAGGGTGCGGGCGATCTGCAGCCGTTGCAGCATCCCGCCCGAGAACGTCCTCGGCAGATCGTCCAGCCGATCGGCGTCGATCTCGACCTGCATCAGCCAGTCCAGGGCGGTGGCGCGGATGTCGCCGTAGTGCCGCGCCCCGCGCGCCATCAACCGCTCGCCGACATTGCCGCCGGCGCTGACATTCATGCGCAGGTTCTGCCGCGGGTCCTGGTGCACGAACCCCCAGTCGGAGCGGTGCAAGGTGCGCAATGCCGGGGCCGGCATTGCATGCACGTCCAGCACGCTTTCGTCCGGATCGCGGTACCGGACCACGCCGCTGTCGGGTGCGCGGCGGCCCGACAGCACGTTCAGCAGGGTGGTCTTGCCGGAGCCTGATTCGCCGACGATCGCCAGCATCTCGCCGGGCCATAGATCGACGTCCACATCGGCCAGGGCCGGGATGGCGCCGAACGACAGGTTCAGGCCGCGGCCGGAAAGCAGCGTCGCATCGGCTATGGGCGAGGCGGAGGTCATGCCGGCGGCCAATCGTTACTGAATAGTGTCAGTCGTCCGGGACCATGTGGTATTTGCCACCGCTTATCGAACACAGTCTTCCGGGCCGCGCCGGACACCGCCATGCATGAAAATGCCGGCGTGGCGGGCCCGGTGCGGCGAAGGTCCCGCGGACCGCAGCCATCGGGTTCCGCAGTAGCAGAAAGCAGGACGTAGCACGGATCAGGGGGATTAAGCCACGGATGGCACGGACGCGATCCCGGCGCACGAAGCGCCCTGGCCGACCGTAGAAGCAGTGCATCTCGAGGCATTCGACCATTCGGTGTAATCCGTGCCTCAATCCCATTAATCCGTGTTACAGCTTGCTTTGCCTCCCAAGGCCGGCTGCCGGGACTCTGAAAAAAAGCGGCTCCATTCATTCCGCCGCCTCCCGCAACCCGTCCGCCCCGACATGCCCGGCGGCGCGGCGTTCCGCGCAATGATCCGTATCGGAGCACACGAACAGCCTGCCGCCGCGATCATCCGTCACCACCTCATCCAGGAACGCATCCGTCGCGCCGCACAGCCCGCACGGATGCGCCGCGTTGATCGCCCGGAACGGATGATCGTCGAAATCCAGTGACCGCACCCGCGTCCAGGGCGGAATCGCATAAATCCGCTTCTCCCGCCCGGCGCCGAACAACTGCAAAGCCGGCATCATGTCCAGCTTCGGATTGTCGAACGCCGGGATCGGACTGGGCGACATCAGGTAACGTTCGTTGACCATGACGGGATAGTCGTAGGCGATGGATATTTGGCCGTAACGGGCGATGTCCTCGTACAGCTTCACATGCATCAGCCCGTAATCCGCCAGGCCGTGCATCCGCGTCGTCTCAACCCGGCTCGGCTCCAGCCGCCACAGCGGCTCGGGCTGCGGCACCTGGTAGACGATGATCTGGTCCTCGCGCAGGGTCTTCTCCGGAATGCGATGCCGCGTCTGGATCACCGTAGCCTCCGCGGTGGCCGTCGTCGTCCGCACCCCGGCGGCGGTCCGGGCGAAAAAGCGCCGGATCGAAACCGCGTTCGTCGTGTCGTCGGCCCCCTGGTCGATCACTTTCAGCACATCGTCGGCCCCCAGGATCGAGGCCGTCACCTGGATCCCGCCGGTGCCCCAGCCATACGGCAACGGCATCTCGCGCGAGCCGAACGGCACCTGATGGCCCGGAATCGCCACCGCCTTCAGCAGCGCGCGGCGGATCATCCGTTTCGTCCGCTCATCCAGATAGGCGAAGTTGTAGCCCTTCATTCAGCCGCCTCCGCCCGCATGCGGCGCAGGTTCTGCAGCTCGCTCTGGAAATCCACGTAGTGCGGCAGCTTCAGGTGCTCGACGAAGCCGGTCGCCTCGATATTGTCGGAGTGGTACAGCACGAACTCGACATCCTGCGCAGGCGCCGTCACGTCCTCCCCCAGTTCCACCGCACGCATGGCGCGATCGACCAGGGCCATCGCCATCGCCTTGCGCTCGCCGAAGCCGAACACCAACCCGTAGCCGCGGGTGAACTGCGGCGGCACCGTCTTCGACCCCTTGAACCGGGTCACCATCTGGCATTCCGTCAGCACCAGGTCGCCGATGTCGATGGCGAACCCGAGCTCCTCCGGCTCGATCTCGACGGACACCTCCCCCATGCGGATTTCTCCGGCGAACGGATGCGAGGCACCGTAGCCGCGCTGTGTCGAATAGCCCATGCCAAGCAGGAAGCCCTCGTCGCCGCGCGCCAGCGCCTGAAGCCTCACGTCGCGCTCCGCCGGGAAGGACAGAGGGCCGCGTGTCAGGTCGCCCGGCTCGCGATCAGATGCCGCGTCCGCCTCCAGCAAGCCCTCATGGCCGAGGATGTCCGGGACCCGCGGCATCGCCGTCGCGCCGGGCGCCGCGGCGGGGGCGGCAGCGGACGGCGCCTCATCCTCCAGCAGCCCGAAATCCAGCAGCCGATGCGTATAATCGTAGGTCGGCCCTAGCACCTGGCCGCCGGGAAGATCCTTGAAAATCGCGGAGATCCTCCGCTCGATCCGCATCCCGGCGGTTTCCGCCGGCTTCGAGTGGGCGAAGCGGGGCAGCGTGGTGCGGTAGGCGCGCAGCAGGAATGCGGCCTCGATCAGGTCGCCCTGCGCCTGCTTGATCGCCAGCGCCGCCAACGGACGATCGTAAAGCGATCCCTCGGCCATGACCCGGTCAACGGAGCGGCCGAGTTGGTCCTGGATCTGCGCCACCGACAGCGCGGGGGAGGTCGTGTCGCCGCGGCGCTCCTCGGCCAGCCAGGCGTGGGCCGCATCGATAGCCTGTTCGCCGCCCTTGACCGCGACATAGGCCATGCCTCAGCCCTCCCGCACGGAAACGCTGCGCGGCAGCGCGGCGACTTGATCGCCTGCGCACAGGATCAGGTCGAAGCCGCGTGGGAACAGCGCGTGGTTGTGCCGCCAATTGGCCGCAAAATCCGGCGGCAGCCCATCGATGAGCATGATTGCGGGTTCCCGCAGGCCGGGGCCTTCCAGGACAAAGGGGGTTCCGCTCGTCAGCGATCCGACCTGCAGGACCACGGTGGCCGAGGTTTCCGGCGTTTCGTCGGTGCCGATGGAAACGCCACTCCATACCGCCATGACGTGGAGAGAAAGCGCCAACGCGAACACCGCCCGAGCCGGGTCATCGGTCACCGGCGCGCCGGTATGGAACGCAATCCAGGCGCGTGCGGCCTCCGCCCCCGGATCGAGCCAAAGCGGCGTTTCGTGATCGACCAGTGTCAGCGCGACCGCCGCCGCCGCGTTGCACAACGGAGCGGGCGCTTCCACGCCGCTTACCGTATGCACCTGTCCCGGCCGCGCCATCGCATCAAGCAGCAGACGGAAGCAGGATTGCGCGCCGCTGACCGGTTCGGCAAATCCCGGCGTCAGAGCGCTCATCATGTCCGCATCGTCTGCATGGCGAAGAACTGCACCCGGGTGGCCGCGGCCTTGCCGGCGCGTTCGGCTCGCCTCGCCGCCTGGTTGGCCTCAAGCGGCGCGACGACCCGGGCTTCCAGCGTGTCCGCCCGCTCCGGATCCTGCATCAACGCATCCACCAGCGCGGCGAGCTCGGCCCGCCGCGGTTCGCGACCGGCGACATAGGCGTGCCCGACCAGTCCGGAACCGAGCCGCACGGTGCAGCGGGTCACTGTCATTTCGCCTAGGTTGAACGGAGCCCCGCCGCCGCCGGCCCGGCCACGCACCATTACCAGGCCGCCTTCCGGCCCGCGCAACACAGTATACTCCGGCACCCCTCCGGCGTCGCTCAGCAAAGCCTCCAGCGCCTCGGCCGGGGCACGGGCGAGGGTGGCCATCCAACGCTGACGGGGAGTCGCAACAGGAACGCGATCGGTCATGGGCGCCTGAAGTTGTTTAGACATCTAGACAGCTAGAGGCGCATGCGCCTATCGTCAACCACTAACGCGACCCGGATTGGATGAAAGAACGATGAACCCGACCGCCGAGATGGACGATCCCGCCACCCGTCCCGTCGGCCGCCAGGACGGGGTCGCGTTGTGGCGCCAGATCGCAAGCGCGCTGCAACGCGACATCGCCTCCGGCACCCACCAGCCGGGCGGACGCCTGCCGACGGAGGCGGAGCTGTCGGCGCGATTCGGCGTCAACCGGCATACCGTCCGTCGCGCATTGGAGGAATTGTCCCGCGACGGCCTGGTGCGGGTCGAGCAGGGCCGCGGCAGCTTCGTCGCCGAGGACGTGCTGGACTACACCGTCGAAGCGCGGACCCGGTTCTCGGAATGGATACGCAAGCACAACAAGGAACCCTCCGGCCTGGTTCGCCAGTTGCGGGAGATTGTGGCGGATCCGCGTGTCGCCGCCGGGCTGGGCGTGCGCGGCGGCAGCAAGGTCGTGATGCTGGAGCGTCTGGGCCTCGCCGACGACCGTCCGGTCAGTTTGACGCGGCATCATTTTTCGCCGCGGCTGAACGGAATGTTGCAGGCGTTGCAGGCTACCCCGCGCGTTACGGACGCGTTGCGCGCCGTCGGGGTGGAGGATTACCTGCGCCTGCAAACCCGGGTGACCGCTCGGCTGCCGACGCAGACCGAGGCGGACCTGCTGCGAATGGCGCGCAGCCGGCCGCTGCTGGTGGCCGAGAACATCAACGTGGACCGCGACGGCGCGATTATCGAATTCGCCGTCGGCTGCTATCCCACGCCGCGGGTGCAAATCGTCTTCGAGCCATGAAAGTCATGTGAATGCGCGATTTCAGTATCTGCGGCGGGACGGTGCTGCTCGGCTCGGAGGGCCTGGAGCAGACCGATGTGGGGGTTCGCGCCGATCTGATCGAGTGCATCGGCGGTGATACGGGGGGCATGCGGTTCGATGCGTCGGGGCTGCTGGTGCTGCCGGGGATCGTCGATCTGCATGGCGATGCGTTCGAACGGCAGATCCAGCCGCGGCCGGGGGTGAATTTTCCCGTCGACCTGGCGCTGCGCGATACGGAATCGCAGTTGCTGGCGAACGGGATCACTACGGCGTTCCATGGTGTGACGCTGTCGTGGGAACCGGGGCTGCGCAGCCTGGAGGCGTGGCACGCCATGATGGCGGCGTTGTTCGCGCACGCCTGGACCTGCGACATGCGGGTGCATCTGCGGTGGGAGGCTTACAACCTCGACGCGCTGGACACCGCCGTTGCCGCGATCGAGGCGGGGCATGTGCATCTGGTGGCGTTCAACGACCATACGCCCTCGATCGTCCGCAAGCTGAAGGACCCGGTGGAGGGCGCGAAATACAGCGGCCGGGCCGGGATGAAGATGGAGGCGTTCCAGGCGATGGCGGACGATGTCGCCTCCCGCGCCGAGGCCGTGCCCGCCGCGCTGGACCGCATCGGTGCGGCTGCGCGGGCGGCCGGATTGCCAATGGCGAGCCACGACGACCACAGCGTCGCCGCGCGCGATGGGTTTCGCGCCCGCGGCGCCCGCATCTGCGAGTTCCCGATCGCGGAGGAGGTTGCCCACGCGGCCGTCGCTGCCGGGGATTTCGTCGCGATGGGCTGCCCGAACGTGGTGCGCGGCGGGTCGCATCTCGGCTGGGCTTCTGCCGCGGCGATGGCCGAGGCGGGGGTGTGTTCCGTGCTGACCTCGGATTACTACTACCCGGCGATGCTGCTGGCGGCGCTCGTTCTGGCGGAACGAGGCGTGCTGGACCTGCCGCGCGCCTGGGCGCTGATCTCGCAGAACCCGGCGCGGGCGGCGGGGCTGACGGACCGGGGAGTGATCCAGCCGGGAAAGCGGGCCGATATCGTGGTGGTCGATCCGGGGACGTGCCGGGCGGTGGCGGTGGTCGCCGGTGGGCGGTTGGCGCATCTGACGGCCGAGGGGAGCGGGCGGTTGTCGGCTGGCTGATCAGCGGCAGCCGCAGATATCTTGATCAGGTGCGCAGAACCGGGGTAATCATAACGCTCTTCCACAGGTTGTGCGCCAACTGTTTTCGGGTGACGAATGTCTGACAGCCTCGTTTTAAAACTGTTACGTACGGTGCGCGGCGATATCGGTCAAATCAAGACTGATATGATTGCAGTCAAGGAGCGGCTGGGCTTCCTGAAAGGGGGCTACGCCTCGCTTTCCCGCCACGTCGATCGCATCGGTGGCGATGTGGAGCGGATCAAGGCGCGTCTGGACATCGCCGATGCGCCGGTATGACCGGTTATAGTGCTGACGCGCCCAACCGCCGGAGGGGTCCGTCCGGCGCGGCCGTGGGTAGGTGTTGTCCATCGGTCGGTTACCGCGGACTTGCCGGCTGATGATCGAACGCTTTCTCCATCGGCTGCTGTTCGCCAGCCGCTGGCTGCTGCTGCCGTTCTACCTCGGTTTGGTCATCGCGCTGGCGCTGCTGGCGTTTAAGTTCGTCCAGAAGCTGATCGCGCTGTTTCCCGACTTTATCGCGCTCGACCTGGAATCGACGATCGTCGTCAGCCTGAAGCTGGTGGATATCGCGCTGACGGGCAATCTGCTGCTGATGGTGATCCTGGCCGGGTATGAGAACTTCATCTCGCGGATCGAGACGGATACGAAAGAGGAGCGGCCGGCCTGGATGGGCAAGGTCGATTTCGCCGATCTGAAGATGAAGCTGATAACTTCGATTGTGGCGATCTCGGCGATCCAGTTGCTGGAGGCGTTCATGCATATCGAGGACACCAACAAAGTCGACGTGGCCTGGCTGGTCGGCATTCATTTGACGTTCGTGCTCTCCGGGCTGCTGCTGGCGGTGCAGGACCGGATTGGTGGGGGGAAGCACTGACCGGTCCGACTGGCGGATGGCGGCGGATGATTGATATATTGAGGACCCGAGGGGACCTCAGGTATGACAGACAGCGAAAAGGAAGCGCTGATCCGTCGGTACGCGGCCGAGGACGTAACTTGGCACACGCTGCGGGAGCGTGGCTTTGAGGGCTACGTGCAGGTGCTCGGAGCGCTTTGCGAGTTGGGCCTCCGGCCGCCGATAGCGCCAATGGACGGGCCGAACCGGGAGGCGCGCAAACGTGGCCGGGCCATCATCCGCCAGGCCCTTCGGGATCCACGCCCTGACCAACGCTGTTCAAAATAGCCGCAGGGCTTCTGCCACGGTGATGATGCGGATCGCTTCGTGTCCGCCAAGCTTCAGAAAGTGGCGGTCTTTGGACACGATGAAGTTCGCTTGAGCGGCAACAGCGGCTGCGACTACGTGATCATCGTCCGCGTCCTCCGCGATAAGTTAGTCAGCCGCATAGCGCCCGTCTATGGCAAGTTCGGCCGTTGCCTCAGCCCCCTCTATATCGGCGCTCTACCGAGCATGGGATCGGGTTGGTCGCACCGCGACGCGGGGTCGTTAGGCTGTTACGCTTGGTGGTTCACGGTCGACGTGCAGCTTGCAATTCTGGAGCTTATCTCCATGATTGCAAGCATGATTACCCGCCGCCTGGCACCCCGCCTCATCCATCTGCTCGACCGATCGCCCGCCGTTGCCTTGCTCGGGCCGCGCCAAGTCGGCAAGACGACGCTCGCGCTGGAGATCGGCGAGGGCCGCCCTTCGCTCTACCTCGACCTGGAAGCGGACGCCGACCGGGCCAGGTTGAGCGAGCCCGCGCTTTACCTCGCTTCGCACGCCGATGAACTCGTCATCCTCGATGAGGTCCATCGCATGCCCGACATCTTTCAGACATTGCGGGGGCTTATCGATCGAGGCCGCCGCATCGGCCGCAGGACCGGCCGCTTCCTGCTCCTCGGCTCGGCATCCATGGATCTGCTCCATCAGTCCGGCGAATCACTGGCAGGGCGCATCGCCTATCTCGAGCTCGCACCGATCGATATCCTGGAGGCCGGCGCCGATCAGGCGGCCCGGCTGTGGGTGCGCGGCGGCTTCCCGGAAAGCTTGCTCGCCGCCACCGACGCCGACAGTTTGCGCTGGCGGCTCGACTTTATCCGAACCTACCTGGAGCGCGATATTCCGCAGTTCGGCACGCGCATCGCGGCCGAAGCCCTTCGTCGCCTGTGGACGATGCTCGCGCATCATCAAAGCGGCCTGCTCAATGCCGCCGACTTCGCGCGCAGCCTCGGCGTCGACGGCAAGACCGTCGCCAGCTACCTGGACCTCCTGGTCGATCTGCTGCTCGTACGACGGCTACCGCCCTGGCACGCCAACGTCGGCAAGCGCCTCGTCAAGTCGCCGAAGATCTATGTCCGCGACAGTGGCCTGATCCATGCCCTGCTTGGCCTGCGCGACCAGGAGGCGATCCTCGGACATCCCATCGCCGGCGCGAGTTGGGAGGGCTTCGTCCTCGAGACGCTGATCGGCGCCGCCCCGCCCGGGACCGAGCCTTCCTTCTACCGCACGTCCGCCGGCGCCGAAATCGACCTCCTGCTCGCCCTCCCCAACGGTCGCGTCCGGGCCATCGAGATCAAGCGGAGCCTGGCGCCAAAGGTCGAGAAAGGATTCCATCTTGCCTGTGAGGATTTGAGGCCGGAGCGCAAAATCATCGTCTATCCGGGCACAGAACGTTTCCCGCTGAGCCACGGCATCGAGGTCATGGACCTTGCCACCGCAGCTCGGGAACTTTCCAGCCTGTGACCGAGGCGCGTTTCTGCCGGGACCGCTGCCCGCAGCGCCGTGCCGAACGATCGCCGGCGCGTTGATTCTGAGATCCCCGAGCCAGCCGGCGCAGGCCGACGTCTGCGCCGTTTCGCGGCGATCACGGCCGCTAAAGCACGCCGCCGCCAACGCGAGCCTTACCGCCACGTCGGGCGCCGCGGTCGGTGGATGCGTGGGGCGCCAGCCGCATAACGGCCCATTACGGTAAGTCAGCCCCCTGCCCGGCTCGATGACGAATCAGGTAAGCCGCCCGTCTGCTTCAGCCCCGACCGTCGCCGCTCCCGATGCCTGCGTTCGGCAAGCGGTCTGGTGATCGCTCGCAGCTCCTCGAGCGTAACCGCCTGCCGTTCTGCAATGCCCTCAAGGGTAGCCTCTCGAAGATAGGGGATCGTCGATCTCGGATCCGAATGCCCGAGTTTGATCGAGGGGCTGAACGGTCCGACGCTCGGTTTGCGCGCTTGCTCGCCTGCGACCGCATAGCGGTACATGTGCGGCCCGAACCCCTTGCCGAAGCGCTTCTCCGAGTGCCATTGAATGCGTTTGACGACGCCGCGCTTAAGCCATAGACTATCACACGACCGGCCGGCCAACAGTTCGAGACGCTCGATCGAAAAGCGTTCGACAATCGGCCAAATCCAAGGTTCCAGGCGATGCCGCTCGACGCGGCGTTTTTTCGTGTTGGACGGTTCGATCAGCAGCCACCATCCGTCATCGCGTTGCTGCAAATGCGTTCCGGCACGCATCTCCCCGAGCGCGCGCCGCCGAGGGGGCGGGTCGCACAGGATTGCCTGTATCGCGGCATCCTGGATCAGCCCGTATCGGCGTGCGAGCGTCGTTTCCCGCAATCCCCGCTGAAAGCAGTCCTGCGCCAGCCGGACCAAATCCTTGAGGGCGGGTGGCTGAATGTCCCGCGGGGTCAGATCGAGCTGCTGACGAAGCGAAATCCCATCGGCATGAGTGATGTACTTGAAGTCATGACCCGGGTACATGCGCTGATAGGCAAGCCGCAAACCCTGAAAGTAGAAGTTGATCGTGTTTCCCACCAGGCCGGCGGCCACGAGTTCCCCGAAGAAGCTGTCGAGGTTATCGTCGGTGGCGCGGTCGATCGGTGCCTTGTTCGGGTCGAGACGGCCGACCCGGTTCAGGTGGCCGGCCCAGCGGCAATAGCATTGCTTCCAACATCTGATCGTGGCCGCTGACGGCAGCCGGCCGCCCTCACTGCGGCTGCGCGGCCGTGACCGCGCAGCAAACGCCTGCGTCAATGCCAGCCTGTCGAGGGCAGGCAGCCGGTCCTCCTTGAGCACCAGCCGATCCTTATCCGCAAGATTATCCCAGCGTCCCATGCTCAGCGGCCGCGCCGGGTGGGCGGATGCGTGCGCCGGAGTTCCCTGAGGACGGCGTGCTGCCGGATCGCGACGATCTTCGGCCGGACATAGGCGTAATATTGAAGGGTGGTTTCAAAAGTCTTGTGTCCCAGCAGCATCCGCACGTCGTTCAACGCGGCCGGGCTGGCTTCCAGGTACTTGCAGGCGGCGAAGGCGCGAAAGATGTGCACGTGCATCGTGACGCCGACATAGTCGTCGATCGCGTCCACAATCAGGTCCGACATCGCGTTCACCGACCGGGGCTGAGCCGGGGTTTTTTCAACCGGGAAGAGCCAGGGATAACCAGCGGCACGACGAGTTCCACAACCTCGATATAGGCAGCCAGCACCTCCCTGGCCGGGCGACTGATGAGGTCAAGGCGTTTCGTCGGCGCTGGACGTAGCAAAACCTCCGTCAGTTCGTCGAGCAATGCAGCGCTGGTGAATATCCCAGCGGCCTCGCGATTCCTGATAGCGTCGAGCAGATGATACGGCGTGCCGCGCCGCAGCGGCGCCGAAACGATAACGTTCCTATCAAGGACGATTCGCACCGGCGCCTCGGCTCCGCCGGGCGGATCGCGCCGCGTCGACTTCGGCCTGAATCTCATCGTCGGACAGCGGTGGTGCGCCCGTGGCTTCCAGTGCCGGTGCTATCGACAGCAAGCGGTCAATCGCGGCAAGGCGGCGGGTCTTGGAAGACAGAAAATCAACGAAATCCTCCACCTCGCTCCATCGCTCGGGCGGCAGAGCCTGGATTTTCATCAGTTAAGGTTTGCGTATCAGGCATCAACAGATCCCTCTGCTGCAGCGATCCTTAGCCGACGCTGCCACAATATCGAACCGGTCCGCATAGCGCCTCAACGCTCCGTCTCACTGGCCTATCCGCCCCGCCCGCGCTAGACATCCGGCCACCCGGGGCGGCAACGCCCCCAAACGTCAAGGACACGCAGCATGCCGGCCTACCGCTCCCGCACCACCACCCACGGCCGCAACATGGCCGGCGCCCGCGGACTGTGGCGTGCGACGGGCATGAAGGATGGCGATTTCGGCAAGCCGATCATCGCGGTGGTCAATAGTTTTACCCAGTTCGTGCCGGGGCATGTGCATCTGAAGGACCTCGGCCAGCTCGTCGCCCGGGAGATCGAAAATGCCGGCGGCGTCGCCAAGGAATTCGACACCATCGCCATCGATGACGGCATCGCCATGGGCCACGACGGCATGTTGTACAGCCTGCCGTCGCGCGAGCTGATTGCCGACAGCGTCGAATACATGGTCAACGCGCACTGCGCCGACGCGATGGTCTGCATCTCCAACTGCGACAAGATCACCCCCGGCATGCTGATGGCTGCGATGCGCCTCAACATCCCCGCCGTGTTCGTCTCCGGCGGCCCGATGGAGGCCGGCAAGGTCGTCCTCAAGGGCAAGTCCCGCTCGGTCGACCTGATCGACGCCATGATCGCCGCGGCCGACGACGCAGTGACCGACGCGGAGGTCGAGGTGATGGAGCGGTCCTCCTGTCCCACCTGCGGATCGTGTTCCGGCATGTTCACCGCCAATTCGATGAACTGCCTGGTCGAGGCGCTCGGCCTCGGCCTGCCCGGCAACGGCACCGTCGTCGCCACCCACGCAGACCGCCGCGAACTGTTCCTGGAGGCCGGGCGCAAGATCGTCGAGATCACCCGCCGCTACTATGAAACCGACGACACGGCCGTCCTGCCGCGCAGCATCGCCACCTTCGCCGCGTTCGAGAACGCGATGACCGTCGACATCGCCATGGGCGGCTCCACCAACACCGTGCTGCATCTGCTGGCCGCTGCGAACGAGGGCGAGGTGCCATTCACCATGCTCGACATCGACCGCCTGTCCCGCCGCGTGCCGGTGCTGTGCAAGGTGGCGCCGTCGGTGCCCGACGTGCACCTGGAGGATGTCCATGCCGCCGGCGGCATCATGGCGATCCTCGGCGAACTGGAGCGCATCGGGCTGATCGATGCCTCGGTGCCGACGGTGCATTCCGAAACGCTGGCGGAGGCGCTGGAGCGTTGGGACATTCGCCGCACGAAGGACGATGCCGTCCGCACCTTCTACCGCGCCGCCCCCGGCGGGGTGCCGACAACGGAAGCCTTCAGCCAGTCGGCCCGCTGGGACTCGGTGAGCGACGACCGGGAGAAGGGCGTGATCCGCGACGCGGACCATGCGTTTTCGAAGGACGGCGGCCTCGCGGTGCTGTACGGCAACATCGCCGAGGAAGGCTGCATCGTGAAGACCGCCGGGGTGGACGCCAGCATCCTGACCTTCTCCGGCCCGGCCCGGGTGTTCGAGAGCCAGGACGCGGCGGTGACCGGCATCCTGGGCGGCGGCGTGAAGCCCGGCGACATCGTGCTGGTGCGCTACGAAGGCCCGCGCGGCGGACCGGGGATGCAGGAGATGCTGTACCCGACCAGCTATCTGAAATCCAAGGGCCTGGGGAAAGTCTGCGCCCTGATCACCGACGGCCGCTTCTCCGGCGGTTCGTCCGGCCTTTGCATCGGCCATTGCTCGCCGGAAGCAGCGGAAGGCGGCGCTATCGGGCTGATCGAGGAGGGCGATGTCATCCGGATCGACATCCCCGCGCGCTCGATCGTTCTGGACGTGCCGGACGCCGTCCTGGCGGCGCGCCGGGCGGCGATGGAGGCGAAGGGCGATGCGGCGTGGCAGCCCGCCGAACCGCGCCAGCGGCATGTTTCGTCCGCTTTGCGCGCCTATGCGGCGATGACGACCAGCGCGGCCCGCGGCGCCGTCCGCGATGTAGCCGCGCTGCGCCGGCGGTAGATGCGGCTCTGGCCCATCGGCCTTGTCGTCCTGACCCTCGCTACGGCGCGGGCAGAGACACCCGGGCCGGTTGGCCAGCCGATCGGCCCGTGGCGGGAACAGATCCATTGGGTGCCGATGCAGGAGGAAGGCGGGCGGACCCGCCTTCTCTACACACGCATCTGCCGCCCGCCCGGTGACCGCCCGGCGCGCGTGGTGCTGATCAACCACGGCAAGCCGAACGACGCCGATGTCGGGAAAGTCAAACCGGCAGCCTGCGGCAACGAGGCCGTGCAGTGGTTTCTGGCGCGCGGCTATCTGGTCGTCGCCGGAGTCCGCCGCGGCTATGGCGAGACCGGCGGCGAACTCGCCGAAACATCCGGGTCATGCAGCGCGGACGCCTTGGTTCACGCGGCGCACGAGGGTGCGCGCGATGTGGATGCGCTGCTGCGCTATGCGACGTCGCTGCCGTATGCGCAGCAGGACCGTGTGGTTGTTGTCGGCCAGTCCGTGGGCGGATGGGTGACGGACGGATACAACAGCGTGCCGCATCCGCATGTCGCCGCGATGGTCAGCATGGCCGGCGGTCACGGCGGCCACATTCACGATATCCCGAACAACAACTGCCGTCCGGACCAACTGGTCATCGGCGCCGGCATCCTCGGCCGGACGGCCACCACGCCGATGCTATGGATCTATACCGCGAACGACAGCTATTTCGGCCCGGGTCTGGCGCAGCGGATGTACGACGCGTTCACCGGTTCGGGCGGCCGCGCGGAGTTTCATCCGCTTCCGCCGTTCAGCAATGACGGACACACGCTGTTCTTCGGGGATGGCGGTTCCGCGATCTGGGGACCGCTGATGGAGGCGTATCTGGCGAGGATGGCAGGCCGGTAGCGAGGCTGTGCCGTGCTCTTAAAACCGCAACGTCGCTCCCCATGTCCCGGCTACGCTGCCCCATGGTGATAAATGCCGAGACGCCAGACCGTTCCGTTGCCCGACGACCCGGTCGCGCTGCATGCGCCGCGTCTGTTTTGGGCGTTCGGCTGGTATTTGCGCTGGTTCTTCTGGCGTAACTTCCATGCCGTTCGTGTCAGCGGCGCCCGCATTCCTGATGTCCCGGCCGATCGGCCGCTGATGATATATGCGAATCATCCGTCGTGGTGGGATCCGGCGCTGTTCATGCTGCTGGCCAGCACGACCTTGCGCGACCGCACCAGCTTCGGGCCGATGGAGGCGGAGTCGCTGGGGCGCTACAGGCTGTTCCGCAAGTTTGGCGTCTACGGCATCGATACCGCCACCCAACTGGGTGCCGCGCGCTTTCTGGCCGCAAGCCTGAGGATTCTGTCCCGGCCCGGCACGGCGCTGTGGGTGACCTCCGAGGGGCATTTCACCGATCCGCGGGTGCGTCCTGTCAGGCTGCGGCCCGGGTTGGCGCATCTGGCGCGCCGGTTGCCGGATGCGGTTATCGTGCCGCTCGCGATCGAATACCCGTTCTGGAACGAACGCAAACCGGAGGCGCTGTTCCGTTTTGGCCGCGCACTGGAGGCCGGCGAGGGCCGGAGCCTGAGCGTCGCTGCCTGGAACGTATTGCTGGAGCAGCGGCTTGCCGAAACGATGGATGCGCTGGCGGTGGACGCAATGTCCCGGGATCCGGGCCGGTTCTCACGGGTCCTGCGGGGGCGCGTTGGTGTGGGCGGGGTCTACGATCTCTGGCGCCGGCTTGTAGCGGCGGCGGGCTTGCGGCGGCCGGAACTCGCACATGAGCCGCGGCGGGAGCCCGGATCATGATCCTGGCGGCCATGGCGGCTGTTTTGGCGGCGGGGCCTTTGCTGCTGGCGCTGGCCAATCTTCGTTACTACGTCGCGCCGCCGCCGGCCGTCCGGGTGGCCGCCGTATCGGTGCTGATCCCGGCGCGGAACGAGGAGGCCACCATCGGCGCCGCCTGCGCGGCCGTGCTCGCGAACGAAGGTGTCGATCTGGAATTGATCGTGCTGGACGATCATTCAGCCGATCGCACCAGAGAGATTTTGGCGGCCATCGGTGATCCGCGCCTAAGGGTGGCCGGCGCGCCGGACCTGCCGCCGGGGTGGTCCGGCAAGCAGCACGCCTGCGCGCATCTCGCGACTTTGGCGAGCCACGAACTTATGGTCTTCGTCGATGCGGACGTGCGTCTTTCGCCGGATGCGCTGTCGCGCATGGCGGGCTTCATGCAGCGCAACGATGTCGGGCTGGCCAGCGGCTTTCCGCGCCAGATCGTGCGCACCTGGTCCGAGGTGCTGCTGCTGCCGCTGATCCAGTTCCTGTTGTTGGGCTATTTGCCGATGGCGTTGATGCGGCGCTCGATAAGTCCCGGGTTCGGCGCCGGCTGCGGGCAGTTGTTCATTGCCCGGCGCGCGGCGTATCAGCGGGCCGGCGGGCACGCGGCGATCCGCGCGTCATTGCACGACGGTATCAGGCTGCCACGGGCGTTCCGCGCCGCCGGCATCTCCACCGGCCTGTTCGATGCGACCGATATCGCCGCCTGCCGCATGTACACGAATGCGCGGGATCTATGGGAAGGCCTGACCAAGAACGCAACGGAAGGCATGGCCACGGTGAAGGCGTTGCCGATCTGGACAGCGATTTTGGGTGTTGGACAGATGCTGCCGCTGGCGCTTCTGACGATCGAGCCGGGCGTGCTGAGCGCGGCCGCGGTCTTCGCATCGTTCGGGCTTCGATTTTTGCTGGCGTGGAGGCTGCGCCAGCCGGTGGTAAGCGCATTGCTGCATCCCGTCGGCGTAGCCGCGCTGCTGGTGGTGCAGTGGGCGGCCCTGATCCGCGCCGCGCGCGGCGTGCCGGCGACCTGGAGGGGCCGGGCTTACCAGGCTTATCGGGGATAGTGCAGAGGCACCGTAACGGTTTCGCCGGGTGTGAACGCAGCGTCCGCGAAACGCGGTGGCCCGAACCGCATCTTGGCGTCGCGGCTGAACCCAAATCCTTGTTTAGGCGCACCGAGCAGGCCGTACTGCAAAGGCTGATTTCCAACTTCATCGTGGTAGACGGCAGCCGCCCAGGTGCCCGGGGGCACCCGGGCCACGCGCACGGTGACTTCGCCAATGCGCGCCAGTGCCTGCCCGTGGTAGGGGCAGGCACCTTTCGGAAAGTTCGCATTGTCGCAGATGGCGACGACGATTCTGCCATGGTTGTTGCGGATGCCGGTGACCGTGACATCGAGGTCCGCCGCCACAGCGGGCGTAAACCCCAATGCGGCACAACCGAGAATCAATCCCGGTTTCACGCGGAAACCCTTTCAGCCGGCGCTGCGGCCATGTCAGCATGCAGGCTCTCGGCGGCGATCCATCCCGACATCAGAACCATCGGCATGCCCGGACCGGGATGAGCCGCCCCGCCCGCCAGATACAGGCCTTTCAGGTCGCGCGACCGGTTGCCCGGTTTGAATGCGCCAAAGAAACGCCCATGGCTCGCCAGACCGTAGATGGCGCCGTCGAGGACGCGATACCGTTCATGAATATCCTGCGGCGTCAGCGCCGCCTCGAACACAATCCGCCTCTCCAGATCAGCCATCCCCGCGCACCGTCCGAGCTTGTCGAAGATGGTTTGCCGATACGCCGGCAGCATCCGCTTCCAGTCGTGGTGGGGGCGCAAATAAGGCGTGTGCACCAGAATGTAGATCGCATCGCCACCCGGCGGGGCAACGGAGGGATCGGTGCGGGCAGGGGCCGCAATGTAGCAGGTCGGGTCCGGCGCCGGCTCGCCCTTGCGATAGATCCAGTCGAACTCCTGCTTCGGGTTCGCGGAGAAAACGAAGTCATGGTGCGCGAGGTGTTCGTACGCCCGGTCGAGCCCGAGATACAGCACGACACCGGAACAGGCGGGATCAGACTTCCAGCGCCCGGCGAACTGCGCCGCCGGCTTTCCGCCGACAAGTTCCCGGTAGGTGCGGACGGCATCCATGTTGGAAACGACCGCGTCGAGGCGGATGGTTTCGCCGGCCTCCGTTTCAACCCCGGTGACCCGGTTATCGTCACTGAGTATGCGGCGAATCCCGGTGTCCAACCGGATATCAACGCCGAGATCGTTTGCCAGCGCCTGCAAAGCCGCCGGCACCGCGCCGGTTCCGCCCATCGGATACCACACGCCGCCGCCCGTCTGCATATGCGCGATGGCGCACAGTACGGCCGGCGCGTTGTACGGGGACGATCCGACATATTGCACGAAATGATCCAGCATCTGCGCCACCCGGCCGTCGCGCACCCGACGCCGGATCGTTCCAGCCACCGTGGTGCCCATGCGCAGGCTGAGCACGTCGCGCAGCGTCGCCAGATCCATGTTCTTGCGCAGGTCGAGCGTATCGCCGATGTCCTCGACCGACCGCCAGAAGAAGAATTTCTCCGAAACCTCATGCAGCTTTTCCGCCAGCTTCATGAAATCGCGGAAGCCGCCCTGCGACCCGGGCGCGAATGCGGCAATGTTGTCCGCTGTCCGGGGCACGGCTTCGTTCAGATCGAGACGCGACCCGTCATTGAAGAAGCAGCGCCATTGCGGATCGAGCCGGCGCATGTCGAGCGCGGCGTGCATATCGCGCCCCGCTTCGGCAAAAATCCGCTCCAGCACGCGCGGCACCGTCAGGATCGTCGGACCCATATCGAAACGGAATCCGGCCTGCTTCAGCACCGCGGCCTTGCCGCCGAGCCAGGGGTTCTTCTCGAACAGCATGACCCGGTGCCCGCGTGCGGCCAGCGTGCAGGCCGCCGCCAACCCGCCCAGCCCCCCGCCGATGACGCCGATCGTCATACCGCCTCCTGCAATGCGGCCTCATATCGGTCTGCTCTCAGCCCGAGATCCTGCATCAGCAACTTGCTCGTGATCCGCGCTGATTCGAAAATCACCGGCAGGCCGCTGCCGGGATGGGTGCCGCCGCCGACAAGGTAGACACTGTCAAGATCCTCGAAGCGGTTGCGCGGCCGCATATGCAGCATCTGACCTAGATTGTGCGACAGGTTGAAGGTGGCGCCGGTGTAGACGTTGAGGTCGTGCTCCCAGTCCGTCGGCGTGACGATTTTTTCGAACCGGATGCGCTGTTCGATGTCCTTGATGCCGATATGGCGAAGTCTCTCCAGGGTCAGCGCACGGAACCGTTCCTTGTTGGCGGCCCAGTCGATGCCGGCGCCGATACGCCGGCTCACCGGGACAAGAACGTACAGGGTGGAATGTCCGGGAGGGGCGAGATGCGGGTCCGTCACGCAGGCGTTCTGCACGTAAAACGACGGGTTGACCGGAGGCGCCCGGCCGTTCTCGATTTCCGCGAAGTTGTGGCGATAGTCGCGCGACAGGTAGATCGTGTGATGTCCCAGATCCGGCGTCTCGCCTTCCAGACCCAGATACATCATGAACGTCGAGCACGAGAACTTGCGCGTTTCGATGCGGTGGTTCGACCAGCGACGGCGCAACGAATCCGGCACCAGAGTGGTCATCGCCTGCGCAAAATCGGCGTTGACCACGATGGCATCGAACCGTTCCGTCCCGCGGGCGGAGCGGATGCCGACGGCCCGGCGGCCTTCGAACAGGATCTCCTGTATCGGCGAACCGAGCCGGACATCCACCCCGGACTCCCTCGCGACACGCCCCATCGAGGACATGACCGCGCCACACCCGCCGCGCGGATGCCAGACGCCGAACTCGTACTCGATAAACGACAGGATGCTGAACAGGCTGGGGCAGCGGAACGGCGACATTCCGAGATATTTGCTTTGAAACGAAAACGCCAGCCTCACACGCTCGTCCTTGAAGTAGCGGGCAAGATACCGGTCCAGCGTCTGATGCGGCCGCAGGCTGGGAAGCGATTTCAACATGCCGGGCCGCAGCAGGTCGAACACGCTGTTGAGCGGCGATTCCAGCGCCGGCTGAAAGGCTTTCAGCTTGGCACGGTTGTCGTCCATGAATCGGCGCAGGGCGTCGGCGTCCCGGGCATTGAACCGGGCGATTTCGCGCGCCATTTCGGGCATGTCGGAGGTGGCGCTGATCTCGCCGCCCTCTTCGAACAGCAGCCGGTACTGCGGATCGACGCGCAGCAGCTCAACCTCGCGGCTGAGGTCCCTTCCGCAGGCCGCGAATATTTCGGCCAGCACGCGCGGATACAGGAAGAACGTCGGCCCGCGGTCGAACCGGAATGTTCCAGCCGCCGAGCGGGCCGCGATCGTTGCCGATCGGCCGCCGACATGGTCAAGCCGCTCGAAGACGGTAACCGCGGCATCTGTCTGAGATAGTAACATTGCCGCCGCGAGACCACCTGGTCCCGCGCCGATGATGGCGATACGCGGCGTACGTGTCTGTCCGTTCATTCGGAACTCCCTCGTGACCTAAAGAGGAAGCCCCGATGATCCGGCAACCCCGAGCGCCGCTACACAAACGCGACAACGCGCTTGCGGTTCACGCGGCCACGTGCGCGACGTCGTCAACCGCCTGCATTACAGCGTTCGGCCTTGCGTGCTGCACCATGTGGCCGACGCCGGGTAGCCGCACCAGACGCACCCGGGGCAGCCGGCGCGCGATCCAGGCCGCGTGCAGCTCTGGATCAGCCGTCCGATCGGCCTCGCCCGCCAGGACGACGGCTGGCACCTCCAGGTGCCGAAAGGCGTTGCGCCGGGCGAACATGGCAGCGTTGAACCCGAACAACTCCGCGGCCATCGTCTCCAGGGTGTCGGATTTCACGAGGTCGCGAAGCGGCATTGTGCGCAGGTACTCGGGCACCCGGTTTGGTGCGAACGCAGCGACCAGGCGGTTTCGGCCGAACCAGTCCGCTAGCACGGGGTAGATCCACTTGCGTATGAAACGACCCACGAACGGCAGCAACGCCAGCCGCAATAAAGGCATTCTGGCGGGGCGGGTTGGGCGGCAGAACGGTGCGATGAGCACGAGCCCCGCTACTTCGTTCGGAAAGTGCAGTGCATAGCTCAGCGCCACTGCCGAGGCGATCGAATGGGCCGCTATAATCGGCCTGCTGACATCAGATTTCCGCAGCACACTGTGCAGCCAGGTGGCCTGCTCGTCGGGCCGGACCAAATTTCGTCGCAAACTGGTGCTGCCACCGTAACCAGGCCGATCGGGAACGATAAGGCGGTAGCGGCGGGTGAGAGGCAGGAGGGGGAGGGCAATCTCTTGTCCGACACTGCCAAGTCCGTGCAGCACGACGACGGGTGGCCCATGGCCCTGGTCGAGGAGGTGGCATTGGCGGCCACCTACCTGCAGGCAATCGGCGGCGTCGAGCGCCCAGCTTACGGCGCTGTTATCTTGCGAATGAGATACGTTTGTCATGGCGCCGCGAGAACGCCGATCGGCGGAGTCCGTTTTGGCGCTTAAATTTGCAACTGATCGTGTGGTCTATGAAGCGAGCGTAATGGTCACCTGCACATCGCGCGGCGGCGCGGAATACGGGGCGGACGTGGCCAGCACGTCCGCCCCAGCAGCGGCATAGGCGGCGGCGTTCGTCGCGCTCACACCGCCCGCCGCAACGATCAGTGGCCGGTGCGGCAGCGAACCGAGCGCCGCGGCAACCCGGGTCACCGAATCGGGCGGGAATTTTTCCAGTTGCAAAATGTCGGCGCCAGCCTGCGCGTAGGCCAGCGCGGTTTCGACATCGTTCACCTCAACCGCCAGTGTACGCTCGGGCGCTGCGGCACGCAGGCGCGATATCAACGCCGCCGGATCCAGCCGGGGCAGAAACGCCCGGTGTTCCGGAAACAGCAGCACGGTATCGGACAGGCCTGTGCGATGCATCACGCCGCCACCGGAATGAACCGCCTTGATCGACAGCAGCCGAGTCAGCGGCACCGCCTTGCGGGTGCAGGCAATCACGATATCGGGCCGCTTTTCGCGTGCCGCATCCACAATGGCTCGCACCGCTGTGGAAATGCCGGACGCCCATTCCACCAATGTCTGAGCGGCTTTCCAGCCGGCGTGCAATGTCGCCGCCGGACCCGAGGCGGTCAGCAATGGCGTGCCGGGTTCAGCCGCCTGGCCGCTGCGGGTGATCAGTTCCACTCTCGCACCGAGGCGGGCGAGTAAGCGGGCTGCTTCCTCGGTGGCACAAGCAACCATGGCGTGACGCGCGGCAAAGCGCATCACGCCCGGTTCGCCGCCGATACCCAAAGCGGTGGTCGTCAGATCGCCGAAGCCAGAGTCTTCGGCGATAAGACGATCGATGTCCGCATCAGGCACGTAGACCATGGATCAGCCGAACTTGAACAGAACGCCGTATCCGCCGCGCGGATAGTTCCATTCCACTTCACCCGTCTCGGCGCAGACGACGCGGCAGGTGCCGCATTCCATGCAGCCATCCGCAACGATTTCGACCTGGCCCTGCTCGTTCTCGGAGTAGCAGTTCGCCGGGCAGGTGGTGACCAGTGACTTGAGTTCCGGAGAGGGAACTGTATGGTCCTTGACCTTGATGTGTGGCTTGCCGGCGTCAACGACGTACCGGTTCTGATACAGCTTCTCTTCGATGCGTGTGTTGAGTGTGCTCATTGATGCCTCCTGTTAACGCCAGGCCCGCGCGAACCGCAGCCCGTCAGCGACCAATCCAGCCAAGCCACGTTGCTTCCGTACGCTTTTGAAGATCTCGGATTCTTTCGCCGTCTTTGCCTTGCCATCCACGCGCAGCCAAGTCTGCGCGATCCCGCTCATCATGCGCGGATACAGGTCGAGCAGCTGGCGATTGCCATGAAGCAGGGCCGGTATCTTTTGATACTTGCGCATATCCTTCAGCACGAAGCTGTCTTCAAGCCGCTTTTTGTACTCGGCCAGATTGACCGAGGTGCAGGGTTCTCGGCGGCGCTTCAGCCAGACGATCGTTTCGCCAGCCAGCCGCCCGGAGGTCATGGCAAGGTTGGAACCCTCACGATGAACCGCGTTCACCAGGTGAGCGGCATCGCCCGCGACGACCCAGCCATTGCCGTAGATTTCCGGCATCGCGCGGAAGCCGCCTTCGGGAATGAGGTGAGCGACGTATTCCTTCACCTCCGATCCCGCGATCAGCGGCGCGATCGACGGGTGCGACTTGAACGAATCGAGCAGGTTGTAAGGCTTGATACCGCTTTTCGCCATGTCGCTGACGATGCAGCCGATGCCGATGGAAACGGATTCACGGTTGGTATAGAGGAAGCCGGTTCCGGTCATGCCCTTGGTGATCGTGCCCATCGCCTCGATCACCACGCCCGCGTCGCCTTTCAGGTTGAAGCGGCTTTCCACCACTTCCTGCGGCAGGAAGTGCATTTCCTTTACAGCCAAAGCAACGTTCTCGGGCTTGAGTTCATCCCGCAACCCGGAACGCTGACCGACCAGGCCGTTGACGCCCTCAGCCATCACAACCACGTCCGCCAGCAACGGACCACCATGGCGATCGGTCAGAACGCCGATGACGTTGCCTTTGGTGTCCTTCACCAGCTCGGTGACAGTGGTTTCGCACAAGACGATCCCGCCGGCTTCGCGCACCTTGGAGCTGAACCAGCGGTCGAACTGGGCGCGGATGATGGTGTAGCGGTTCGGCTTTTCCTCGTTGAAGTCCTCCGACCGGTAATGCATGCCGGTGTGCGAGCTGTCGTCCATCATCCAGATGCGCTGTTCAATGACGTGCCGTTCCAGCGGCGCGTCTTCCCGGAAATCGGGAATGATCTTTTCCAGCGCGTCGGCGTACAGGATGGCGCCTTGTACGTTCTTCGAACCGGGATATTCGCCGCGCTCGAGCTGCAGCACATTCAGGCCGGCTTTGGCCATTGTGTAGGCTGCCGCGTTGCCGGCCGGCCCGGCGCCGACGACGATTGCGTCAAAACGTTCCTGAACTGTGGCCATTTTCGTTACCCCGCCAACCGGTTGACAGACAGGCGCTTGCGGAATGCTTCAGTCAGCGCCGGCAACACCTCGACAGCATCCGCCACCACCGCGAAGTGCGCGAAGTCGAAAATCGGTGCATTGCGGTCGGTGTTGATGGCGATGATGGTATCTGCGCCCTCGACACCCACACGATGCTGGATCGCACCGGAAATGCCGGCGGCGATATACACCTTCGGACGGATCGTCTTGCCCGTCTGGCCAATCTGCCGATCGGCTTCCATCCAGCCTTTCTGGACGAGGGGACGGGAGCCGCCCCATTCGCCGCCAAGTACCGACGCAAGCGCCCGCACAAGTTGGAGGTTTTCGGGAGACCGCAGGCCCAGGCCTCCGGCAACAACAATGTCTGCGTAGGCAAGCTGGGCCTTGTTGCTGTCCCTGTCGGGGAGGAAGCGCAGCACTTTGGTGATGATGTCGATTTCGTGCAGGCCGGCGGCATGCTCAATGATGCGGCCCTTCTTGCCGGGCGTGCTGGGCGGCATCGCCATAACGCGCGGCCGAATCGTTGCCATCTGCGGCCGGAAGTTCAGCGTGTGGATGGTGCAGAGCAACGATCCGCCAAAGGTGGGACGGGTCGCGGCGAGCGAACCTTCGTCGTCGATCGCCAGTTCGGTGCAGTCGGCAGTCAGGCCCGTCAGCAACGTCGTCGCCACCGCGCCGGCAAGGTCGCGCCCGAGAACCGTAGCACCCAGCAGGAAGATTTCCGGCTGATAGGTGTTGACGATATCCGTCATCACCTTCGTATAAGGCTCGTTCCTGTAGTGTTCAAGAACCGGATCGGCGCAGATATAAACCAGATCCGCATCGTGCTCCCACACCTGGACCGCCGCCTCTTGCAGGGCGGCACGGTTGCCCCCCAGCAGAACACCAGCCAGTTCCACGCCCAGCTTGTTAGCGAGCTTGCGGCCCTCGCCCAGCAGTTCGAGCGAAACCGGATGGATTTCCCCGTGCTCATACTCGATGAAAACCCAGACGTGCTTGTAGCTTTTGAACCGCTCCGGCAGTTCCTTCTTCATTCCAGCGCGGCTTGGCGCGGCGGGAGTTGGTGCGGTGGCCATGGTCCGCGTCCTTTCAGTAACCGGCGGCGGTGCGCAGCAGTTCGGCTTCCAAAGCCGGCTGCGTCGCATAAAGCTGTGCGATCACGTCTTCCGCGATCGTTTCTGCGTCACGTTCCCGCGTCTCGATCGGAACCGCCTTCGTCGCGCGTGCCTTGGGTGCGAACACCCGCTTCACCACCGTGGGCGATCCTTTGAGCCCGCAGTTCGACATGTCAGTGATGCCAGCGGCCTGGGCGTTCCAGGTGACAAGCTCCGCACGAGCGCCGCGCAGCACGTCGCCGATGGAACCGCGGCGGACTTCGTTGCTGCCTTCGAGCATGGTGATCAGAGCGGGCAGGGCGGTCTTGAGCTCCTGCACGCCGCCCTCGGCGCGGCGCGACACGGTGATCGTTTTGCCGGCAAGATCGACTTCCGAGATCGCAGACACATAGGTCAGTTGCTGCAATCCCAGGCGCCGGGCGATGCCGGGGCCGACCTGCGCGGTGTCGCCGTCGATGGTTTGTTTGCCGGTAAATACGATTTCCGGTTCGCCCCAGGTTTCGCCGATCTTGCGGATAGCTTGGGCCAGGGCGTAGCTGGTGGCCAGGGTGTCCGAACCCGCAAAGAAACGGTCTGTCAACAGCACCCCGCGATCGGCGCCGATACCAAGCGCCTTGCGCAGGCTGTCCTCGGCCATCGGCGGCCCCATGGTCAGCACCGTCACCGTGCCGCCGAGCCGATCGCGCAGGCGAAGACCTTCCTCGAGCGCGAACAGATCGTAGGGGTTGATGATGGTGGGCACCCCCTGGCGCATGATCGTGTTGGTAACGGGATGCACGCGGATCTGCGCACTATCCGGTACCTGCTTGATGCAAACGACGATGTGCATGGCCACTCCTTTCTTCACTGATGCTATGGCAAGGACCGTGCCAACTAAGAAATGGCGGATTTCCGCGGGTTCGTGCGGGGGTGCGACACTTTGTCCTGTCGTGAAACAGACATGTCAGGCGGCTTCGTCGGGGTCGGCGATGTCGGACAAGGACACGAAGCCCACATTGGCGGGTGCGACGGCATCCTTCAGGACCTTGAACACCCGTTCCTGCAACGGCGACGAGGTGATGAAGTCGTTGTAGGCCCGCGCCAGCGTATTCCGGCAGGCTTCCTCGGCTGCATCATCGGTCATCTCGGATAACGGTTGTTCCGACAGGTATTGCCCCATGCGCCTCAGGATATGCAGGCGGGCAACGCGCAGCACCTCCGGATCGTACGGGACTTTGAGCACCTCGAAGAATTCCTCCGCGAAAGACAGGCCGCGCAGACGATCCAGCAAACCACTCATGGCGTTTTCTCCTTGTCGCAATCAGAACATGTCGTCTCGGCGGAGGCCCGGTCGCGGCGTTGCATGTGCGCCAGGCGGGCCTCCAGAAATTCGATACGGTCGATCAGCACCGACAGAGCCTCCCCAACCGGGTCGGGCATTAGATGATGTTCGAGATCGATACGGCCATCGATGCTGTGGCGCACGCGGGTATCCCTGACGATGCGGCCGGGGATCCCGACAACCGTCATGCCAGGCGGGACGTCCTGCATCACCACCGAATTGGCACCGATGCGTGCGTTGGCACCGACGGTGATGGGACCGAGGATTTTGGCTCCGGCGCCGACAAGCACGCCACTGTTCAGCGTCGGATGGCGCTTGCCCGGGGTCCAGCTCGTGCCCCCCAGCGTGACGCCGTGATACAGCGTGACGTCATCGCCGATTTCAGCCGTTTCGCCGATGACCACGCCGGCGCCATGGTCGATGAACAGGCGCAGGCCGATGCGGGCGCCGGGATGGATATCGACGTTTGTCGTGACACGCGCCCACCACGACAGGACACGCGCCGGGAAGCGCCAACCGTTACGCCACATGCGGTGCGCCACGCGATGCATCAGCACCGCGTGGACTCCTGGATAGGTGATCAGGATTTCCGCTGTGTAGCGGGCCGCGGGATCGCGGGCCCGGACACAGCCGACATCGCCTCGTATCGTTGCCCACAATCCGGGCGGTCGTTCCGCCTGTGTGCCCATGACTGCGGCGGACATCGGGATCAGGCGTAGGTGGGTTCGAACGATGTCTTTTCCCCGGACTTCCAGAACGGGGAGAGCGAACGCAGCCGTTCCACCACACCCGGCATTACCGCCAGGACCTGGTCAACATCCTCGTCGGTATTATCGCGGGAGAACGAAAACCGGATTGCCCCATGCGCAGCAGTGTAAGGCACTTTCATTGCGCGCAGGACGTGCGACGGCTCCAGCGAACCGGACGTGCAGGCCGAACCGGATGAGCAGGCAATGCCTTCCTTGTTGAGCAGCAGCAGGATGCCCTCGCCTTCGATAAATTCGAACGCGATGTTGCTGGTGTTGGGCAGGCGGCTTTCGGCGTCGCCGGTGACGAAGGCGTTGCCGATACGCTGCAGCAAGCCTTTTTCCAGACGGTCCCGCAACGAGGCCACGCGCGTCTGTTCATCGTGCATGTGTTCAAGGGCCAGTTCCGCGGCGACGCCCAGGCCGATGATTCCGGGTGCGTTTTCGGTGCTGGCGCGCCGGCCGCGTTCCTGATGACCGCCGCGCAGCAGCGGCCGCAGCCGCACGCCGCGACGGACGTAGAGGGCACCAATGCCTTTCGGCGCATGCAGCTTGTGTCCGGATAGCGACAGCATGTCGATCTCCGACGTCTTCAGGTCGATCGGCACCTTGCCGACGGCCTGCACCGCATCGGTGTGGAACAGGGCACCGTGGTCGTGCGCCAGATCCGCCAGTTGTTCGACGGGAAAGATCGTGCCGGTTTCGTTGTTCGCCCACATGATGGAGGCGATGGCGGTCTTCGGCCCGAGCGCCTTGCGATAGGCGTCGATGTCGAGCCGGCCGCGGCTATCGACCGGGGTATAAAACACCTTGATACCGCGATTCTTTTGCAGCCACTGGCAAAGAGCGAGGATGGCGGGATGTTCCACAGTGGATGTCACGATTTCATCGCGGCCCGGCTGGGTTTCCAGCGCGGACAGCAGCGCGGTGTTGTCTGATTCCGTACCGCTGCCGGTATAGACGATCTCGTGGTCGAATTCGGTCCCCAGCAGCGCCTGCAACTGGCCGCGGGCCTTTTTCAGGGCAGAGCCGACCTCGGAGCCGAAGGCATGCATGGAGGAGGCGTTGCCGAACTGCTCGGTGAAAAACGGCAGCATTGCGCTGACGACTTTCGGATCGACGCGGGTGGTGGCGTTGTTGTCCAGGTAAACCGGTCGCATGAGAATCACCTTTTTTCAGTGGCCGGGAACGGGAATGACTTTGAGCGGGCTGCCGAGCTTGGCGATCAGCCTTTCCTGGATGCCGCCGATGGTTACGCTGGCAGCCTGGCAGCCGACGCAGGCGCCGGACAGCTTGACCAGCACGCGGTCGCCATCGACGTCCACCAGTTCGCAGTCACCGCCGTCGGCTTTCAGATACGGACGCAGCTCTTCGATGGCGGATTCAATAATGCGGATGCGCTGAAGCAACGTCAGCTCTTTTTTTGGAGCGGTGCCCAGCGGAGATGATTTGACCTTGTCGCGGCGCTGCGGGAGGGCGCTGCGGGCCGGGTTGTAGGCCAGTTCGGCATCGAGATCCCCGGCGGCTACCATTTCGCTGTTTACCCGGGTCAGCACGGCTTCGACATCTTCCACGCAGGTGCTGCAGCTTCCGGTCGCTTTGGTGAAATGCGTGACCTGCTCCATTGATGTCAGCTTGTTGACGCGGATGGCGCGTTCCACCATGCCCTCGTCCACGCCGAAGCACTTGCAGAGCAGCGCGCCTTCCTCGTGGTCATCGACCCAACTGTCGCCCTTGTAGTTGGCGATGGCGGCGCGCAGGGCTTCGTAGCCCATGACGGAACAGTGCATTTTCTCCGGCGGCAATCCGCCGAGGAAATCGGCGATGTCCTGGTTGGTCAGCTCCAGCGCGTGGGAGATCGTCTTGCCGATGATGATTTCCGTCAGCGCCGAGGACGATGCGATGGCGGATCCGCAGCCGAAGGTCTGGAATTTGGCGGCTAGAATGATTTCCGACTCCGGATCGACCTTCAGCATCAGCCTCAACGCGTCGCCGCAGGAGATGGCGCCGACATCGCCGATGCCGTTGGCGTCTTCAAGCACGCCGGCATTCTTGGGATTGTAAAAATATTCTTTGACCTTGTCGGTATAGTCCCACATGGCGCTAATCCTTTAACCGAACGACTTGCCGCAGGAGCATTTGGAGGTGGCGTTCGGGTTGGTGAAAGTGAAACCGGAGTTTTCCAGGCCAACAACGAAATCAACGGTGGTGCCGGTGATGTGCGGCTCGCTCTCGGCATCGACGTATACGCGCACATCGCCATGTTCGATGACGAAATCCGTCGGCGCCGGGTCGCGCACCAGGCCCATCGAGTATTTGTATCCGGCGCAGCCGCCGGTCTGGACCATGATGCGCAGCCCCTGTACGCTGCCGCCTTGAGCGCCGGCCATGGCGGTCCGCACCGCGTTGATTGCATTGTCGGTCAGGTTGATCATCGGAACCCCATCTTGCTGATGGTGCAATGCACAGCAAGCGGCGTGCCAACTTTAACATATTGAAATCATTCGATTGTTTTGGCTGTTTGCGTCGGGGTTACGACGTGTCGCAACCCCGACACAAGAAATCCTACATCAGCAGCGAAGCTCAGCCTGCCTGCGCGCCTGGGCCAAAAGGCTCTCACCGCCTTCCTCGCCGAAACAATTGTCGAAGTCGTCGCACTCGGCGCAGCTTGGGGCAGCGCAGAGCGTGTAGCCTTCGTCCCGGCAGATGGTCCGGTAGAAGAACTTCTTCCACTTCATGTCGGAACGGTTCAGCTCCGCCAGCGGTTCAAAATGCCGCATCAGCAGCCAACCGAGTTCCTGGCGGTTGCGCAGACCGAGATCCTGCCAAAGATGATTTGGGCGCAGGCACCGGCGCGCGATCATGTCGGCAAGCCGATTCTGGAATGCCGAACCATGGGTGGTACCTCGCCGCAGCAGGTCCCGCAGGCAGGCCTCGTCTTCAGACGGTGGCGAGGCCGTCTCGTCTTGCCAACGAGCGAAGACGCTGGCTGCGTGCGGAAACAGGTCTTTTGAAAGCTCGCACAGTGCTGCACCGTCGAGGCCGATCGTGTCGGTTGGACGTAATCGGCCGGTCTCAGCTTCCCACAGCGCTAGCGCCAGAATCGATGCTGATATGTGGGCGTCGAAACCATCGCATCCCATGTTGGGAATGGCCGTGAGCCAGGCGTAGACTTCGGCGGGTTGCATGGTTCGGTTCCGTTAGGTTGCTGGCCCGTGACTTTGGGCGTTGGTGGGACAGACCCGAGCGCAGGCGCCGCAGCCGACGCAGTTGCCGTCGTCCGTCATGATCATCACCTTGCGCTCGATTTCGTCGTCGTCGTCAAGATCGACGAATTCGCCGTCTTCATCGACACCGGACAGAGTCATCACGCCTCGGGCGCAGACTTTGTAGCAGCGGCCGCAACCAATACAGACCTTGGGGTCGATCGATTGAAGATATTGCGGCTCCCAGGCGCGGCCGTCGCGCGTTGATTGGCTCATTGTGATTCCAGTTTCTTCAATTCCGCACGCTTGGCGGTCAGTTCCGTGAACGCAGCAAAGGCTTTAGCGGCAACTTCGGGGATTTTCTCCCAATCGTTCGGGAGCTCCTCCGACAGATCGTGCAAATCCATCTTGGCCGATGTCGCTTTGGCGGAGAGTTTCTTCAGCTCAGCCTTGAGAATTTCGATGTCGCTCATGGTGTCACGCGCGGGCCAGTTCGGGATGCGCTTCGATCATGGCAACCGCCTGCTGGGCGGATTTCATGCCCTCGGCGGCCAGCGCGGCCAGATCTTCGAAACCAAAACGGTGCACATCGCGCAGAGTCTTCGCGAGAACCACGAGGCTGCCGGCGATCAGAACGACGCGGCCGAAGCCCTCATGGCTCATTTTCATCATGGGCGTGGCGATGATCCCGGTGAGGCGTTCCACCGTTAGGCCGGTTGCCTGGTAGAATTTCTCGACGCGGTCGAGGGTTTCCGGATCGGGATCGCCGATGATCGGGATCTGGCGGCGTTCCGCCTTCGTTATCAGGTAGTCTTTCAGCAGGTCTTTGTCGGTTTTGCGGTCCCAGGCGCCGAACTGATCCTCGGCGCGAATTCGGCCGACGAGGCACTGCAGGAACGGCGTGGTCATCGGGTCTTCGAGCGTGGCACTCATGATTCAGTCCTCGTCCAGATAATCCATCGAGCGCGGTGTTTGCGCGCCCATCACCTTGCGCAGCCAGGGCGGCGGGTTGCCGTTCATCATCGTTTGCACGCGGCTTATGATGCTTTCGATCGTTTCCGGTTTCGTCAGCTTCACCGGATGGATGTGCGCGCTGACAACCCTGGCCGCGGCGGGTCCTCCGATCGCAAGAACGAACAGAAGGTGGCAGCCCGTAATGGCTTCGACCTTGGGGCCGATCTTGTCGTCGCCTTCTTTGACGTGGGCGCCGGACTCGTTGGAAACGTCACCGAAGCTGACGGCTTCGATGAAACGATGATCCATTGGGGTTACGTCATAGATGGCGAAGCGGCGGGCGGAACCGAAATGAGCATTCAGGCTCTTCAGGTCCTGGGTGGCGATCGCGATGCGCAGCCGTGGACCCACGGTCGGCTCGGTCGGTTCAACAAGTTGCAGGCGTTGCGCCAGCATGGCGGCTCTCCTCGACGATGGGCAGTGCATGGGAGAAATCTTCCGGCGTGTGCTCGTGCAGGCCGGACAGGACAATGTTTGCGACTTCGAAAATCAGGTTGCGCGTGCCGCGGTAGCCGACGGTGCAACGATGCATGGCGCCGAGGCGGTCGAAGATCGGAAAGCCGACTCGCAGCAGCGGGATGCCCAGGCGTTCGCTCGCCTGGCGGCCGTGGCTGTGTGTAACCAGCAGATCGGCTTCGGCCGCGGCGGCGCTGTCCTCCAGGTCCTGAAGGTCGCCGACAACGACACGGGCTGTCGGCACTGCGGATAGCAGTGGGGAATTCGCGGTCGAAGCGACCGCCGTAACGACATCCGCGCCCATCGATGCAAAAAAACCCGCCAGTCCCGTCAACAAATCCGGATCGGCCGCGATCGCGATGCGTTTGCCACCGAAATAGAAATGTCCGTCCAGCATCGCATCGACCAACTGGGTGCGCTGGCGGCGGAGCCGGGGGGGGGCAGCGCGGCCGGAGATCTTTGACAGCAATGCAACAAAGTCGTCGGTGGGGCCGAGTCCGGTCAGGCTAGCAAGCACCGTGGACCTGACGCCCGTCTTTTCGGCCAGCAGCTCCGCCGGTGCGCGCATATGCTCGCCGATGGCGACGGTGTGAAGCGCACGGCTCATGTGCGCAATGGACTCGATCGTCGTGCCGCCGAATGTCGTGGGGATGTAATGGTCCGGCACCGTCCCATCCAGCGATCCGGACACGTCCGGCAGCACCACCGGGGTAAGGCCAAAAGATTCCGCGGTCTCAACCATCCATTCTATATCGCCGGCAGTCTGATGCACGCCCGGAAGGATGTTGATCTGCTGGTGCAGCGGTGCCGCGGAGTCCCGCGGCTCGACGATCCCGTCAATGATGGCGCTGACCGCTTTCGACCAGCCGTCTTCAAGCGCGCCGTCAAAGTCCGGGGTCTTCGCCAGGACCACGCGCACATCCCGCAGTTCCGGGCGGCGCTCCAGGATCAGCTTCAGGTCTCCGACGATATCTTCGCCGCGGGTTTCCATCAGCGCGGTCGTTGCGACGCCGATGAAGCGCGGCTTCATCCGTTTGGTCAGGTTGATAAGGGCTTCTTCCAGATTTTCCGATCCGCCCATGATCGTTGCGATCTCATCGATCGCGGTGGTCTGCATCGGAATCGCTTCCTTGGTGTGACGAACCGTCAGCACTAGGGCAAAGGACGTGCAGCCCTGCGATCCGTGCAGCAGCGGAACTGAACCGGCCACCCCGAGATACGCCAGCGACGCGCCCAGCGGCGTCGAGGTTTTCAACGGGTTGGTTGCAAGGCTTTTGTGCGAATGGATGATCTCGGCCATGGCGCCCTCAGCAGGCGGTTTCGAGAAGAGCGGCCGCGTTTACTTCCCATGGTGCCGGACGGCGGACTTCCTGCCACACCGGGTTAACGATCGCCCGATGCAGTTCCGAGACCAATTCAACCATTCCGTCGTAGCCGGCGTAAGCGGTGTGACGTTCCTGGTTGATATCCAACCACGGGGTCTTCGCCTTAAGCGCAGTGAACTGAGTGCGGCCCCCGGAAAGCATAATGTCTGCCTCGCCGCGCATCAGCGACGCGTACATTTCGCGCGGCGGGATCGCGTCCACCATATGGGCATCGCCGCCCATCAGCGCCTTGATCTTGTCCTTGTCGTTGTCGGTGGATTTCCGCACGGACGTGCTGACGATCTCCATGCCGATTTCCTGCAAAGCCGCAACGATCGACCAGGACTTCACCCCGCCGGTATACAGCAGCACCCGCTTGCCTTTCAGCGCGGCGCGATACGGCTCGATCCGCGCCCAGGCGCGCGCTTCCTCCGCGGCGACCAGAACATCGGTCCGGGTGATCAACGACGCATCGGCCCCGCGTTCGACCAGCATGCCGGCGATCATGCGCAGCGCATCGGACGTGTCCGAGATTCCATAGAACGAGCCTTCGAAATACGGGATGCCGTATTTCTGCTCCATCTTGCGGGCGACGTTGATCAACGCGGTCGAGCAAACCATCATGTTAAGGCGTACGCGATGCGAAGACGCAACCTCGCGGAACTTCGCGTCGCCAGTGACGCAGGACTGCACGCGGATGCCGAGCTTATCCAGCAGTGGCAGGATCTGCCAAAGCTCACCCGACAGATTGTATTCGCCAAGGATATTGATGTCCGTGTCGGTGACGATCTCCGGCTCTATCGTTCCGATCACGTAGTCGAGCAGCGCCTCGCCGGCCAGCTTGTTGCCGAGGTTCTTCGAACCCGCGAAGCCGGGCGCATTGATCGGGATGCAGGGCGTGCCAAGCTTTTCCGTCGCATGCTTGCAGACGGCTTCGATGTCGTCGCCGATCACGGCAGGCACGCACGTCGCGTAGACAAATATCGCGGGCGGATTATGGCGGGCGATCGCTTCCTTGATGGCGCGATACAACCGCTTCTCCCCGTTGCCCATGACGATATCCATCTCCGTCATGTCGGTGGTGAAGCCCGTGCGATAAAGCTTGGAACCCGAACTGGAAGCGTGACGATTGTCCCAGCCATTGCCTTCGCAGGCCAGCGGACCATGCACCAGGTGCACAACGTCGGTCAGAGGTTGCAGCGCGATCTTTGCGCCGTCGAAAGCGCAGCCGCCGGCAGCGGCCCCGGGTGTCAGAGGCTTCGAGCAGCCCTTCTTGCGATCCTTCGTATCCTTGGCAACGTTCTTGTCGCAGCCAGGCTCATTGAACACGTCGGCGATGCGGGCCTTCAAAGCTTCGCTCATGCGGACTCTCCCGGGAAATGACGGGCGGCACAAGGCCGCCCGCCGTTCGTGGCTTAGCGCACCAGGTCGAAGGAGTAGTCAGTCACACCCGGGTCGATGGTCTTCTGATCGAGGACGTCAAGAATCTTGTCCAGGATCGTTACCAGCACGCGCAATCCGCCCTGATAGCCCCAGACCGGGAAGCGGTGATGGTGGTGACGGTCGAAGATCGGGAAGGTCAGCCGGATCAGCGGCGTATTACAGTCTCGTTCCAGATACTTGCCGTAAGAGCTGCCAATCAGCAGATCCACCGGTTCGGTATGCAGGATAGACCGCAGGTGCCAAAGATCCCTGCCAGCCCACGCCTGGCATTGCGAGCCGAACGGTGACGATGCGAACAGTTCGCGCATCTGGTCCGCCCAGACCTTGCTGCCGTTGGTGGCCAGGCAATGACGCGGCTCGCCGCCTGTTTCCAGGATGAAACGTGCCATGCCGTAGACGAAGTCAGGATCGCCGTATAGCGCGTAGGTCTTGCCGTGCAGCCAGGCTTGACTATCCGCCATCGCATCGATCAGACGCCCACGCTCCCTCTCCAGCGAGTCCGGGATCGGCTTGCCGCTGAGTTCCGAAATCGTGGTCAGCAGATCGTCGGTTCCGCCGATACCCAGCGGATAGTGCAGGCTCGCGGTCTTATGGCCGAAAGTCTCAGCGTATTCCAGCGTCTTCGGCGTGCAGTATTCCTGCAACGACAAGGTCGCCTTGGCATTGATCGCCGCTTCGGTCGCTTCCAGCGTGGTGCCGCCATCGAACATGCGGAATTCGCCGTCCGAGGGGGTATCAAACTGATCCGAAACGTCGGACAGGATCGTGTACTCCACGCCCATCTCATCCAGGATGCGCTTCAGCTCGCGGTTGTTGCCAACAGCGAAACCGTCGAAGCCGGGGATGATGTTGATCGCGGTGCCCGGAGTAGCCGTCTTGCCCTTCCAGAAATTCTCCAGAATGCCCTTCAGCATGTTGTCGTAGCCGGTCGTGTGGCTGCCGACGAAGGCCGGGGTGTGGGCATAGGGAACGTTGAAGTCCTCAGGAACGGACTTCTTCTCTCTCGCGCCCCTGATAAACGACTGAAGATCGTCGCCGATGACTTCGGCCATGCACGTGGTCGAAACGGCGATCATCTTCGGATTGTACAACGTATACGCGTTGGACAGACCGTCGATCATGTTCTGAAGCCCGCCGAACACCGCCGCATCTTCTGTCATGGACGAAGAAACGATCGAAGACGGCTCCTTGAAGTGCCGCGACAGATGGCTGCGGTAGTAAGCAACGCATCCTTGGCTGCCATGCACGAAGCTCAGGGTCTTTTCGAACCCGGCGGCTACGAAAACGGCACCCAGCGGTTGGCACGCCTTGGCGGGATTGATCGTCAGGGCGGTGCGAGCCAAGTTCTTCTCGCGGTAGTCCCAGCTTTTGGTCCACTCACCGACCTTCGCCGTCTCTTCGGCGGAGGGCAGGTTTTCGCCCAGGGCCTTCCGGGCCAGCATTTCCTTATACTCAGGCTCAAGGAAAAGCGGCTGGTGGTCCAGGACCTTGTCTGCGTTCTGTGGCATGGTTTAGGCCGCCTTCTTCCACGGTGCCTTGAACAGGCCCCACACGGGGTTGTTGATGGCAAGATCCATGTCGCGCGCGAAGATCGCGAACCCGTCGTAGCCATGATACGGGCCGGAGTAATCCCACGAATGCATCTGACGGAACGGAATGCCCATCTTCTGCACTGGATACTTTTCCTTCACGCCGGAGCCAACCAGATCAGGACGGATGCCTTCGATGAACTTCTCCAGTTCGAACGAGGTCGCATCGTCGTAGATCAGCGTGCCGTCCTTAACGTAATGACCGGTCCGCTGATAATCGTCACCGTGGGCAAACTCATAGCCCGTGCCGGCGATTTCCATGCCGAGGTCATTGTAGGCGTTGACCACGTGGCGGGGGCGCAGGCCACCGACATAAAGCATCACGGTCTTGCCCTTCAGGCGCGGCTTGTACTTCGCAATAACCTCGTCCACCAGGACCTGGTACTTCGCGATAACCTTCTCCGCATTCGCCTGGATCGTCTCGTCGAAGAACGCTGCGATCTTGCGCAGGCCCATCGCGATCTGGGTCGGCCCGAAGAAGTTGTACTCAAGCCACGGCATGCCGTACTTTTCTTCCATGTGCCGGCAGATGTAGTTCATCGACCGATAGCAATGGATAAGATTCAGCTTTGCCTTAGGCGCCTTTTCGATTTCCGCCAGCGTCGCGTCACCCGACCAGTTGCCGACGACCTTCAGGCCGATCTCTTCCAGCAGGATACGGCTGGACCAGGCATCACCGCCGATGTTGTAATCGCCGATGACGTTGACGTCGTAAGGGCCGGCTTCGTGCTCGACGTCCTTCTTGTCGAACACCCAGTCCCGGATCGCATCGTTCGCGATATGGTGGCCGAGCGACTGCGACACGCCGCGGAAGCCTTCGCAACGCACCGGAACGATCGTGGTGCCGGTTTCCTTGTGCTTCTTGCGCGACACCGCTTCGATGTCGTCGCCGATCAGGCCGATCGGGCACTCGGATTGGATGGAGATACCTTTGGCGAGCGGGAAGAGTTCCCCGATCTCGTCGATGGTTTTCTCAAGCTTCTTGTCGCCGCCGAAAACGATGTCTTTTTCCTGGAAATCGGTGGTGAACTGCATCGTCACGAACGTGTCGACGCCGGTCTTGCCGATGTAGTAGTTGCGGCGCTGAGACCAGGAATACTGGCCGCATCCGACCGGGCCATGGCTGATATGCACCATGTCCTTAACCGGACCCCACACCACGCCCTTCGATCCGGCATAAGCACAACCGCGCACGGTCATGACGCCAGGGATGGATTTGATGTTGGATTTGACGTCGCATTCGGTCAGCAGACCTTCAGCCCGGGCTTCCGGCGTGTCCAGCGCTTTCGCGACCGAAAGGTGCTTCTGGCGGCGCTTGCGGGATTTGTCGGGGTAGGCAGCAAGAACTTCAGCGATCAGTTTTTGATGCAATTCGCCGTCGTTCTGAAAGGGTACTTCTTCGTCTAGACTCATGTGGCTCTCCTGATCGCCTGAAGAAACCAGGCCGCCGCGGGATCGCCGCAGCGGCCCGTTGTTTTAGACGGCGGCAGCAGCCTTCGCGGCTTCCTTCGCCTGCAGTTCGGCCAGGGCCTGCTCGTCGGTCTTCATGATGCCGAAGTCCAGCAGCATCTGCTCCAGCTCTTCCATGGTGATCGGGGTCGGGATCGTGCCCTTGCCGGCGTTGTCATGGATCTTCTGGGCCAGGGTGCGATACTCGCCGGCCTGCTTCGAGTCCGGAGCGTACTGAATAACCGTCTGCTTACGCAGTTCGGCGTGCTGAACGATATTGTCGCGCGGCACGAAATGGATAAGCTGCGTGTTCAGGCGCTTCGCCAGGGCTTCCGCCAGGTCGAATTCGCGGTCGGTCTGGCGCTCGTTGCAGATCAACCCACCAAGGCGGACGCCGCCGGAATGGGCGTACTTCAGAATGCCCTTCGCGATGTTGTTGGCGGCATACAGCGCCATCATCTCGCCGGACATGACGATGTAGATTTCCTGAGCCTTGTTCTCACGGATCGGCATCGCGAAGCCGCCGCAAACCACGTCGCCGAGCACGTCGTAGGAGACGTAATCGACATCGTCATAAGCGCCGTTTTCTTCGAGGAAGTTGATGGCGGTGATAACGCCGCGGCCGGCGCAACCAACGCCAGGCTCCGGGCCACCGGACTCAACGCACTTGATGTCCTTGTATCCAACCTTCAGCACGTCCTCGAGCTCGAGGTCTTCCACCGACCCCGCTTCAGCGGCCAGGCTCAGAACGGTATCCTGCAGCTTGGTGTTGAGGATCAGACGGGTGGAGTCGGCCTTCGGATCGCAGCCAACGATAAGGATCTTCTGGCCGAGATCGACCAGAGCAGCGAGGGTATTCTGAGAGGTGGTGGACTTGCCAATGCCTCCCTTGCCGTAAAAGGCGATCTGACGAAGTTTAGCCATATGGTGTTCCCTTTGCGGATTGAGATGCCGGGAACCGACCCGACACCGCTGACGAACGCAAAGGGTTAACAGCAAGCGCCGTGCCAAGTGTAAACCGGCAGAAATCAGCCGTTTTTTGGGAAAATCGACGGTGACAACCATGTCCGGAGTGCGACAACGGCCAACACGGATTGTCGCGTGGGTTCGTAACGACACCCGGGTACGCAAAAACCCCCGGCCGAGGGGGTCCCGGCCGGGGGTTTTCCGACAAAAGCCGGACTGTCAGAGCAGTTCGGCAAGCTCCGCAGCGAATGCCGGCAGGTCCTGGCGCACCACGCTGGCATCGAGTTCCCGCAGGAACTTCTCTTCGTTCTTCGACAACGTGCCGTCGATCACAACGATATGGCCGCCGCCCGACCGCTTGGCGATCTGCCGGGCGTAGGTGCGCAGCGACTGGTCGTGAAACCGACAACCCAGGAACAAAAATCCGCTTTCGGCGCGGCGGGTTTTCACCGTGTCGGGAATCGGCGTTTGAATGTCGATCTCTGTCAGCACTTCGACATAATCGGCGTCGGAGATCAGGAAATTCGAAAACGGCGTCACGCAGCCATGCGGCTTGTAGATTAGCGTGCTCCATTCATCGGCCAGCGTGGGCGAACATTCCGCGCCGGTCGAATCGTAAGCCCGATACCAGCGATATTCGCCAGGCTGAGCGCGTGATGCCGCCTGAATCTCGCCCCAGCCCGTTCGACCGGCAAAAGCGGAGCGCAGCGCGGCATCATACCATGTATCGACAACCAGGGTCGGCGCCAGTCGAGCAATCGCTTCGTGCAACGGTGTCGGCGGCACATGGTGCTCGAACGCCGACGCCATCATTTTGTCCAGCGTGGCGCGGTGCTTGAAACTTTCGATGTATTGAGCGGCTGCCCAGCAATTTCCGCGCGCCCGCTTCGGCAGGGCAACCTTAGATCCCAGCCAGGCCGCCAGCGCTTCATGCGACGTCGGAACCGTCGTTTCGGACAAAGCCGTCACGCCCGGCCCGAGAAACGGCAGCAGAGACCCGTCCTTCAACCGGGCCGCAATGCCCGGCGTGGCGTTGGTGAAATCCAGCATGGGCTCTAATCCTCCTCGCCACGCTTGCGCGCATTGACGGTGATCGGCAGCCGAGGCGGCGTGTCCATCGCCGGCATCTCCAGCACCCAGCCGTTCTTCAGCTTGACCCAGCCGCCCCAAATGGTTTCGAGTTCCTTTTCGACCACCACTTCCTCAAGGTCTTTCTTCGGCACATAAATCGACAACACGCCGGCAGATTGGCGGACCATAACCTTCATGGAGTGGCTTCCTTGGTTTCGACCAGTCCCAGCTCGCGGCCACGCATGCCGACGACGGAACCGCGGTCGATGAATTCAACAGCGTAGACGTAGTATCGTTGCAGGTACATGCCGATGTCGCGAACATAGCCGACATCGCCCTTTTTCACGACAACCTCGCCGATCTCCCGGCCGGCCATGGTGCCGTCGTTCTTCACCTGGCGATTGGCGTAGACTTTCGTGCCGGCCTTGAACACGGGCGGCTTGTAGATCTCGATTTCCTCTTCACGTCCCAGGCCCATTGGTCTCTTCCTCTTGCTGCGATGAAGCCAGACGTGCGGCGACAAGCTCCTGGATGACCGATTCGGGGTCATCACGGAATGCCGCCAAAGACTCAAGATCGATCCGTTCTGCAACCGTGAAGCGGACCCGCATGTCCGGGTCGCGCACCAGCAGATGCAACCGCTCCGGCGGAAGCCGTTCGGCGACTTCCAGCCGCACCATGGGTTCCGGATCGCCGATCATGGCGGGCAGGGCGGACAATGTCATGCGCCGCGCCGCCACGCGCCGCACCTCGGAATCGACGTCGTTGGCGACGACGACCAGCAATTCGGGCGGCAGGCGGCGCGCCACGACAAGGCGCACCCAACTGTCCGGGTCCGAGGTCATGTCCAGTTGTGCCTGCCCGGTCAGCCGGCTCGCCAACGCCACGCGCACCCGCCGATCGGCGTCGGCTTTCATGGGCAGGGCGCGCGGCAGCGGCAAACGCAAGGCCGCCGACGCGCGCGGTTCCGGTTCCGGATCGTTAATCAGGCGTTGCAGGCGGAACACGTTGCAGTAGCGGCCGGCGAGCGCCCGAACTTCGAAATACGGATGCTCCAGATAATCGTCCGCCAGCTCCCGGTTGGCCTGGAAGAAATGCAGGATGCGGCGGGCGCGGCGGTCGTTGACGCAGGCTTTCAAGGGCTCGCAAGCCGCTTGCCCCGCATGGGGGCAAACGGCGCAATCGATCGGCTGCCCGGTCCAGTCCAGCGCTTCGTCCGCCTCGTCCACCTTTCGATCAGGCAGGGATGCAGGTGTCGGCAACCGGACACACCGCGGCACATTGCGCCGCCGGAAAATGGCCCTCGCATTCGGTGCACAACGAGGCGTTGATCACGTAGGTGCCGCGCTTGGTGGAAATCGCCGCGTTCGGACATTCGAATTCGCAAGCCCCGCAGGCGGTACACTGGGAGGCAACGATCTTGTAAGCCATAACAAACTTCTCCTTTTATTGTTCAGGCAGTCAAACGCGCAGCGGAGGGATGTGCTGCGGCGTACCAGGCGGCGATTCCCGCCTCGATCCAGTCATAGGCATATTCGTGCGACGCCTCGATGCCGGCGGCGGACAGGCTGTCCTTCGGGCAATCGCCGATCTTGGAACACAGCACGGTTTTGACGCCGTCCAGCGCGGCGATGACGCTGTCCAGCGTTGCATCCTCGCCCCAGCCGCCTTCGCAATATTTTTCCACCTTGCGATGGCCGATAAAGCCGATGCCGGCCGGCGAGACTTCATAGACCTGAAATTCCGTCGCATGGCCGAAATGTTGGTTGATCCGGCCGCCGCCCTTTGTCGCAACGGCGATCAGGACCTTGGCGCCGCTCTCGGACGCGGCGACCGTTTCGGCGGCGGCAGCCTTTTTCGCGCCGTGCTCACCGCGTTCCTCGGCCACGACGGCACGATAGGTTGCGCGCTTGGACGGATCGTAGGCGACTTCCTCGGGCAGCAGGTCCATGTTGAATTCCTGGCCGCGGTCTTCGCCCAGCATGCCGACGGCATCGGCGCGGCATTGCCGGCAGTGGCGCATCAGCTTCGTTCCGTCGGACAACTGGTCCTGAAGCTCCTTCAGCTCCATTGCACCCGGGCCGCGCTGGCCGGTCAGGCCGAAATGCGTGCCGTGCGCGGGGTCGGAGATCAGCGGCATGATGTTATGGAGGAAGGCGCCCTTGGCCTTCACCACCTTGTTCACCTCGATCAGATGCTTGTCGTTGATCCCGGGGATCATGACGGAATTCACCTTCACCAGGATCTTCCGTTCCGCCAGCATTTCCAGGCCGAGCATCTGGCGCTCATGCAGGATCTGGCTGGCTTCAAGGCCGGTCCAGCGGCGGTGGTTGTAGAAAATCCAGGGGTAGATCGCGACGCCGACCTGCGGATCAACCATGTTGATGGTGATCGTGACATGGTCGATGTTCATGTCCATGATCTCGTCCACATGGTCGGGCAGGGCGAGGCCGTTGGTCGACAGGCACAGTTTGATGTCGGGGATTCGCGCGGAGATCTCTTTGAAGGTCTCCTTGGTTTTCTTCCAGTCGTAACAGGCGTCGCCGGGGCCTGCGATGCCCAGGACGGACAGTTGCGGCACCTCGTTGGCGACGGCGACGACCTTGCGCATCGCCTGTTCCGGGGTGAGCTTTTCCGACACTACTCCGGGGCGGGATTCGTTGGAACAATCGTATTTACGGTTGCAATAGTTGCATTGGATATTACAGGCGGGCGCGACGGCGACGTGCATGCGGGCGAAATAATGGTGCGCCTCTTCGGAATAGCATGGGTGGTCCTTCACCTTTGCCCAGACCTCCGGGTCCATATCGGCCGGGCCATCGGACGAGCCGCAGCTTGACGACGCGCAGCCGCCGGATTCGAGCTGCGCCCGCATTGCTTCCGGCGTGACCGGGGCCATCAGGCTGTCGAGGGAAATGATCTGGGCCACGAGTTGCTCCTTCCGCCGGCGGGGATTGGCGGAGTCTCAGCAAATGGCGTGCCAGACGGGAAAAGGCGGGAAAGTCAGGGGGATAGGGGCGGGGGGCGTGTATGGCGCGTGGGAAGTCGGACAATTATGTCGGAACGCCTACCTCGCTGCGGCGTGGCACGGGACGTTCCTTTGTGTCATGGCCGGCCATCCACGACTTTGCCGCAACCGGCACCGCAAGACGTGGATGGCCGGGACAAGCCCGGCCATGACACATTGGCGGGGATCAGAACTTCTTAATCGGAATGTTGTGCTTCCGCAGCGCGTAGCCGATCTGCCGCGGGGTCATGTTCAGGATTCGTGCGGCCTTGGCCTGGACCCAACCGGATCGTTCCATCGCCTCGACGATCTGCTCATACTCCGATTGCCCGCCGCCGGCGCCGTTCGGCACCTTGCACGTAGCTGCGGACCCGCAGGTCGGTTCGCTCAGCACCGGCAGTTCGACCACGGGCGGCGCCAGGGGCGGAGACACCGGAGCCGCCGGCAGGGCTGCCGCATGTGCCTGACGCGGGGCCTGCTTCCACAACACCGCTGACAGGCAGCCATCGTTGTGGCAGGCAAAATCCTTGTCGTTGATCCGGTCGCCGCCAGTCAGCGTGGCGGTGCGGCGGATGCAATTCTCCAGCTCCCGCACGTTCCCGGGGAAGTAGCACGATTGCAGCACCGGCATCGCCGACGGCGCGAGCGCCACCCGCGTCTTATTGTCGGCATTGAACCGGCGCAGAAACTCCTGAGCCAACAGCGGAATATCGCCCGGCCGTTCGCGCAGCGGCGGCAAGGCGATCGGCACCACCGCCAGGCGGTAATACAAATCGGCCCTGAATGTCCCTTTCGCCACGGCGTCTTCCAGGTTGCGGTTGGTGGCGCTGACCATCCGCACGTCCACCTTCAAGGTGCGCGTACCGCCGACGCGTTCGAACTCGCCTTCCTGCAGGACGCGCAACAACTTGGCCTGGAACGAGCCGGAAATCTCACCGATTTCGTCGAGGAACAGGGTGCCGCCATCGGCCAGCTCGAAACGGCCCTTGCGCTGCGCGATGGCGCCGGTGAACGAGCCTTTTTCGTGGCCGAACAGCTCCGACTCTAGAACACTCTCCGGAAGCGCGGCGCAGTTCAGCTTGACGAACGGCTTGTCGCGCCGCGGCGACGATTCATGCAGCGCCTGGGCGAACAATTCCTTGCCCGTGCCCGATTCGCCGCGCAACAGAACCGGTGCGTTGCTGCGGGCCACCAGGCGCACCTTGTCCAGGACCGCGCGCAGCACGGAGCTCTCGCCGATAATGGCGGAGGTCGCAGTGCGGTGGCCGTCAGGCTGCGGCGCATGCAGCTCGCGCTCCTTCTCCATCCGGCGCTGGTCGTCCAGGATGCGCTCGCGGTCGCGTATCACCATGCGATGCAGCCGCACGGTCTGGCCGATAAGGTTGGCCACCATCTTCAGGAAGCGGACATCCTCATCGGTGCGGACATCGCCGATGGACATCCACGCCCGGTCGATCGTCATCACCCCGATTGCCTTGCCGCGATCCCGGATCGGCACGCCGACAAACGCGTAGTTCTTGCCGTCGCCGCCCCACAGGGCGGTGTCCCAGGTGCCAAAACTGGTGTCCTGGGCGACGTTCTCGATAACCACCGGCATTTCCGTGACCATCATCTGGCCGACGGCCTTTTCCGGGATCGCGGCGAAATAATCGCGTGCCATGATGGTGCTGTGCGACGCGGAGAAGACGTGCTCAGGCTCACCGTTGTCATCGATCAGCGCGATCACGCCGTTGCCCATGTCGAGGAAGCTGTGCAGCACGTACATGGTGCCGGCCAGCACGTCCTGAAGGCTGCCGGGGCCGCACAGCAACTTCGAAATTTCATAGATCCCCAGCAGCGCGACATCGGAGCGGTAGGGAAGGCGGTCGTTTGCCGCGATGGCGGCAGTGTCATGCATGAGCACCATCTGATCCATCTCGATGTTAAGGTTGTCCGGCTTCCGACAAATCGTATTTGGCATATGTCACGTTACGGACAGTGCGGGCCGGAAGGCAATGCGAAATCGCAGTGCAGCATGACAAAAATCGACCCGAAAACGCATTTTGTTTGATTCATAACAATGACAGGGTGGTTTTCGCGCCGGCCGCAACGCGAAAGCGCGCTTTTCCGGGCGAATCATCCGATGGCCCAAGGTTTGCACCAATAGACAGGGGTGCATAAGGCCAGCCCGATAAGACCAGTATTCATAATACCAGTTCCATAAGGCCAGCTAAAATCCGGCCGCCGTTCCCGGGAATGGCGGTTGGCATGACAAGGCGTCACGACACGGAGCGCAGACATGCACGACCGAGGGCAAACGTCGCCCGGCCTCAGGCCGAAGCCGGTCCTGCTGCTGGGAACCGACGACATCGCGTCGGCGGTCGCCCATGCGCTGGCCGGTGCCGGCGTCCCGGTCCTGCTGGCGCGCGATCCCGAGGTGCCGGTGCTGCGCCGCGCGGTGTCGTTCGACGATGCGCTGGAACTCGGTTCGGTCCGGATCGACGGGATCACCGCCTATGCCGCGGACCCGCTCTCCGGGGATCAGACCGGGGCGGTGTTGGCGGTCACGGATTTGCTCCCGGAGAAGCTGATGAATCCGGCCCTGATCGAGGGCGTTATCGACGCCCGGGTGCGGCGGGGCCAGCGAAGGCCCGACCTGAGACGAGATCTCTGCTTCGCCATCGGCGTCGGACCGGGCTTCATCGCCGGCGAGACTGTGGATATCGCTGTAGAGACAGCGCCGGAAGCCGCCGGCCGGATCGTCCGAGGCGGCACGACTCGCACGCCACCGGCTGAATCGAGCCTGCTCGTCGGCGACGAGGGGCAGTGTCTGGTACGCGCCCCACGCTCGGGACTGTGGTGGACCTGCCGGGAGATCGGCGAGACGCTGGAAGCGGGCGCCGTTGTCGGTCTTTGCGCCGGACGGCAGGTGCCGGCCCCGGTCGCGGGATGTCTGTCCGGCCTCGTGCGGCGGGGCACCGAGATGCGCGCCGGCATGCGCTTGCTGGAGGTCGATCCGCGCCCCGAAGACGAACGCTGCCCCGGCATCTCCCCCCTGGCGGCCACGATCGCCGCCGCGACCGTCAGCGCCGTGCACGAACTCTGGCAATCGCCGCCGCGGGGCGCGCGGCATGAGGTTCTCAAATGGCTCACGTAACATTCTGGGGTAAGCCCGGCTGCGCCGGCAACGCTAAGCAGATGGCGCTGCTGCGCGCTTCCGGCCACCAGCTCGATGTCGGCGACCTGTCCGCCGAATCGTGGACCGCGCAGCGGCTGCGTCCGTTCTTCGGCGATACGCCGGTCAAGGTGTGGTTCAACACCTCCGCGCCCAAGGTCAAGCGTGGGGAACTGCGGCCGGAAACACTGACCGAAGCGGATGCGATGCAACTGCTGCTGGCGGAACCGCTGCTGATCCGGCGTCCGTTGCTGCAATGCGGCGAAACGACCGTCGCCGGTTTCGAGCCTGACCGAATTGCCGCCTGGATTGGCCTGGCCAGCGGCCAACCATCGGTCGGCGAGGGCTGCCCTCGCCCCGATATGCCTTCATGCCAACCACCATTAGAAGCGAAACAGGAGCATACCAGTGAGTAACGTGACTTTTTCCTCGCCGTCGATGGCGCGGGACGTAACCGTCTACGCCGTCGCGGGAGACCGGGGAACGATCCTGAGCGTCGCCAAGGCGCACAAGATTCCCATCCCGTTCGATTGCCAGGACGGTGAGTGCGGATCGTGCCTGGTCGAGGTGAAGCATCTCGATCCGACCAAGAAATACGCCATTTCGCTGACGGAAAAGGAGAAGGAAGGCCTGCGCACCCTTGGCAAGATCACCAAGGAGGAAATCCACGACGCCGAGGTCAACGACATGCCGCCGCGCTACCGGCTGGCCTGCCAGTGTTTCGTGCGCAACGAAGACATTCTTGTGTCGTTCGTGGGCGATGAAACGCTACCGGTCCAGCCGCCGGGATTCTCCAAGGCCGCGAAGATCTATAAGGGCGGCATCAAGCCGGCGACGGTGCAGGAGTTCCTGAGCTACGCGGTGAAGGTGGAGCACGACGCGGCGATTCATTTCGATGAATTGTCCACCGCGATGGAGACTGTCGGCAACACCGCTGTAGCGAAGCTGTTTGCCCAGCTTGCGGCGTTCTCGCGCCTGCATCTGGCGGAAGCGCAGAAGCGGGCCGGTGCGGTCGATGCGCATCTGGAGATCCCGCCCGATTATGTCTGGCCTGATCACGTGACGCCGGAGCGGACGTCGTTGTGGGCCGGCGACCCGGCGCTGTCCCGCCTGGACGCCTTGCGCGCGGCGTTGCAGGGCGAGAAGCGGGGCTTCGAATTCTACTACGCTGTGGCCGGCACCGCGACCGATCCGGACATCATCGCGTCGGCGAAGGAATTCGTGCATGAGGAAGCCGAGCACGTGAAGGTGCTGGAAGCCTGGATCACCCGCGAAGAGTGGGATTCGAAGCACCAGGCCGCCTGATGCGGATGCGGGCCGCTGGAAGGCGGCCCGTTTGCGTCAGTCTGTATATACAAACGTCATGGCGCGGCTTGTCCGGGTCACCTATGCCAGCACGCTGCCGCGATAGGTGGCCCGGACAAGTCGCGCCATGACGATAAACAGCGAGCGATAGACGATAAACAGCGAGCGATAAACGCGCGCCGCCCCGCTACGCGCCTCGCACGGAGCGCGGAACGAACACCGGCCGGGCGGCACGCTGCGAAGCGGCCCAACCCAGGATCGCATCAGCCCGGGGCGCCAGCACTTCGCCTGGCGTGCCGAGGAACGCGATCCAGTCCTGTAACTGGATCGCCCGCACCGGCACTAGAAGCGGAATCCCCGCCAGCATCGCCTCCGCGAGTTCCGCGCGCATGCCGTGGCCGGCGACCTCCTCCTTGCCGAAACGGCTGGCCAGCAGCAGGTCCGGATGGCTCGTCACCGCCGCGCGGAACGCTATCGCCGCCCGCGCCAGCGCGTCGCTGTCCAGGATGCAACCCAGCACGCCGGGACCGCGCGGATCGCTCAGCCGGATCGTCTCGCCATCCGGCAGCACATCCAGGAGCATCTCACGCTTGCCCGGGGCCACCTGCGCACCGAACCGTTGCAGGAGCCCCCCGACTATACGGCCGTCGCGGATCAGATCGGCCACCGCTGTCGACAGGGCAACATCCACGTCGTCACCCGGCCCGTAAACGACAGCGGCAGTGCGGAAATGTGCGCCCATTGGTCTTACTCCGCCGCTACGGCAAGCAGCGACATGACCTCGTCGCGGGTCACCGACCGCTTCACCCGTTCCGCATGCGCCCGCAGCCGGACCAGCAGATCGGGCAGCACCGAGTGGGGGACATCCATGCCGTGCAATGCGTCCCGCAACGAAGCGGACCCGGAGTGCTTGCCCAGCAGAATCTTCCGCTCGCGGCCGAACAGCGCCGGGTCCAGCGCCTCATACGTGCCGGGATCGCGCAGCAGGCCGCTGACATGGATGCCGGACTCATGCGTGAACGCGGTCTCTCCCACAATCGGCTGGCCGTGCGGGATGGTGCGGTTGGCTGCCGAGGCAACCACTTCGGCCAGGTTCGGTAGTTCCGCCATCACCGTGCGGACGGAACCCAGCCCGACCCGCGGGATCGCGGCGGCCACCTGTTCCAGCGCGGCGTTGCCAGCCCTTTCGCCCAGGCCGAGGACGCAGACGCTGGCGTGAGACGCACCGCCACGCAGCGCCGCCAGCGTGTTGGCGGTCGCCAGGCCCAGATCATCGTGGCCGTGAAATTCCAGATCCAGATCGGTACGGGCGCGCAGGCGGCGGAAGGTCGCATCGGTGGTGAAAGGATCGAGCACGCCCAGCGTGTCGGCAAACCGGAAGCGATAGGCGCCCGCCGCAGCGATGGCATCGAGCACCGTTTGCAGGAAGTCTTCGTCCGCGCGGCTGGAATCCTCGCCGCCGACGGAGACGGTCAGGCCCTTGTCGAGCGCCAAAGGCACGACGCGGGCGATGCGGTCCAGCACCTCCTGCCGGCCGCCCGAGTATTTCGCCGCAATCTGGCGGTCGGAGACGGAGACGGAGAGGTTGGCGTAGCGCACGCCGGCACGCAGGGCGGCGGCGACATCGGCCTCGGTCATGCGGCACCAGGCGGCGACCCGGGCGTAGGGCGCGGCGTGAACGGCGGCCTCGATGGCGGCGACTTCCTGCTCGCCCATCGCCGGAGTGCCGGCCTCGATCTCATCCACGCCGGCGGCTTGGAGGGCGGCGGCGATGGAGGCTTTCTCGGACGCGGTGAACGCCACGCCGGGGGTTTGCTCGCCGTCGCGGAGCGTCGTGTCGTTGATACAGAAACGCGGCGTGAGGTGTGGCACCGTCGGCACTCCTGTGGGTTCGTGATGAACCATGCGAGGATCGTGCCACACGAAATTGTGTTATGTTTCAATGGCCCGGGTTGATAATCCGCCTGTCGGGTTTCCGACAGGGCGCGTAGCGATGCACCGGCAAAGTGTCCGCGCCATGCCTTGACCGCCGGCCGGTTCGCGTTGTTCTGTTGTCCCGGTTGGATTGGGACGCGGTCCTCAGCGTGGCCGCTCCGAATCGACAGGAGGGAACGGCCAGATGCTGATCGTCGGCGATATCGGCGGCACGAAGACCCGGCTCGCGCTCGTGTCGCCGCAGCAGGGCCCGCGCCGCTTTCTGGCCGAGCAGGAATACCACAGCGGCGATTTCCCCGGCCTTCAGCCGATCGTCGAGAAATTCCAGGCGGCGACGGGCGGCAAGGCGACGGCGGCCTGTTTTGACGTCGCCGGTCCGGTGATCGATGGCCGCGCGCATCTGACCAATCTGCCGTGGCAGCTGGACGAAACCGCACTGGCCGGCGCCCTGAATTTGAAGCGTGTGAACCTGTTGAACGATTTGCGTGCCGTCGCCCATGCAGTGCCGCATCTTAAGCCGGAGGAGACGGTCGTCATCAACGCCGGCACCGCGGTGCCGAACGGGCCCATCGGGGTGCTGGCGCCGGGCACGGGGTTGGGCGAGGCGTTCCTGATCCATGGCGGGCAGGGACAGGGCTACATCGCCTGCGCCTCCGAGGGCGGCCATGCCGATTTCGCGCCGATAAGCAAGCTCCAGGCGGATCTGCTGGCATTCCTGACGGACCGCTTCCATCATGTCGCTTATGAACGTGTCTGCGCCGGCTCCGGACTGCCGAACGTCTACGACTTCGTGCGGTCGCGCAATCTGTCGCTGGAAAGCCCGGCCTTTGCGGCGGCTCTGAAAGCCGCGGCAGACCGCACGCCGGTCATCGTCGATGCGGCGGTAAGCGATGCGGCAAACAACCCGCTGGCCGCCGAGACACTGCGCATCGTCATCGACGTCTGGGGCGCCGAGGCCGGCAACCTTGCGCTGAAGATCCTGGCCACCGGCGGGATCTATCTCGCGGGTGGCATACCGCCGCGCGTCGTGCCGATGCTTCAGGATGGCGCCTTCATGCGCGCCTTCACCGCCAAGGGCCGTTTCGCGGATTTGCTCGTCAGGGTGCCGGTTCATGTCGTCACGGTGAACGCTGCACTGCTCGGAGCCGCGATTTACGGGCTGGAGCAAGGAGCCGGTCCGGACTAGCTTGCCGCCACCAAGCGATAGAGGAATTGGCACATGACCGCTCTCACCCGGACGCCAGCCTGGCAGGCGCTTGTCGCCCATCATGCCGAGATCAGGGACGTGCACCTGCGCCGGCTGTTCGCGGACGATCCCGCGCGCGCCGAGCATTTTTCCGTCGAGGGGGCAGGGCTGTTCCTGGATTATTCAAAGAACCGGATCAGCAGCGAGACGATCCGCCTGCTGCTGCGGCTGGCCGAAGAACGCGAGGTGGCGCAGCGGCGCGATGCGATGTTCGCCGGCGAGAAGATCAACACCACCGAACGCCGCGCCGTGCTGCACGTGGCGTTGCGCGCGCCGCGCGGCACGAAGATCGAGGTGGACGGCGTCGATGTCGTGCCCGAGGTGCACAAAGTGCTCGACGCGATGGCGGATTTCGCGACGCGGCTGCGCAGCGGCGCGTTCGCCGGCCATACCGGCAAGCGCATCCGCAACGTCGTCAATATCGGCATCGGCGGGTCGTATCTCGGCCCCGAAATGGCCTATCGCGCGCTGCGTCCGTTCAGTGACCGTTCAATGACTTTTCGCTTCGTCGCCAACGTGGACGGCGCGGATTTCCATGAGGCGACGCAGGACCTGGACGCGGCGGAGACGCTGTTCATCATCTCCTCGAAGACCTTCACCACGCTGGAGACGATGACCAACGCCGCGACGGCGCGCGCCTGGCTGGTGGGCAAGCTCGGCACGGACGCCGCGGTGGCCAAGCATTTCGTTGCTGTATCGACAAATATTGACGGAGTAACGAAATTCGGCATCGATCCCGCCAACACATTCGGCTTCTGGGATTGGGTCGGCGGCCGCTATTCCATGGACAGCGCGATCGGATTGTCGACGATGATCGCCATCGGCCCGGACAATTACCATGCCCTGCTGAGCGGCTTCCATGCGATGGACGAACATTTCCGCGCCGCCCCGGCGGCGCAGAACCTGCCGCTGCTGCTCGGGCTTTTGACTGTCTGGTACAATAACTTCTTCGCCGCGCAAAGCTACGGCGTGATGCCCTACGCGGCGCCGCTGGCGCGCTTCCCCGCCTATCTCCAGCAGTTGCAGATGGAGAGCAACGGCAAGCATGTCGATCTCGAGGGGCACGTAGTTAATTACGAAACGGGGCCGATCGTCTGGGGCGAGCCGGGCACCGACAGCCAGCACTCCTTCTTCCAGCTTTTGCACCAGGGCACCAAACTGGTTCCCTGCGACCTGATCGGTTTCTGCCAGCCGCTGAGTCCGTTAACCGCGCAGCACGATCTGCTGATGGCGAACCTGTTCGCCCAGGCCGAGGCGCTGGCGTTCGGCAAGACCGAGGACGAACTGAAGGCGGAAGGATCCCCCGACTTCCAGCGGCCGTTCCGCGTGATGCAGGGCAACCGGCCGACGAACATCATCCTGGCGGAAAAACTCGATCCGGCGACGCTCGGCAGCCTGGTCGCACTGTACGAGCACAGCGTGTTCACCCAGGGGGCGATCTGGGCGATCGACAGCTTCGACCAGTGGGGCGTCGAACTCGGCAAGGCGCTGGCCAGCCGGATCATTCCCGAACTGGATCGCGCTGCGGAACCGAAGCTGGGGCATGATGCGTCCACCAACGCGCTGATCACCCGCTACCGCCGGCTTCGCGGATAGGGCGGTCGGCGGACTGGTCTGACCGGCGCCTGCCGAGACGATTTGACGCGAAGGCCGGAGCGATTTCCGGCCTGCCCACTGTTGCCGATAGGTCTGGTGCCGCGCAGCGCTGAAGCGGATGCAGCCGCCGCGGCGGTGGCGATGCGGCGGAATCAGGCAGCCAGGACGGGGCGCCTGACCAGACACCGCCAACCGCCGCTCTTGCATCTGACGCTGGAGTCGCAAGGTTCGTCGCCCGAGCTATCCATGCGGTCCGCCTCATACTCCAGGTAGATGGCGGTCAGGAGAGCCAGATGCTGTGCGCCCAGCGCTCTGAGTTCACCGGCCTGGCGAAGCAGGCACTCACGTATTGTCTCCGGTGCCATGACTCACCCATCTTGTCAGCGGCATTTATTCGGCGCTGTCTATGCTTGAGTCAACACAATCATTCTTCCGTGACATGTCCGCCGCCGAATTTGCCCACTGAAATGCAGCCGGTCCGTCTACTGCGCCCCCCGCTGGGCACCAGCATGGCCACCTGTGGCACCCCTGCAACCGCTTGTGGTTGATCCAGGTTGGTCAGAAATCGGAGTGGATACGGCGGAATATCTGGGCGTTAGGGCCGTAGCCTGACGCTGGCGGAGAGGCAGGGATTCGAACCCTGGGTACCCATAAGGGTACAACGGTTTTCGAGACCGCCCCGATCGACCGCTCCGGCACCTCTCCAAACCCCAGCCAGCAACTGGCGCGACGATGCCGTCACCTAGCCGGGAAGCCCGCCGGACGCAAGCACGACGAACGCAGATGGCGGTAAACCCGCCGCGCGGCCTACTTCGCCGCCGGTTTCGGACCCTCCGGCCGCTGGAACATCGCCGCCTTCGTCACCGGAGGCGGCGAGGGATCGAATATCGGCCGCAGCACCGTCGTCCCCTCGGGCCCGGCCACCGTCACCCCGGCGTCGCCGATCGCCATGACCTCATACGCACCCAGCCGGACCCCTTCCTCCGCCACCACCGCCTTGCCCGGCGCGGCGAAAATCGCCACCTTGTGCGAACCGGTCACCACGATCCCCGTGAGGCGGGGCAGCCCGCTCACGCTCCGCGCCGCCGAGGCCGCTGGCCGCCGATCCGGGCTGAAAAGCGGCCGCGCCAGGATCGCCGCCAACCGAACGTCGCGCTGGCTCAGCGGTTCCGCCGCGGCGACCGGTGCGCCGCCGGGAACCGCCGGGACGGGCCGCGCCGCCGCAAGCTCAGGTCGAGTCTCGCCGCCGCCGGCAAGTTCAATCCCGATCACCCCGCACAGAACAAGCGCCGCCGCGCCCATCGCCGTAAGCCGGGCGTCGATCATGTGCCCGCCCCCGGTTCGGCCGCCCTGAAGCCGTACAGCACCATGGAGGCCTGTATGGGCAAGGTTGCGGGATGCGCCACCACCGCGGGGCTGTGAAAGTGCACGTCGCCGATGAAAATGCGCGCCGGCGCCCGTTCGACCGCGTGCATCAGGCCGATGAGCACCGGCCAGGGAGCATTCAGGCTGATCCGCAGCGAGACCTTGTGCCAGTGATCCGTTGTCGCTGAGGGCAGGGTCTCCACCGCCGTCAGGCTGGCCCCGGCATCGCCCGCCATCTTCTGCACCGACTCCTGTAGCGCCGCCGCGGCCAGCGCATCCGTGGCACCCGGGAGCATGGCGCTCGCCTCCCCGGCGCCGTCGCCGCGCCGCGAAGCGGAGGCCGCCCGGATTGCCGGAAGGCTTGCCGCCAAGCCCTGCATCCGCGCCAGCAGCGCCTGTCTCTGCTCCAGCTCCGCCTGCCCATCGGCGTAGAAGGACCAAAGCGGTGAGATGGCGCCTAGCCAGATCATAAGCAGCGCCAGCACGCCGCAACCGACGGCCAGAGCCTGCCCGATACGGCCGACCCGCCAGGAAGGGGGGATCATGGCCGGACCTCCGCCCCGATGGTGAACACGTCGGCGGTGGCGCCCTCGATTCGGGTGACCGGGGCCGCGAACGCGGCGTCGCCGATCGAAGGCTCCGCCGACAATCCCGTAATCAATCTTGGGGCCGAAGCCGATCGGCCGCTGATCGTGAAGTGGCGGTCGCGCAGGGCGAAGTCGGTCAGGAAACTGTCGTCCGGCAGGATGCGGGTCAACGTCGCCAGAACCTGAAGCACGTCCGCCGAGTGCTCCTGTTCGCGTATCAGCACCTCGCGGCCGGCATTCCCATCGTTCAGGCCGCGCCGCAACGCCTCGACCTGCGCCACCGCCGGCTGCAATGCCGCGATGTCCGCGTTCGTGATATGCAGCGCCAGCGCCTGGAGCAGGAACGGCAGGACCACCGCGACCACGGCCAGGCCGCCGCAGAGGCAGGACAGCGCGGGCAGCAGCCGGGACTGCGCCGCGGCGTTCTCCGCGAGCGGCAACAGCCGAGGCTGGCCGCCGGAGTCGATTTCCAGGAAACGCGGGGCGATGTCGGCCGCGGCGAGCCCGTCCAGAGCGGCCGCCAACGCCGATTTCGGCACCATCGTCAGCACGACGTCGGTCCGCGTCCGGTCTCCCGGCTTCGGCCGCCCGTCCCAGCGCCAGAACAGCGCATTGGCGGGGAAGGGCGTGATGCGGGCAAGGTCGTGCCGCAGCATCTGGTCGAGGTCGTTTCTCGGCGCCGTCGGGACGGCATAGCGCTTTACCAGCACCATATCCGCGGCCGGTCGAAGCAGCACGGTCGTGCGCGCCGCCAGCCTCGCGGCCATGCCAAGGCCGATCGGCTCCTCCCGGCCCTTACGGCGTTGCCAGGCTGTTACGGTGTCGGTGCGGTCCGCGTCGATGACGATACCGTCCGGCACCTTAGCGGCGTTGATAAGGGACGCGGGCAGCAACTCGGCGATCCGCGCGCTCCACCAGGCGAAAAAATCAGCCAGCATGCATTGATCCCCCGGCCGCGACCATTATTCCCGCGACGCCGAAACACCAATCGCGAATGCGAGAGCGCCGCTGCGCCATATTAACGATCAGGCAGCGTTGTCCAGTTGAAAGTACGTTTGCAGCATGTTATATCGCTGCATGACCATTCTACGGAGACAGCCATGCCGCCTGACAGCTTAACCGTCGCGCCGGCCGCCATCGCGGACACGCTCGGCCGCGCCGCCGCGCTGCTGCAAGCCCGCTACGGCGCGGCCGAAGCGCCGGCCGCACGCACCTGGAACGAGGTGCTGGATACTTTGCTCGCGCATCGCTCGGTGCGGGCTTTCCTGCCCGATGCTCTCCCTGACGGCACGCTTGACCTGCTTGTCGCCGCCGCGCAGTCGGCCGCTTCTTCCTCCAACCTGCAGGCGTGGAGCGTGGTTGCGGTTGCAGATAAAGCCCGCAAGGCGCGCCTGGCAAGCCTCGCCGGGAACCAGAAGCATATCGAGCAGGTGCCGCTATTCCTGGTCTGGCTCGCCGACATCGATCGTCTTGCCGAAATCGGCACCCTGGAAAACGTCGATGTCGAGGGCACGGCGTATCTGGAACTGCTGCTCGTCGGCATCGTCGATGCGGCGCTGGCCGCGCAGAACGCGGTGGCCACGGCGGAATCGCTCGGACTTGGCGCGGTCTATGTCGGCGCCATCCGCAACGATGTCGCAGCGGTCGCGGCCGAACTCGGGCTGCCGCCGAGGGTCCTGCCGGTGTTCGGCCTCAGCGTCGGCCACCCGGATCCCGCAGTAACGACCAATATCAAGCCGAGGCTGGCGCAATCCGCCGTGCTGTATCACGAGACCTATTCGAAAGCAGGCCGCGCCGAAGCGGTGGCGCGTTACAACGCGACGCTGAACGAATTCCAACGCGGGCAGGGCCTGCCTATTGAAGACTGGAGCCGCAAGGTGGCGGAAAGAGTGCGCACCCCGGCGGCGCTCGCGGGGCGGCACAAACTGCGGCAGGCGTTGCACGCCTTGGATTTCGAACTGCGATAGTAACAAGACTCCGGCGGTGCATCACCCGCCGGCGGGGTCGCCCCCCGCGTCCGGCCATCCGAAGCCCGGGGGCGTCCCTTACGAAATCGCGCCGTTCAACCCCGCCGGGAAGAATCCGTAATTGGCGCTCGCTCCCCCCAGATAAACGATGTTCAACACCTGCGTCGTCGTTCGGCTGAACGCCAGCGCATTGGTATCTGTCGGCGTGATGTTGGCGGCGCCGTTCATGACGACGCCCTGATCGTCCGCCGCCCCGGATGCCGCCGCGCGCACCGCCGATATTTTCGCAGTCTGCGCGCCCAATCCAAGCTCAAACAGCAATGTTCTGATATTCGCGGCGTGGTAAGCCTCGACGGCAAGAATGCCGGCCGCCGCGGCCAGATAAGCTTTTGATGCAATCAATGGCGCGGCGCCGCTGTACGCCGTCACGCCGACGTCTTCGAACACGTAAGCGCCGAGCAGGAAACTGACTTCGCCAGCGAACGGGTTGAACGTTTCGCCCGGCTGGATAAGCCCGGCAGCCTGCCAGAGAGTGTTGAAGCTGTTGTAAAGATCCATCCTCGGCCGCGCGACTGCGCCGCTGCCCAGCGCCGTGCGCAGAAACTCCACATGCGCAAGCTCATCATTGGCAATGCTTCTGGCGAATTGCTCGATCGCCGGGGTTTTGAACGGTACGGCCCCGCCGCCGATGACGTCGCCCTGCGTCCCCGTGCCGGCGATAGCTGTCGACGGCAGGCCGGTCCCGTTGACTGCCATCAGGTAGAACGTTGCTTCAAGATATTCGAGGTTCAAGGCGAAGTTGAGAATCTCCGCATCATCAGGCGCGCTGGCGGCCCTGGCGCTTACGCCGCCGATGGCAGCCATCGATGCCGCAGCGGCGCCCAAGCCCGCGGCGCGCATAAATCCCCGGCGCTTCGATGTAGTACTTTGCATGGATATGCTGCTCCCGCTTTATTTGGCCACGCCGTCCGGCGCGACCATACCTGCAATACGGCGGGTCTTTGCAGATGGATCAGACCGAATGGTCACAAAGTCGTACACGTCCCGCGAGGTAAAGTACAAAGAACTACCTCATTGCGCATCAAGTTCGCGGGTCCGGATGCGGCCGTTCAGCCAATTGACCGTAACGGCAACCCTTTTCGTTCCCGAACCAAGGATGACCGTCGCGCCGGAGGAGCCGCCATCCGGCATGAAAACAAAACGGGCGTCACTCATCGCCTCGCGCTCCGGCAGCAGCATAGGCGGGGCGCCATCGACCGAGAACCCGGCTGCGCCGGTGACCACGGGCACAATCCGGTCTTGCGCGATGGCGCGCGACCGGGCCAGGCGCAAGGCATTGATGAATGCCCGCTCGGTGGCATCCATGTTCAGACCGGCGCTGTGCCAGGGCTGCCGCACCAGCACCAAGCCGGCAATCATGCCCATGACGGCGATCACCACGATCATTTCGATCAGTGTAAAACCGCCGGAACCCCGCCTTGCTGCGTCCGGCGTCACTGAAGGTCGCGCACCACGAACCCCGCCGGCACGATCCGCACCTCGAACCCATGCGCCAGACATTGCCGGATCGGCCGATCGCCGAATTGCGTCATGTCGTAGGGCGCCGACTGGACGCAGACCTGGCAGCGCACGACATTGTCCGTCGCGGTCGCCTGTTCCGTGACAAATCTGGGATTGACGAAACTGTAATAATTTGTCAGGCGGATTTGCCTCGCCATCTCGTCCACCACCGACGGCTCGCGGCACACCGGCCCGCGCTCCCGGGCGGATGCCGGCTGAGCCGCGGCGAACGCAGCGAACATCGCAACCACTGCCAGACACCGTTTCATCGTTATCTCCCGCGCATCCGCCGGTCCCGGCCGTGCGAAACAAAGTGCCGCTAACGGGACATCTATCCATAAACGCAACACCGGTAAACCGCGGCTCACCCGTCATCAATTACCTGTCATTTGCTTGCGCTCTCCACGGCGACCTATTCGACGGATCAGGGCAGGGGACCGGGCAAAGATGCAGACGACCGCAACCGATCAGCAGCTCGACGCGCTGGCCGGAATCCTGCTGCGGCAAGGCCATTGCGACCAGAGGACGATCGACCGCGCCCGCCGTGCTGCGGCCGAATCCGACCAGCGCCTCGACGCCATCCTGATCCAGTTGGGCCTGGTATCCGAGCGCGGCTTGGCCGATGCCTACGCCGCCTTGCTGTCGGTGCCGGTGACCGCCATCGACCGCTACCCCGCGCTGGAGCCGGTGCTGCCGGATTGCCTTGGCCCGGCGTTTCTGCGCCATGCGCGGGCCGTTCCGCTCGCAGCCGACAACGACACGCTGGTGCTGGCAGCAGCAGATCCGCTGGACCCGTTCACGCCATCCGCGGTCGCGGCAGCGACCGGCCGCCGGGTCCGGCTGGAAGTCGCGGTGCCGATCGAGCTGGAAGCGGCGATGAACCGCCTGTATCCGGAGGGCGACGGCGCCGAAATCGCCGCCGACGGCAACCTCCCCCTCGAAGATGACGCCGATCGGCTGAAGGATTTGGCGAGCGAGGCGCCGGTCATCCGGCTGGTGAATGTGCTGATCACCCGGGCGGTCGAGACTCAAGCCTCCGACATCCACATCGAGCCGTTTGAAGATCGCCTGCGCGTCCGCTACCGCTACGACGGCGTATTGCACGAGGCTGAGTCGCCCCCGCGCCATCTCGCCGCGGCGATCACGTCGCGCATCAAGATCATGGCCCGGCTGGATATCGCCGAGCGGCGGATGCCGCAGGATGGGCGCATCAAGATGGCCGTGCGCGGGCAGGACGTCGATTTCCGCGTCTCCACGATCCCGTCGCTGCATGGCGAGACGGTGGTGCTGCGCATCCTGGACCGCGCCGCCGTGGCCTTCGACTATGCGCGGCTCGGGCTGTCGCCCATGGTGATCCGCAAGCTGGGCAGCGCGCTCGAACTGCCCAACGGCATCGTGCTGGTCACCGGCCCGACCGGCAGCGGCAAAACGACCACGCTGTATACCGGGCTGCTGGCGCTGAACGCCGTCACCCGCAAGATCATCACCGTCGAAGACCCGATCGAGTTCCAGCTTCAGGGCATCAACCAGATCCAGGTGCGGTCGCAAATCGGCCTGACCTTCGCCAGCCTGCTGCGCTCCATCCTCCGCCAGGACCCGGACGTCATCATGGTCGGCGAAATCCGCGACGGCGAAACCGCCCAGATCGCGGTGCAGGCGGCGCTGACCGGGCACCTCGTGCTGTCCACGCTGCATACCAATTCCGCCGCCGCAGCGGTGACCCGGCTGCGCGACATGGGAGTGGAGGACTACCTGCTGACGGCCGTCCTGCGCGGCGTGATGGCGCAGCGTTTGGTGCGCCGCCTGTGCCCGGACTGCCGGCAGGAAGCCCCGGCCGCACCGGAACTGGTCCAGCGCTTCGGGCTCGATCGGCGGACGAACAGCAGACCGATCACGCTCAGCCATGCCGCAGGCTGCCCCGCCTGCCGCCAGACCGGCTACCGCGGACGGGCCGCCATCGCCGAGTTCCTGGAGATGGGGCCGGAGATTGAACGGCTGATCTTCTCCCGCGCCGATCACAGCACGATCGAGCGGGCGGCGGTCGCCGGTGGGATGGAGACGATGTTCGACGCCGGCCTCGCCGCCGCGCTGGCGGGGGAGACGACGATCGAGGAAGTCACGCGCAGCATACGGGCCGATCCATGACGGCTTTCCGCTACACCGCCATCGGCACCGGCGGGGAACGGCTGGCCGGGGTCATGGAAGCCGCGACCGCCGAGGAGGTGATCGCCCGCCTGCAGCGCCAGGGCACCATGCCGGTGCGCGCGGAACCGGCCGACAAGGCCGGCCGGTGGTCGGCTTTGATGCAATTGAGCCTCGGCTCCACGCGCGGCTTGCGCAAGCAGGACGTGGCCGATCTGATCCGGGAGCTGGCGACGATGCTGACGGCAGGCCAGGACCTCGACCGCGCCTTGCGCTACATGCAGGAGACCGCACCCGCCCGCGTCAGGCCGACGATCACCGGGCTGCGCGATGCGGTGCGGGATGGCAGCCCGCTGTCCACCGCGATGGCGCGGTATCCGGCCAGCTTCCCCGCCATGCATGTCGGATTGGTTCGGGCCGGCGAGGCGGGCGGCAACCTCGGGCCGACTTTGGGGCGCATTGCCGATCTGCTCGACCGGCAGCGGGCGCTGGCGTCCACGGTGACCTCCGCGCTGATCTATCCCACCGTCCTGCTGGTCGCGATGATCGGCGCGGTGACGCTGCTGCTGACCGAGGTGCTGCCGCAATTCGTGCCGATGTTCGAGCAGAGCGGTGTTGCACTGCCGGCCTCCACGCAATTCCTGATCGACGCAGGCAATTTCGTCCAGGCGGACGGGCTGATGATGCTGGCGGGCTTTGTGGTGGTGCTGCTGCTGGCGCGGACGGCGCTGCGGCAGGACCCGGTCCGGCTGGTGGTGGACCGCGTGCTGCTGCGCCTGCCGATCGTCGGCGGACTGACGAAGGAGATCCTGGCGGCGCGGTTCAGCCGGGTGCTGGGCACGCTGCTGCTGAACGGCGTCGCGCTGATCCCGGCCCTGGCCATCGTGCGCGATGCCATGGGCAGCCGTGCTGGCCGGCTGGCGGTCGAGCGGGCGAGCCTGACCGCGCGCGGCGGCGGGTCGCTGACGCCGGAACTCGAAGCCGCCGGGGTGTTTCCGCTGCGGACCATCCATCTGCTGCGCCTGGGTGAGGAAACCGCCCAGCTTGGGGCCATGGCGCTGCGTGCGGCGGACATCCATGAGGAACGCACGCGGTTGGCCACGGCGCGGCTGACGTCGCTGCTGGTGCCGGCGATCACCATCGTGATGGGCGTCGCCGTCGGCGGCATCGTCGCCTCCCTGATGACGGCGATGCTCAGCCTGAACGACCTGGCCGGCGGATGAGGCGGCAGGGCGGCTTCACCCTGCTGGAGGTGATCATCGCGCTGATTATCGCCGGCATGGCGGCGGCCGCGCTGATGGCGGCGGTGGGAACCGGACTGCGCGCGACCCGGACGGCGACGATGGTGGATCAGGCGCTGGTCCGGGCGAAGTCCCGCCTGACCGCGGCGACTCACGGTGAGAAACTGGTGCCCGGCGACACGCGCGGCGACGACGGCGGCGGCTTTCGCTGGCGCCTGCACGTCGCCCCGGTGGCGAGCGCGACGGTTCGTCCCGTCGGCGTGGTGGGGCCGCGGGGCGCCGCGTCGGTGCCGGTGGTGCTGTATGGCGTCACCGTGTGGATCGCTTGGGCGGACGGCGGGGCGTCGCACGAAGTGGAGCTTTACACCGAGCAGGTTGGCGGATGAGGCAGGGCGGGTTCACCCTGCTGGAGATCCTGGTGGCTCTCGCGGTCTTCGCGTTCCTGCTGGTGGGCCTGAGCCAGACCGTGCGCTTCGGGCTGTTGGCGTGGCGGCAGGAAGCGCACCTGTCCGATGGCAAGACCGACCTGGAGGCAGTGGACCGCAGCCTGCGGCAAATCATCGAAAATCTGGCTCCGGCCGACGAGGCGGCGCGGGCGTCCATTGACGGGTCGTCCAGCGCCTTGACCGGACGGACCCGGCTGCGGGTGCCGGGGTCGGGTCTTGATGCGATCCCCGTCGAGGCCGGGCTGGCGGTGTCGGGCACGCGGCTGGTGCTGCGTTGGCGGCCATACCATCACGGCGAGCCGCTGCGGGCTTTGGCACCGCCGCAGGAGACGGAACTGATTGGCGGTGTGGCGCGGCTGGCGATCAGCTACTGGCAAAGCTCCGGGGTGTGGGCCTCGTCGTGGAAGGAGCCGGAACTTCCGCTGCTGATCCGGCTGCGGGTGACCTTTGCCGGGGAGCATCCGCCGCGGTGGCCGGACATCGTCGTGGCGCCGTTGCTGTCGCGGCCGTGATGGCACGGCAATCCGGGTTCGCCCTGCTGATCGTTCTTTGGACAGTCGGTTTTCTCGCACTTCTGGGCACGCAGCTTGTCGCGGCCGGACGGTCGGACACGCGCCTGGCGGACAATCTGAAGCAGGAGGCGGTGCTGCGCGCGGCGGCGGACGGCGCGGCCGCGCGGGTGATGTTCGCCATGCAGGCGGCGCACGACCCCGGTTTCCGTTTCGGCGGCGGCGAGCGGTCGATACGCATCGGGCGAACCCCGGTCTTGGTGCGGATTGAGAATGAAGCCGATCGGATCAACCTGAACACCGCTTCATTGACGCTGTTGCGCGCCTTGATTATCGAAGTCGGCGCCCCCCCGGCGCAAGCCGATCGGCTGGCGGCGGCGATACTGGATTGGCGGACGTCGGGGGCGAGGGCGCGGCCGGGCGGGGCCAAGGCTCCGGAATACCGGGCGGCGGGGCTGGCGTTCGGGCCGCCGGGAAATCCATTTCAGAGCGTTGAGGAACTCGCGGATGTGCTGGGCATGACCCCCGCCTTGTTCGAGCGCCTGGCGCCGCATTTGACCGTGCTGACGGACAGCGATCCCGACATGACCACGCGTGACCCGATCGTTGCGCTGGCGTTGACCGATGCCGCCGGCGTGGCCGAGGACGGGCTGACTGCGCAGCAGACTGGCGAGGACATCGTGCGGATCAGCGTGACGGCGCTGGGCCGCGATTCGGCGCGCTACTCTGAAGAGGTTGTTGCGGCGGCGGACTTCCAAAGCGGGACGCCGCGGGTGAATATTCTGTTGCGGCAGCGCGTCACCGGGAGCGCGAATGCCAGCAAGCTTGCTGGAGCCTTTTAGTCTTTCCCGGAATGGTCTGGCGCATTTTTTCAAGTTGAAGGCGGTGGACTTTCGTCTCTTGCTGACATCGAAATGGAACCGGCGAATTTTGTCCTCTGCATGCGGCTTTTGCCTCTTAGCAGTCGGGTTGCGATTTTGCATTGTCTTTAAGTTGAATTGCCCGGGTAGAGACGGCGGCGGCTAGGGTTAGTTGTCTCAGAGATAACCGGGGGATTAACCAATGTCCAAGGTCCAACGCGTCGCCCTATGGGCGATTCCATTTGTTCTACTTGCTTTACAGTCGAAGCAGGTCCGCGCGGACGAGCATATGGTGCTCGTGGACACGATCGACGTGAACAGCGACAAGGGCCTTGGCGCCTTCGACATCAGCTTCGTCGATCCGAAGATCGGCCTTTATGTCCTGTCCGACCGCACCAACGCTTCGGTAGATTTCTTTAACCCGCAGGACGATACCTTCATCGGCCGAGTCGGCGGGTTTGCCGGATCGCTGGCGACGACCAGCATCTCCGGACCCGACGGGGTCACCATCGTCGGCGGCAAGGAAGTCTGGGCCGGCGACGGCGACAGCACCGTCAAGGTGATCGACATCGCGAGCTTCCAGCTCGTCGCCTCGATCTCCACCGGCGGACAATTCCGTTGCGATGAGATGTCCTGGGATTCGGCTGATCATATCCTCGCGGTCGCCAACAACGCCGATTCGCCGCCCTTCGTGAGCTTCATCAACACGGACACGCGGACGGTCATCGGCAAGATCGTGTTCGACGGGACCAACGGCACGCCCGACGCAACGACGACCGGCATCGAGCAGTCGCAATGGTCGCCAAAGACCGGACTGTTCTACGTCTCGGTTCCGCAGATCTTTCCAACCGACCCGACGCAGGGCGGCATCGCCGTGATCGATCCGTCCAGCCAGAGCGTGACCGCGGTCTATCCGGTCAGCAACTGCTCGCCCGCGGGATTGTCGCTGGGACCGGACAACCAGGCCATCATCGGCTGCAGCGCCTCCTTCGGCACCAGTCCGAACGTGCTGACGCAGTCGTTGGTTATCGACCTTATCAGCGGGCGGGTGGTGGCGAACATTCCGGAGGTGGGCGGTTCGGACGAGGTGTGGTATGATTCCGCATCGAACCATTACTACCTTGCGGCGAGAAACAACACCGACAGCACCGGCAAGATCACACCGGTGCTGGGTACGGTCGATGCCGGAACGAACGTCTTCGATGGCAATGTTGCCACGTCCACCTCCGCCCATTCCGTCGCCGCCGACAAGGTGTCGCACCACGTGTTCGTACCTATCGGATTTCCTGCCGCAGGGGCATCCGATCCGACAAACCCGTGCCCGGTGGTCAGCAAGGGCTGCATAGCGGTGTACCTGCCGTCCTCGATCGACGCGGACGACCGGACGCGTACTGCTTCGAAGTAGCTGCATGTCCGTTGCGTAGTCAAATGAATAAACAATGCTAAACTGTAAGCACAATGGCGTGAGTCTTCAAACTGCAACGCGGCTGTAAGCCGCTTTACTCACAACTCGTTCAGAACCTTTGTCAGCCGGACCTGCCGGCCGACAAAGGGGATGAACAATGCAGCTAAAATCGCTCAGGGCGAAACTATTTCTCTACACATCTCTGTTCTCGATGGCCAGCCAGGTTGTCGCGCCGGCTGTCATGGCCGCACCGCCGCTCGGTCCCAACGACCTGAACACCAAGACCCCGATCAAGCACGTGATCGTCATTTACGGCGAGAACCGCAGCTTCGATCATCTGTTCGCAACGTACCGCTCGCCATCCGGCGATTCCGTCTGGAATGCGCTGTCGGAAGGTATCATCAACGAAGACGGGACGCCCGGTCCGAATTACTCCAAGGCGACCCAGTATCAGGCGAGCGCGCCTGACACCTTCAGCGTGGCACCGCCGAAGACCGGGGCCTATAAAACCTTGCCACCGCCGATGGTGGGCGGCAATGAATATGCCAGCGACACGAACCCGCCGCCGTTCGCGACGCTGCAGGCCGCCGAGAACGCGGATTATGGCCTGCTGCCGCGCGATCTGCGCCTGCTGACGACGGGCGCCACCGGCTTGGCAAAGCCATCGATCGACACCCGCATCATCAACGTCAACAACCTGCCGGGCGGGCCGTTCCAGCTTACCCCCGGCGTTCCCTATGATGCCTATGCCCAGAGCCCGGTGCATCGCTATTATCAAGCGCGCCAGCAGACCGACTGCGATGCGTCCAAAGCCGACGGGTGGAACCCGAGCGGATGCCAGAACGACCTGTTCCCCTGGGTAGAGGTGACGATCGGCGCCGGCAGCAACGGCAAGCCGCAGCCCGTCCCCTTCAACGACCAGACCACGGGTGAAGGCTCGACGGCGATGGGATTCTACAATGTCGCCCGGGGCGACATGGCGTATTTCAAGAAGCTGGCGGATGAATACACCATCAGCGACAACTATCATCAGCCTGGCATGGGCGGCACCGGGCTCGACAGCATCCTCGCCGGCTTCGGCGATGCGATCTACTATACCGACGGCAAGGGCGACGCCGCTGTTCCGCCGACGAACCAGATCGAGAATCCTGACGCTCAGCCCGGCACCAACAACTGGTACGTCCAGGACGGCTACGGCGCCTCGGACGGCTCCGGCGGCGGCAGCTACAGCGAATGCGCCGATCCGACGCAGAAAGGTGTGGCTTCGGTCGTGAGCTACCTGGCGGCATTGCCAAAGAAGATCGCCCCGAACTGCGATCCGGGCCACTACTACCTGCTGAACAACTACAACCCGGGGTATTACGGCGACGGCACGGTCGCCGACACGACGCTGAACCCGTTCACCATCCCGCCGGTCCCGACCAACAGCATCGGCAACGTGCTGCTGGCGGCGCAGGTTTCGTTCGCCTGGTTCGGCGAGGGCTACAACGACTATGTGCAGGATCCGAACGCGGCGACCGACGTCTACTGCAACATCTGCAACCCGTTCCAATACCAGACCTCGATCATGACCAACGAGACGGTGCGGGAACAGGTGCTGAAGGACACCAGCGACTTCTACACCGATCTGCAGGCGGGCGTTTTGCCGGCGGTCTCGTTCGTCAAGCCGGGCGGGCTGAACGACGGGCATCCGGCATCGTCGAAGTTCAGCATCTACGAGGCCTTCGTTCGCAAGATTCTCGTCGAACTGCGCAAGCAGCCGGATCTGTGGGCATCGACGGCGGTGTTCATCACCACCGACGAGGCCGGCGGATACTGGGACTCCGGCTACATCCAGGCGCTGGACTTCTTCGGTGACAGCTCCCGCATTCCGCTGATCGTGGTGTCGCCGTTCACCAAAGGCGGCCATGTCTCGCATGAATACACCGATCACGTATCGATCCTGAAGTTCATTGAGGCCAACTGGGGCTTGCCGGCGATCTCCGCCCGCAGCCGCGACAACCTGCCGAACCCGGTTCAGTCCGGCCCCAATCCGTACGCTCCGACAAACGGGCCTGCGATCGGGGACCTGGTGTCTCTGTTCCACTTCTAATCGGTACTGGTCAACAATACCGGCAGGGGCGCCGGTTTCGGCGCCCCTTTTTACCTAATTCTAACAATTATCACGCAAACTCGCATGTCGATCACACCGGATTGCGTCGCGTCCAGAGGATGGTCGGGTCCATCAGTGACCTCGGAACGGGCGGGGCGGAGTTCAACGGAAGTATGCGGCTACACATCGTTCGCGGAAAGCTATACGGCCGTTGGCTGGTTCTGCTTGCCCTCACCCATCTGCCCGGGTGCAACCATCCTTCACCGGCTGCCATCCCGGCCTTGTCCCCGCTGCCCCCGGGCGCAACCGCGGCACCTCCCCGGATCAACGGCACCGTCGGGGCGCCGGACGCTTTGCCGCCGGCCCAGTTCGCCTATGGCACGGACACAGGGCAGGGGGCACCGGCGCCCCGGCCCGGCCCGGGGGTGACCGTCGGGCCGGCCGGCGATGTCAGCCTGGACTTCGCCGACACCGACATCCGGGAGGTTGCCGCACAGATCCTCGGCACTATCCTGCGGGTCAACTACACGATCGATCCGGCGGTTCATGGAACCGCCACCTTGCACACCGTGCGTCCTTTGAACCGTTCCGAGTTGGTCCCGACGCTGGAGTCGCTACTGGCGCCGAACGGCGCCGCGTTGGTTACGAACGGCTCATTGTACCGCGTGGTCCCGCTGGCGCAGGCCGTGACCACCGCCGCCAACGGCGCCGGCACGGCGGGCGCGGTGGTGGTGCCGCTGCGCTATGCCTCCGCCGAGGATCTGGCAAAAATCCTGCAGCCCTATGTCGGGGACGGCGGCAAGATCGCAGCAGATCCGGGGCCGAATGCGCTGCTGGTGTCGGGAGAGCCGCAGGCGCGGGAAGGGCTGATCGGGCTCATCCAGGCATTCGACGTGGACGTGCTCGCCCGGCAATCCTATGCGCTGCTGCCCGTCGGCACGGGGGACGTCAAGGATTTCGCCTCGGCGATGCAAGATGCGTTCCGCGGCCAGAACGGCGGCGCGCTGGCAGGGCTGGTGCGGGTGATCCCGCTGTCGCGCATCAACGCGGTTCTGGTTGTATCTTCGCAGCAAAGCTACATCGACCAGGCGCGGCGGGTCTATGCGCTGATCGACCGCGGACGCCGGCAGACGTTGCGGTCGTGGCATGTCTACTACCTCCAGAACAGCCATTCCGAAGACGTTGCCTATGTGCTGCAGCAGGCCTTCACCCCGGGCAACGTTACCGCCCAGCCGAGCAATCAGAATCGTTCGCAAAACGGCCAAATCGGTGGCGGACAATCGGGCGGCGGTATCGGCAGCGGCGGTGCCGGCGGCCTCGGAGGCGGCTCTGCCGGCGGACTAGGACGCTCCAGCCTGTCGGGTGGCATCACCGCGGGCGGTGGCCTTGGCCAATCCGGCGGTGGCTTTGGCCAATCGGGGGGGCTGCAGCAGGGAGGGGTTTTGTCCACCGGAGGCCAGCAACCGCAGCAACAGCAGGCCCCGGCTGCCGGTGCCAATCCGCTGCTGGGCGGCCTGGAGCCCGGCGGCGGCGAGCAAACGACCGATTCGCTGCGGGTCATCCCGGACGATCAGAACAACGCCGTGCTGGTCTATGGCACCGAACGGGAAGTCGGGACCATGGAGGCGATGCTGCGCAAGATCGACATCCTGCCCTTGCAGGTGCGTATCGACGCGGTCATCGCCGAGGTCACCCTGAACGACGCGCTGCAATACGGCACGCAATTCTTCTTCAAGGCCGGCGGCATCAACGGCATCCTCAACACCGGCGCGAGCACCACCCCGGCCAGCGCCTCGGCCGCCTCGCTGGCCCTGAGTTTCCCCGGGTTCTTCCTGGGCGGCAACGGAGCCGGCGGCGCGCCGTTCGCCATCCAGGCGCTGCAACAGGTCACCACCGTCCACGTCCTTTCTTCACCCGAACTTCTCGTCCTCGACAATCAGCCGGCCCGGCTTCAGGTCGGCGCCGTCGTGCCTTACCTCAGCCAGTCTTCCCAGAGCCAGATCACGGCCAATGCCCCGATCGTCAACTCGGTCAACTATCAGCAGACCGGCGTGATCATGGAGGTGACGCCACGCGTCAACAGCGGCGGGCTGGTGACCCTCGATATCATGCAGGACGTCAGCAGCGTAGCCACGACGATCACCACCCCCGGCCTGACGTCGCCGACGTTTAACGAACGCAATGTCAATTCTCGGGTCGTCGTGCAGGATGGCCAGACGGTGGGGCTGGCCGGGCTGATCACCGATACCGCGACGACAGGCAACCAGGGCATTCCCTGGCTGAAGGATGTCCCGATCCTCGGGTTGCTGGCGGGAAAGCAGGACAACTCGCGGGAGCGGACCGAACTGCTGGTGCTGATCACGCCGCACGTGATTCACGATCAGCGGGATGCGCGGGCGCTGACCAACGATCTGCGGGAGCAACTGATCAACGCGGCGGCGACGCCCGATCTGCTGAACAATCTGCGTCCGTCCGGGCAGCCCGATCCCTCCGCCCGGCTGCGCCAGCAATTGCACCTTCAGCAATAGATCGTATTCCCATTCAGGGATGACCGGCAGTGCGTCATTGTCGGATAACCGCGGCCGGGACTTTTATTGATTGCAGATCATGTCGCTGCCGCCGTTTCCGGACGGTCCGTTCGAGCACAAATCGAAATCGTGCCCCGCCCGGCTGGAGGGCTCCCGGTACACATAGGGATGGTTCCACGGATCGACCGGCACGCCGTTCTTAACATACGGCCCGCTCCAGGTCGAAACCCCGGTCGGCTGTTCGACCAGCGCCCGCAGACCCTGATCCGTGCTGGGATAGCTGCCGACGTCGAGCTTGTAGATATCGAGGATCGACGATATCCGCTCGATCGATTGCCGGGCCACGGATGTTCGCGCGCTGCCGAGCTGCCGCAACGCGGCCGGCGCCACCAGGCCGATCAGCAGGCCAAGAATGGCGATGACGACAAGCAGTTCGAGCAGCGTGAAGCCGCGCTCGTCACGACGGGATCGGGTGTTCATCTGTCAGGGACTCTTATGGCTGGGAAGCGCGCACGGATCTTCGGTTGCTCGCGAATAACGTTACGGCCGCGCTGAGCACCTTCTGCTGGTAGGCGGTACTCAACGCCGGTGTATGGGAATGGTAGTAGCCGATGGCGGCCATGAGATTGCCGTGCGCCTCGTTCAGGTAGACCCGCATGATCGCCGCGGAGGCGGCGATATTGAAGCAGGCGTCGTTGATAAGCCGCTCGGCGACAGCCTGCGTTGGCATATGGGCGTAGCCCGCGAGCGGTCGTATCCAAGTGGTATTGACCTGCATCACCCCGAGATCGGCTGTCTGGTTTGCGTTCATGTGCATCAGGCCGACGCGGCCGCCCTCGACCGCCTGGATCGAGGGCAGCACCCGCGGCGGCAGGTGATAGAATGCCGCCGCGCTCAGCATGCAGGTGAGAAACGGAGCGCTCATGCGGAAGCTGACGGCGCGCGCGTTGGCGGCGCCGCGCCGCGATCACTCAATGCCGTGAAGCCGGCCACGCTAACCGCCATGCCTGAACCCCGATCATTTCGAGATCACAGTAGCAGGCATCGGCGCTGCGGTGAAGAAGCTGAAGGCGAAGGGCGTAACCTTCATCATGGATAGTGCGCAGCTTCGGCGCGGCGCGGTTGACGTCGCCCCTTCGTCATGGCCCGGACAAGCCGGCCATGACGGTTGGGGGAACGCTGCCACACAGTTGTGCGCGTTGCCCTGCCATACCGTCCCTGGCCGCTGTATCAGTCCCCCAACGCCCGGTCTATCGACCGGCCGGCCGACTGTGCCGGACCCTTGGGCGGATCGAGTGTGTCCTGCACCTTCTGCCCGGCGTGATCGAGGCTGGACCCTGCCTTTTCGGCGGGACCCTCCTGATGACAGGCGGCCAGGGCCGCCAACATGACGGCGCAGGCGATAACGGATAAAGTCTTACGCATGAAAGCCCCTCAAGCAAGATGAACCGCCGTAACGACAGCGGCCCCCGACGGTTGCATCCGGGCCGGTCATGAACTTCTCCGCCTTCTTCATCGCCCGCCCGGTGGCGACCATCCTGCTGTCCATCGGCTTGATGCTGTCCGGCCTCGTCGCCTACCGCTTCCTGCCGGTCGCGGCGCTGCCCAGCGTCGATATCCCCACCATGGTCGTCTTCGCCGCGCGTCCGGGGGCGGACCCGGAGACGATGGCAAACTCGATCGCCGCGCCGCTGGAACGGCGGCTCGGGCAGATTCCGGGCGTTACCGAGATCACCTCGACCTCGGCTGTCGGCAACACCAGCATCGTCATCCAGTTCGACATCGACCGCGACATTGACGGCGCCGCGCATGACGTGCAGGCGGCGATCAACAACGCCACGCCGGACCTGCCGTCCGACCTGCCGACGCGGCCGTTCTACCGCAAGTTCAACCCGGCCGACGCGCCCATCATGATCATCGCGCTGTCCTCGGCGACGCTCTCCACGGCGCAGATCTACGACGCGGCCGACACCGTCCTGGCGCAGCGGCTGTCGCAGGCGCCGGGCGTCGCGCAGGTGCAGGTGAACGGCTCGGAGAAGCCGGCGGTGCGCATCCGGCTCGACCCGGCGCGGCTGGCGGCTTCCGGGCTGTCCGCGCAGGACGTCTACACGGCCGTGCGCAACGCCAACGTGCTGCAGCCGGTGGGCGGCTTCGAGGGCGCCGATACGGCCGAGACCATCGGCATCAACGGGCAGATGTGGCAGGCCGGCCAATACGCGCCTTTGGTCATCAAGACCGCCAAAGGCGCGATCCTGAGGCTGTCCGACGTCGCCAGCGTGGTGAACGGCACCGCCAACACCCGCCTCGCCGCGTGGGACGGCAAGCAGCCCGCGATCCTGCTCACGGTCACCAAGTCGACCGGGGCTAATGCCATCGACACGGTGGATGGGCTCAAGGCGTTGCTGCCGCAGCTTCTCCGCTGGTTGCCGCCGGACATCCAGCTCTCGATCATCTCCGACCGCACGACCACGATTCGCGCCAGCGTGCAGGACATCCAGTGGACGCTTCTTATTACTATCGTGCTCGTGCTGCTGGTGGTGCTTCTGTTCATGCGCCGCCTGGTGCCGACTTTGGCGGCGGCGGTGACGGTGCCGCTGTCGATCAGCGGCACCCTGGCGGGCATGTGGTTCTTCGGCTTCGCGATCGACAATTTCTCGCTGATGGCGCTGACGGTCTCCGTCGGCTTCTGCGTTGACGATGCGATCGTCATGATCGAGAACATCGTCCGCCACGCCGAGCGCGGCATGACGCCGATCCAGGCCGCCATCGCGGGGTCGCGCCAGATCGGCTTTACCGTGATCTCAATCAGCGTCTCGCTGGTGGCGGTGTTCATCCCGCTGCTGTTCATGGGCGGCATTCTCGGGCGGCTGTTTCATGAATTTGCCATGACACTGACCATGGCGATCGCGATTTCCGCCCTGGTGTCGCTGACGCTGACCCCGATGATGTGCGGCCACTATATGTCGGTGGCGGAGCCCAAAGGCGGCCACGGGCTGGCATGGCGGGTGATCGAGCGGGGGCAGGTCGCGGTCGAGCGGTTCTACGCCCGCACCCTGAACTGGGCGCTGGCGCACCGCGCGTTCATGCTGCTGGTCACCGTGCTGACGGTGGTGCTGACGGTGCGGATGTACGGGCTGGTGCCGAAGGGCTTCCTACCCGACCAGGACACCGGAATTCTCCAGGGTTCGACCATCGCGGATCCGGATATTTCCTTTGCGGCAATGCAGGAGAGGCAGCGCGCGGCGGTGGACGTGCTGCTGGCCGATCCGGCGATCGCGTCCGTCTCCTCCAATGTCGGCGTGTCGAACGGCTGGTCCGCCGTGAACCGCGGCTGGATGACGATCAGCCTGAAGCCGCGGGCGGAGCGGGGCGTGTCCTCTGCCGAGGTTATCGATCGGCTGCGCGACAAATTGGCGAAAGTCAGCGGTCTGCGCACCGTGCTGTTTTCCGCCCAGGACCTGCGCGGCGGCGGGCGGCAGGGGGGCGCTCAGTATGAGTACGTGCTGATCAGCCAAGACCTGGCCAAGATGCGGTTCTGGTCGCAGGCCCTGGAGGACCGTCTCAAGCAGACCCCGGGGATCGTCGATGTTACCAGCGACCAGGACAAGGCCGGCCCGCAGGTGGACGTGATCATCGATCGCGACGCCGCCGCCAGGCTCGGCATCAAGGTCGCCGACATCGACAACGCGCTGAACAACGCCTACTCGCAGCGCCAGGTCTCGACGATCTACGCGCAGCGCAACCAGTATACCGTGGTGCTGGAAACCGATCCGCGGCTGCAAACCGATCCGTCCTTGCTGGACAGGCTTTATGTCGGGGCGGCCGGGGGCAAGCAGGTGCCGCTGTCGGCGGTGGCGCGGTTCGGGCGGAGCACCTCGCCGAACGCGGTGAACCACCAGGGTCCGTTCGCCGCCGCGTCGATCAGTTTCAACCTGGCCCCCGGCGTGGCGCTGAGCACCGGCGAGACGGCGATCGAGAACGCGACGTTAGATTTGCGGATGCCGGAGGACGTGCACACGGAATTCGCCGGCAATGCGATGTTCTTGCAGAAGTCGCTCTCGACCCAGCCGCTGCTGATCGCGGCGGCGTTCATCTCGATCTACATCGTGCTGGGGGTGCTGTATGAGAGCCTGCTGCACGCGCTGACGATCATCTCGACCCTGCCGGCGGCGGGGCTGGGGGCGCTGCTGGCGCTTTGGCTCACCGGCAGCGACCTGTCGGTCATGGGGATCATCGGCATCATCCTGCTGATGGGCATCGTCAAGAAGAACGCCATCATGATGGTGGACTTCGCGCTGGAGCAGGAGCGGCAATACGGCAAGTCGCCGTTCGAGGCGATCCATGCCGCCTGCCTGGAGCGGTTCCGGCCGATAACCATGACCACGCTCGCGGCTCTGTTAGGGGCGCTGCCGCTGGCGCTGGCGTTCGGCACCGGGGCGGAGCTGCGGCGCCCGCTGGGGATCGCCATCGCTGGCGGGCTGATCGTGTCGCAGATGCTGACGCTGTATACGACTCCGGTCGTCTATCTGGTGCTGGAGCGTCTGGCCGGCCGCCGATCGGCTATCTTGCATCCGGTGGCGGACGCGGGACGCTCCTGAAGCGACGCGGCCCGAGGGGGTCGGTCAGGGCAGCAGGAACGCCACGTAGCCGAGGACGGCCCAGATCGGCAGCGACAGCAGCACGGCGAAGACGATTCCGCGCATGGCGGGCGACGGGCTGCCGGCCTGAGCGGTGGCCTTGGTGCGGCGCACCGGTGTGGCGTGGATCTCGAACGCGGCTTGTGCCATCGCAGCCCTCCATTTTATCGCCTCATTGATAACGGAAGAGTGAGTGCGGGCCAAGGGAGAATTCACATTTTCGCGAGCGATACGAAATTCGCGGTTTTGTTATTCGTCGGCGACGGGCAACGAATTGACGGAATAAGTTTGATTCCATAAACGATACATATCGATACCGATTGTCTGGCGGCGGCTGGGGTTATCAACTATTTGTGAGACCGGGATGGAAGCGATGATGAACATGCTGACGGCGTTCGTTGTCGAACTATTTCTTTCAGAACAATTCAGTTGCACACATCCGGCGAGGCAATGCAGATAATCACTTATTCGTGAACGCCCGGCCGGTTCCGGCCGCCGCAACAGGAGTTTCCGGTGCAACTACCCCGCACAACCATTCAGACGCCGACTGGACTTTCCTTCGATATCCCGGATTTGCTGCTGGTTCAGGCCTGGGCCGATTACCACAATCTTCGTATGGAAATCGAACTGGACATCGCCGCGGGCGGCGACGAGTACGAAGAACTGGTGAATTTGTCCTACGGCAAAAGCGACCATCGGCGCTGGATGATCTGGCGCTCGCGGAGCGGCATCGTCGTGCAACCCATGATGGGACGGAAGATGATGTTCCCTGTCATGGCGGATGCGCTGGAGGCGCTGATACCTGCCAGGGACTGACGGTGCCGCCTCAGCATATCGTCATGGCCCGGCTCGTCCGGGCCACCTATGCCAGCACACTACCGCGATAGGTGGCCCGGACCGGACCATGACGATGGAGGAGCAGGCCATGACTCAGGCAGGAGCAAACCTGGATCAGCCTTCGCCCGAAACCTCCTCACCGGACTCGCCGCCCTGGCTGCGCTGCTCCGCCGGGCCTTCGTGCGTGTCAAGGTTCAGCGCGCTGTTGATCAGCGCAAGGTGGGAGAACGCCTGAGGGAAATTGCCGAGTTGGCGATTGGCCACCGGGTCGTATTCCTCGGCCAGCAGGCCAACATCATTGGCCAGTGTCAGCAGCCGGGCGAACATCTGCCGCGCCTCCAGCATGCGCCCCTGCAACACCAGGTTATCGACATACCAGAAGCTGCACGCCAGGAAGACACCCTCGCCGCCCGTCAGCCCGTCGGCGGTTTCATCGGTGCGATAGCGGCGGATCAGCCCGTCCACCATGAGGTCGCGGCCGATGGCCTCCACCGTCGAGCGGATGCGCGGATCGTCCGGCGGCAGGAACCCCACCAGCGGCAGCAGCAGCAGGCTGGCGTCCAGCGAGTCGGCGCCGAAATACGCCACGAAGCTGTTGCGGCTTTCGTTGAAGCCGTATTTGCAGACGGTCTCATGCACCCGCGTCCGCAGCGCCCGCCAGCGCTCCAGCGGCGCCGGCTGGTTGAACTGCTCCGCGGCGCGGACCGAGCGGTCAACCGCAACCCACACCATCACCTTGGAGAACGTGAAGTTCTGTGCGCCGCCGCGCACCTCCCAGATGCTTTCGTCGGGCTGTTCCCAGATCTTTTCCAGGTGCAGCATCAGCGCCCGCTGAAGTTCCCAGCTCTTGGACGAGGGCACCAGGCCGAGCGCGGTTTCCTGGTAGATGGCGTCGATGAGCTCTCCATAAACATCGAGCTGCAACTGCGTGCTGGCGCCGTTGCCGACGCGCACCGGGCTGGCACCCTGGTAGCCCTGTAGCCAGGGAACCGTCCATTCCTGGATCCACCGCTCGCCGCCGATGCCGTACAGCGTTTGCAACTGCGACGGCGACCCGGCGACGCTGCGCCGCAGCCACGCACCCCAGGCCTGGGCTTCCTCCCGGTAGCCGGCATGCATCAGCGCCAGCAGGGTGAAGGTCGCGTCGCGCAACCAGCAGAACCGATAATCCCAGTTCCGCGATCCCTGCGGTTGCTCGGGCAGGGAGGTCGTCGGCGCCGCGACGATGCCACCGGTCGGATAGTAGCTCAGCGCCTTCAACGTCAGCAGCGAGCGTTGCACCTCCTCCCGGTAACGGCCGCGGTATTTGCAGCGGCCGGTCCAGGCGGTCCAGACGGCGTCGGCGTCATCCAGCGCCTCATCGGCGTTCGGCGGCACCGGCAGGTCCAGATGCGACGCCGCATGCGTCAGCACGAAGCGTTTGCGCTGGCCGGCTTCGGCCTGGAACGACGCGACCGTTGTCATGGCCCGCCCGTGCAGCCTGACGTCGCTGTGAAGCACCACCTGGTCCGGCCCGACGATCGCGCGGATGCCGCTGCCGTGGTTCAGCCGCGTGACCCAGGGCACGGCCGAACCATACTCGAAGCGCAGCGACAGCTCGAAGCGCATCTCCACCGTCCCGGTGCGGCCCTCGACGATGCGCACGACGGAGTTCCTCTCCACCGCCATGAAGTCGATCAGGGCGGCGCTGCCGGAGGCGGTCTCGAACAGGGTTTCCAGAACCATCGTGCCCGGCAGGTAGCGCCGGGTGATGCGCACCGGGGTTTCGGCCGGGCTGATGCGCCAGCGCCCGTTATCCGGCGTGCCGAGCAGGGCTGCGAAGCAGGCGGGACTGTCGAAGCGCGGCCAGCACAGCCAGTCGATCGAACCATCCTTGCTGACGAGTGCCGCGGTATGGCAATCGCCGATGAGCGCATAATCCTCGATCGGCGGCGGACGGGAGCTGGCGGTTGCGCTGTCGGCTCGTTCCGTATCAGGATTGCCGGCGGCGGTCTTCCGGAGTCCGTTCCGGGCGGGCCTGCCGCGGCCCGGCGCCATCAGTTGGAGCGTCCCCACACTCTCTGGCCGCCATTGCCGAGGCAGTAGCAGCTTGACCCCGGGGCCACGGGACGATCCATCGGGCACACATACGGGCCGGCGTAACAAGCTTGGCCGCCGCCCGGCTGCGACGCGGGGCCTGGCGCGAAGACTTGCGGCGGCGGCGTATAAAAGACCGGTGGCGGCGCGTAATAGACCGGAGGTGGATAGTAGAATGGCGCCGGATAAAAGCCCGGTCCCCAACCGTAGAACGGAACGCCGACGCCCACACCGACGAAGACGCGGGCATGGGCGGGAGAAGCGAGCAGGCCGGTGACACCCGCGCACAGCATCAAAGCCGCCAGAAACCGACGCGCCGGGGAGTGGAACAAGGAGATCATGACCTGAATTCTGCCATAAGCCGGTAAGTGCATTATGTCCGGTTTCGTTCACTTTGAATACCGGGAAAACGGAAGCGTGTCCGGGGCCTACGCCGCCGGCGGCACCCGCCGCGCCATCGTAGCCGCCGCGGCTGACAGGCGGAATGCGATGCATCCTGCCTGAATATCCGGCACTCCGATTGCAGCCGCTACGGTGTTGCAGCGGAGATCACGATGAGCACCCATCGGCCGGATATGGCGCCGGACATTCCGGCTGCCGGCATCGCCGGCCACGCCTCTCGCCTGAGCGAACCTGACGCCCTGAGGGGGTTCGCCGCCGTCGCGGTGAGGCTGTTCCATCCGACCGCCCTGGCCGATCGGCAGGGACTCGCCCCGTTCAGGCTGGACGCGGCCATTACGGCGTGGAACTTTTCTTCATCATCAGCGGCTTGGTCAGCTTCTTGACCATCACCCGCTCCAGCGGCCTGCGCCCGCATGACCGGGGCGGCGGCAATGCCATGCCCGAACCTCAGTGCTGATTGACCTCATATTCCGACAGGAGTCGCTTATGCTGCTCGACCGTTTCCGCCAAAAGGCCATGGACGTCGCCCTCGGCGCCGCCGGGCATCTGTTCCCCGACCACGTTCACGCCGCGCCGCCGTCCGAACCCGTCGAAGTCGTATGGCCCGAGACCTATTCCTGGCCGCTGTTCGCCGCCTGGGTGGACAGCCTGCGCTCCGGCTTCGCCTCGCTGACCACGGTCACGCCCGGGCCCGAACCACTCGTTCTGAGGGATGTCGTTTCGGTCCAATTCCGCCATCGCGGCCGGACCTACACCATCGGCATCGATGTCGGGGACCTGTCGCACATTCCCCCCGAGAACCCGGTCCGGTTCTTCCTGTATTTCAAGATGCAGTTCGACAAGGACGGCTACCCCTGGCCCAACGTCGTTCCCGGCGGCTTCGTCCCCTACGGCAACCGCATCTACGATGTCCTGGGTCCGATCCGCCGCCTGCGCGACGCGCGCAGTTTCCGTTATGACGTGCATGGCCGTTTCGGCACCGGGGCGGGCCTCGATCGCCGCAGCGGCGTGATCGACGCCCTTTCGGCGCAGCACGACTTCAATTTCGAGGGCGGCTTCCGCCTGATGCGCCACGCCGCCTTCCTGTCCGAAGTCGCCCGCAGCCGGATCGGCATCGATCTGCCGGGGAAGGGCGATTTCTGTTTCCGCCTGATCGACTACATGGCCGTCGGCACCTGCATCGTCGCCCGGGAGCATAACAACCTTCTGCCCGTCCCGCTCGAGCACGGCCGCAACATCATCGTCACCGAGCCGAACGGTCCCGCGGTGGTCGAGGCCTGCCGCCGGCTCCTGGCTGACCCGGACCGCATCGAGTCCCTCGCCACCGAGGCCCGCGCCACCTTCGATCGTCATCTGCACCGGTCGCAGCTCGCGTCGTACTATCTGGGTTGCTTTCTCGATCGCGTGGCTGCCGGGCGGGAGGCACCTGTGATGATGTCTGTATGACGCTTAATCGCGGTATTGACACGACCCCGCCGGATGCTGCCAGATTGCGTCCAGTAAAGGAGACGCACTTGCGCTGTCGCGCTTGACCACGCAGTTCCGGCAGATCATCTCTCCCGCTCCCCGCACCGGTTCGGCCCGGCGGGGCAGTGGGATGCATCTGTGATGAACGGGAACAAACTCAAGCGCTTGCACGTTATCACCTGGGGCTGCCAGATGAACGTGTATGACAGCGGAAAAATGGCCGATGTCCTCGCCCCGCTCGGCTATGGGCCGGCGGCCGAGCCGGACGGTGCCGACATGGTCATCCTCAACACCTGCCACATCCGCGACAAGGCCGCTGAAAAGGTGTTCTCCGAACTCGGCCGCCTCCGGCGCCTGAAGGAGGCGACCGGCGGCCGTATGATCCTGGCCGTCGCAGGCTGCGTCGCGCAGGCCGAAGGCGCGGAGATTCTCGCCCGCGCGCCCTATGTCGATATCGTGCTGGGTCCGCAGACCTACCATCGCCTGCCGGAGATGGTCGCCCGCGCCAGCCGCGCCGGCAACGCCGTGATCGAGACCGACTTCCCGCCCGAGGACAAGTTCGACCACCTGCCGGAAAGCGCCACACCGCAAGGCGTCACCGCGTTCCTGACCATCCAGGAGGGCTGCGACAAATTCTGCAGCTTCTGCGTTGTCCCCTATACCCGCGGCGCCGAGCAAAGCCGCCCGGCGCACGCGATCATCCGCGAAGCGAAGCACCTGGTGTCGCAGGGCGCGCGCGAAATCACGCTGCTCGGCCAGAACGTCAACGCCTGGCATGGCGGGGAAACCGGCGGCCTCGGCCGGTTGCTGCGCGACCTGGCGGACATCCCCGGCCTGCTGCGGTTGCGTTATGCGACCTCGCATCCCCGCGATATGGATGACGATCTCATTGCCGCCCACCGCGATATCCCGATGCTGATGCCGTTCCTGCATCTGCCGGTGCAATCCGGTTCGGACCGCATCCTTGCGGCGATGAACCGCAAGCACACCGCCGAGGACTACCGCCGCATCGTCGACCGGTTGCGTGAGGCGCGCGCCGATCTGGCGCTGTCGTCGGACTTTATTGTCGGCCACCCCGGCGAGACCGAGGCCGACTTCGAAGCTACGATGTCGCTGATCAGGGAGATCGGGTTTCCGCAGGCGTACAGCTTCAAATACTCGCCGCGTCCCGGCACCCCGGCCGCCGGCGCCCCCGCTCAGGTGCCGGAACCGGAGAAGGACCGCCGGCTTCAGGCGCTGCAAGCGCTGCTGCGAGAACAGCAAACGCGCTTCAACACCGGCTGCGTCGGGCTGGACATGCCTGTCCTGTTCACCGGCCCCGGCCGCCACCCCGGGCAGATCGCCGGACGTTCACCATTTCTGCAGCCGGTTCATGTCACAGGCACGCCACACCTCATCGGCCACGAAACGATGGTGCGAATCGTTGATACCCGTCCAAACTCGCTTGCAGGAACCCTTGTCCAGGAGAGACGAATAGCTTGACCCACCTCGCCGCCCCTCTGGCACCAACCGCCCCCGCCGCCTCCGGCGGAAAGGCGATGACCCTTCAGTTCAACGACAACACGTTGCTTCCCCTGCTGCTCGGCGACCACGATCGCCATCTGGTGCGAATCGAGCAGGCTCTCGGGGTCCGGCTGTCCTGCCGGGGCAACCGGATCGCCATCGCGGGGGACGCGGCCCGGGTCAATGCCGCGCAGGGGTTGTTGCAGGGACTGTGGCGGCGGCTGGAAAGGGGTGAAAGCGTGGGACGGCCGGAAATCGAGGCGGCGATCCGCCTGGCGGATGCGGAGAACGATCCCCGCCTGCCGCTGTCGGACCTGCCGGCGATCCGCACCCGCCGCGGCGCCGTCGGCCCGCGCAGCCCGGGGCAGGCCGCCTATATGGAAGCGCTGGCGCAGCACGAGATGGTGTTCGGCGTTGGCCCGGCCGGCACCGGCAAGACCTACCTCGCCGTCGCCCAGGCCGTCGCGATGCTGCAGGCCGGGAAGGTGGACCGCATCGTGCTGTCGCGTCCCGCGGTCGAGGCGGGCGAGCGGCTCGGCTTCCTGCCGGGCGACATGAAGGAGAAGATCGACCCCTATCTCCGCCCGCTGTATGACGCGCTGCACGACATGATGCCGGCGGACCAGGTGATCCGGCGGATGACGAATGGAGAGATCGAGGTCGCCCCGCTGGCCTTCATGCGCGGCCGCACGCTGGCGCATTGCTACGCGATCCTGGACGAGGCGCAGAACACCACCGCCATGCAGATGAAGATGTTCCTGACCCGCATGGGTGAGGGGACGCGAATGGTGATCACCGGCGACCTGTCCCAGGTGGATCTGCCGGCGGGGGTGCGCTCCGGCTTGCGTGACGCGCTGGATACGGTGGAGGGAATCCAGGGAATCGGTGTGGTGCGCTTCGAACAGCGCGATGTCGTGAGACATCCTCTGGTAGCAGCCATCGTTGGCGCCTATGATCAGCGCGATGCAGCAAAGGGCGAGGCGCGCCGCGAGCGGGAACGTCCGCAAACGAGCGAGTACACAGACACCGATGGAACCTCCTAGTACCCGGCCGCCCGGGATCGATGGCCCCGCCATCGACCTTATCGTGGCGGATCCGGCCTGGCACAGGCTGATACAAGGCGCCGATTCGATCGCCCGGCGGGCGGCGCATGCGGCGGGGATGGAGGGGACGATCGTCCTGGCCTCCGACCGCGTCGTCCGTGACCTGAACGGACGCCACCGCGGCAAGAACAAGCCGACGAACGTGCTGACCTACGAGCATCCGGCGCCGGAGATCATCCTGGCGCTGGGCGTTGTGCGGGCCGAGGCGAAGGCGCGGGGGCGGCGGCCGGGGCACCATCTGGCGCATCTGGTGGTGCATGGCGCGCTGCATCTGCAAGGCGAGGATCACGACCATCCCGGCGGTGCGCGGCGGATGGAGATGGCCGAGACGCGCATCCTGCATAGCATCGGCGTGCCAAACCCGTGGAAGCGCGCATGAGCGGGCATCGCGGAAGCCTGCTTGGCCGCCTGGGGTCGCTGCTGGGACGCAAGCAGTCCGAGCATTCGCTGCGCGAGTCGATCGCCGAACTGGTGCAGGAAGCGGCGGATGAGAAGGACGTCCCGGGCGAAGAGCCTGGGCTGGACCGTCATGAGCGTCTGCTGATCGCCAATGTGCTGCGGCTGCGGGAGACGACGGCCGACGACGTGATGGTGCCTCGGGCGGACATCGTCGCGATGCGGGCCGATTCGACTCTGGCGCAGACGATCGAGTTGATCCGCAGTGATGGTCACTCCCGCCTGCCGGTTTACCGGGAGCAGTTGGACGACGTCATCGGCATGGTCCACATCAAGGACGTGTTCGCCTATGTAGGTCGGCCGGAGGCATTTTCGCTGGAGGCGATCCTGCGCAAGCCGCTGCTGGTGGCGCCGCAGATGCCGGTGCTGGATCTGCTGCTTCAGATGCGGATGCAGCGCATCCATTTGGCGCTGGTGGTGGACGAATACGGCGGGATCGACGGGCTTGTAACGATCGAGGATCTGGTCGAAACGATTACCGGCGACATCGACGACGAGCACGACGATGTCGAGGCGCCGATGTTCACCGAGCGGCCGGACGGGGCGCTGGATTTGAACGCGCGGCTGTCGATCGAGGATTTCGAGGAGAAGGTGGGGCCGATCCTGACCGAGGACGAGCGGGATGCGGATATCGATACGGTGGGCGGGCTGGTGTTCACCTTGGCCGGGCGGGTGCCGGCGCGGGGCGAAGTGATCAGCCATCCGTCGGGGATCGAGTTCCGGGTGCTGGATGCGGATGCGCGGCGGCTGCGGCGGTTGCGGGTGCGGCGGCCGGAGAAGACGGAGGCGGCTGCGGCCTGAGGGCGACCCGTTCCTGGATTTCTCGTTGGATCTGCGGATCGACCGGATGACGGTCAACATCGAAAAGATGCGCCATGATATGGCGTTCGAACAGAGCCGTTTGCAGAAGCAGCTTGACTGGGAAACCCGCAAATTCGTTGTCCGGATTATCGCGGGCTTCGGTGCGGCGTTTGCAGGCGGGGCGGCCGCTCTCGGTTTGACACTGCATGCGATGGGCAAATTGTAGCTCGAAGTCCCACGCATCAGCCAAGCGCCGCGGCCTCTGATCCGGTCGACGGCGGTGGCGCCGGCGGCGCACGCGGTGTTTTTGCAGCGGGCTGTCGGGGTTGGTTTGGTCGATCTCCCCTCAATCCATATACGTAATCGTCCAACCCCCGCCCGCCCCCGCCGGAGGCTCGCACCGGACCGGGACCCCGTTCCGTGTCCGCACGGTCCGGTCCTGCCCCATTGCGCCGCGCAGCGCCCGGAACACCCCGCCATGCCCCACCACCAGCACCACCGGGGGCCGCTGGAGACACCGGTTGATCACCCCCACCGCCCGCAGCGTCAGCACGTCGAAACTCTCCCCGCCATCAGGCGTGAACTGCCCGTCCACCCACGCGGCGAACCACGCCGACATCGGCTTGCCTTCCTGCACGCCGAACGCGACCTCCCGCAGCGCGTCCTCCGTCTGCACCGGCACACCCAACTGAGCCGCCACGATATCCGCCGTGTCCTTCGCCCGTGACAGCGGCGAGCTGATCACGCTGCGGATTCCCTTGTCCCGCAGCAGCAGCCCGGCGGACCGGGCCTGCGCCAGCCCGGTCTGGTTCAGCGGGACATCGACGCTTCCCTGCGCGAAGTCCTGAGCGTTCCAATCAGTCTCACCATGGCGCAGGAACCAGAACGCGACGGGATGCACGGTCAAAGGGGGCTTGCTCATCGGATCAGGCCAGACCTTCCTGTTGCAGCACCCGTTGGACCGAGGGCCGGGCGGTCATCCGCTCGAAATGCGCGGCGACCGCCGGGGGCAAGACGATGCCGATACGCTTCGCCCAGAACGACACGTAGAAGATCGCGGTATCGGCGAAGGAGAACGCCTCCACCGCGTAGTCCTTCCCCGCCAGCGCCTTGTCGAGGATGGCAAAGCCTTTTTCGGCGATCTCCTTGCCGCGGGCCTTCACCGTTTCCTCATCCGCCGCGCTCGGCGTGAAATTGGCGGGGCGGAACTGGCGGGCGAAGCCCTGCATGTGGATCGTCGACACCGCGTAATCGGTCAGCTCCAGCACCCGTGCCTGCCGATCGGCATCCTGCGGCAGCAGCCCGGCCGATGGGTTCGTGTTCGCCAGCCACCAGGCGATCGCCGGATATTCCGTGAGCACCGAGCCGTCATCGCGCACCAGCGACGGCACTTTCGACTTCGGGTTCACCGCGGTGTAGGCCGGCTTGTATTGCTCGCCTTGCTGGAGGTTCACCCGTTCGAGGTCGTATGGCAGGCCGATCTCCTCGAGCAGGATGTGGATGCCGATGGAACAGGCGCCGGGCGCGTAATAGAGTTTCATGGTCGTCTCCCGAGGTGTGGCCAGGCCCCCGCCGCACGGTCGAGGCCAGCGTTCCCGCGCAGCGTAGCGCCTGCGTACCCTGTATGGAACAGCCCCCGGTGTTGCAATTCGTCGACAACCGGGCGGGAGACGTCTGCATACGCACCCCGCCACGCGGGACGCCGCGACGACGAACCCGTCGCAGGTCCAGGGCCGCGCGGCGAGGCGCGGGCTGCATGGCCGCAATCCTACGCCCGCCATGACGCTTAAGCCGCGCGTGCCTATCGGACATTCGCCAGGGCGGTTGGTATCAGGCGGCTGTCTGCTTGCGCAATTCGTTGCCGATTGCCAAGGTCAGGTCCTTTCCCGCGTCCAGCGCCCCGGCCAGCCAGAAAAAACCGTGAATCAATCCGGTATAGTGGGAGGCGTTGACGGAAACGCCGGCCTCCTGAAGACGTTTCGCATAAGCAAGTCCCTCGTCGCGCAATGGATCGAATTCGGCCGTGATAACCATGGCGGGCGGAAGCCGGCTCAGGTCCGGCGCATGCAGCGGCGAGGCGTACGGGTTCTTCGCATCGGCCGGCGACGCCAGATAATGGTCCCAGAACCACTCCATGCTGCCCTTGGTCAGCAGATAGCCGTCGGCATTCTCCTGATAGGATGAGGATTGCGTGCCAGCCGCCGGCGCGGTGACCGGATAGATGAGAACCTGATAGGACAGGGCGGGGCCGCCGCGATCCCGCGCCATCAGCGCGACCGCAGCCGCGAGGTTGCCGCCGGCGCTGTCGCCCGCAACCGCGACGAACCGGCCATTCGCGCCGATGGCGTGCGCGTGCTCGGCCAGCCATTTCGTTGCGGCGTAACAGTCTTCCGCCGGACCGGGAAATTTGGTCTCGGGACTGAGCCGGTAGTTCACCGATGCAACGACGCAGTGCGATGCATTGGCCAAGGCGCGGCACGGCTTATCGACGATTTCGAGATCGCCGATGACCCATCCGCCGCCATGGAAGTAAACCACCAACGGCAAAGCCTGGCCGGGAGCGGGATGATACAGCCGCACCGGCAAGGCACCCGCCGGACCGGGAACAAGAATGTCCCTGACTTCGCCGAGGTTTTCCGGTTCCCCCTGCAAGTCCCTGAACCCGAGCGCAACGACGCGGGCCTGGGTGACGCTCATCTGGTCGAAGGGCGGCAAGCCCTGTTTTTCGAATTCGTCGAGCAGGGCGCGGACTTGCGGATTCACCGGCATGATTATGACTCCCTATGGCGAAAGAACCCCGGCGTCGAAGAAAACCAACGCCGGCCGACTGTCTCTGACAGAAGATCTTCAACGATCAACGCGAGCGGCCAGCGCTTCGGCACTGGGCTGCTTCATGAACCTCCCTGCTTTTCTTGCAGCGGACATGAAAATCCGGTTCGCGTCAAGAAGTCCGGACAGCGAAGCGGCGCGGCGGTCGGGGACTGCCGCGCCGCTGCGATCGTCAATTGTGAAGACCCGGGCTTACTCTTTCGGCTTTTCCACATGCCCGCCGAACTCGAACCGCAATGCGGACAGCAGGCGGTCGCCGTAATCCGCCTCACCGCGCGAACTGAAGCGCGCGAACAGCGCGGCCGAGATCACCGGCGCCGGCACGCTTTCATCCACCGCGGCCATCACCGTCCACCGGCCCTCACCGGAATCCGAGACCCGGCCTGCGAAGTTGCCCAGATCCGGGCTCTTCCGCAACGCGCTGGCGGTCAGGTCGAGCAGCCACGACGCGACCACGCTGCCGCGGCGCCACACCTCCGCGACCTTGCCGACATCGATTTCGTATTTATACAGTTCCGGTTGGCGCAGCGGAGTCGTTTCGGCGTCATGCACCTGGGTGTGCAGTCCGACGTTCGCATGCTTGATAATATTGAAGCCTTCCGCATATGCCGCCATCAGCCCGTATTCGATGCCGTTATGCACCATCTTCACGAAATGCCCGGCGCCGTTCGGGCCGCAATGCAGGTAGCCCAGCTCCGCCGGCTCCGGCTCGCCCGTCGCACCCGGCGTGCGCGGCGCGGCCTCCACCCCCGGCGCCAGAGACCGGAAGATCGGGTCCAGGTGCTTCACCACCTCGTCCTCGCCGCCGATCATGTGGCAGTAGCCGCGTTCGAGGCCCCAGACGCCGCCGCTGACGCCGACATCGACATAGTGCAGCCCCAGCTTCCGCAGGTCCCCCGCACGGCGGATGTCGTCGTGGTAGTAGGAATTGCCCCCGTCCACGACGATGTCGCCTTCCTCCAGCAGCGGAATCAGCGACTCCAGCACCGGATCGACCACCCCGGCCGGCACCATCAGCCAGACCAAGCGCGGCTTGGACAGTTGCTTGACGAAGTCCGGCAGGCTGGTGGTGCCCTTTGCACCCTTCTCGACCAGTGCGTTCACCGCTTCCGGGTGGTTGTCGAACACCAGGCAGTCATGGCCCGCCCTGGTCAGGCGGATCACCATGTTGCCGCCCATCCGTCCAAGGCCGATCATTCCTAGCTGCATTGCGTCTGCTCCCTGAGAAATCAGCCGGCGGCCATCGCCTGCTTCGCGATCTCTACTACGCGATCCGGAGTGAAGCCGAAATGCTGGGCTACCGCGGCAATCGGCGCCGACATGCCGAAGCTGTGCATGCCGATGATTTTACCGGTCCGCCCGGCATAGCGGTCCCAGCCGATGGGGGTCGCCTGCTCCACCGTCACCCGCGCGGTGATCGACGGCGGCAGCACGCTGTCCCGGTATTCCTGATCCTGCTCGTCGAACAGCTCCCAGGACGGCATCGACACGACGCGCGCCGCGATGCCCTCCGCGGTCAGTTTTTCCCGTGCGGCCATGCACAGCGACACCTCGCTGCCAGTACCGATCAGGATGACGGCGGGCTTGCCGTCCGGCGCATCGGCCAGGACGTAGGCGCCCTTCGCCAGCCCGGACGCAGGAGCGAACGCGTTCCGGTCGAATGTCGGCAACGGCTGGCGGGAGCAGACGATTGCCGCCGGCCGGCGCTTCAGCTTCATCACCACGCGCCAGGCCTCGCTGACCTCGTTCGCATCCGCCGGACGGAGGACCACCATCCCCGGGATCGCCCGCAGCGACAGCAACTGCTCGATCGGCTGGTGCGTCGGGCCGTCCTCGCCCACGCCAATGGAATCATGTGTCCAGATGTGGATGACCGACAGTTCCATGATCGCCGACAGCCGGATGGAGCCGCGGGCGTAGTCGGTGAAGATCAGGAAGCCGGAGCCGAACGCCTTCAGCCCGGACAATGTCATGCCGTTGACCGCGGCGCACATGGCGTGCTCGCGGACGCCGAAATGCATGTTGCGGCCGCGGTAGTCGCCGACGGTGCCGGGCGCCTCGAAACTGCCCGCGCCCTCGAACGCCAGGTTTGTCTTGGTGCTGGGGGCGAGGTCCGCCGCGCCGCCGATGATCCAGGGGATCCGCTGCGCCAGGGCGTTCAGCACCTTGCCGGACGAATCGCGCGTGGCGAGGCCTTTGGCGTCGGCCGGGAAGGTGGGCAGGGCGGACTCCCAGTCCTCCGGCAGCGTGCCGGTGTGGATGGCATCGACCTGCTTGCCAAGATCCGGGTGCGCCGTCCGGTATTCAGCGAGCAGCTTGTCCCAGGCGGCGTGGGCAGCCGCGCCGCGGGCGTCCATGTTGGCGGCGAAGTGCTTCGGCACGGCATCGGGCACGACGAAGCTCTTGTCCGGGTCGAAGCCGTAGAATTCCTTGGCGCCGCGCAGTTCCTTCTCGCCCAGCGGCTCGCCGTGCGCCTTGGGGCTGTCCTGTAGTGTCGGCGCGCCGTAGGCGATATGGCTGTGCACGACGATCAGGGTCGGACGATCATTTGTCTTCAGGAAGATCTGGTAGGCGCGGTCGAGCGCGATGATGTCGTTGGCGTCGGCCACGGTGGTGACGTTCCAGCCATAGGCCAGGAAGCGGGCGGCGACATCTTCCGAGTAGGCGATGTCGGTCATGCCCTCGATGGTCACGCGGTTGCTGTCGTAGATCCAGCACAGGTTGGGCAGGCTGAGATGCGCGGCCAGGGAGGCAGCCTCGCTGGCGACGCCCTCCATCATGTCGCCATCGCCGCACAGCGCATAGACGTTGTAGTCGAACAGCTTGAAGTCGGGCCGGTTATAGGTCGCGGCCAGCCACTTGCCGGCGATCGCCATGCCGACGCTGGTCGCCAATCCCTGGCCGAGCGGCCCGGTTGTGGTCTCGACGCCGGAGGTCAGGCGGTATTCCGGGTGCCCCGGACAGCGGCTTTCGAACTGTCGGAAGTGCTGGATGTCGTCCAGCGTGACGGCCTTGCGGTCGGAGTCGCCGTAGACTTCGGGGCTGCCCTCGATGCCGGCGAGATGGATCAGCGAATACAGCAGCATGGAGGCATGGCCGACGGACAGCACGAAGCGGTCGCGGTTCATCCACTCCGGCGCGGCCGGGTCGTATTTGAGGTGGCGCTGCCAGAGCGTGTAGGCGGTTGGAGCAGCCCCCATCGGGGTGCCCGGATGGCCGGACTTCGCCTTCTGCACGGCGTCCGCGGCCAGCATGCGGATGGTGTTGATGCAGAGTTGGTCGATATCGGTGGCGTCGGACATCCGGGTCTCCTGGCTGCGATGCGCGGGTCTCAGATGACTAAGCGTGGCGGCGCGGTTGAGTTCCGCGCCGCCCCTCGGATCACGCCCGGACGAATTCCAGGATATCGGCCGTGACCTTGTCCTTTTCGGTGGAACACATGCCATGCGGCGCGCCGGGGTAGACCTTCAGCACCGCGTCTTTTATGAGCTGTGCCGACAGCCGCCCGGAATCCTCGAACGGCACGATCTGGTCGTCGTCGCCGTGCAGGACCAGCGTGGGGACGGTGATCGACTTCAGATCCTCGGTGAAGTCGGTTTCCGAGAAGGCCTTGATGCAGTCGTATTCGTTCTTCAGGCCGCCCATCATGCCCTGGAACCAGAAACTGTCGCGCAGCCCCTGGCTGACCTTCGATCCGGGCCGGTTGGCGCCGTAGAACGGCAGGCTCAGGTCCTTGAAGAACTGCGACCGGTCCGCCGCCACGCCGGCCCGGATCGCGTCGAATGTCTCGATCGGCAGGCCGCCGGGATTAGCCTCGGTCTTCAGCATGATCGGAGGCACCGCGCCGATCAGCACGAGCCTGGCGACGCGGCCCCGTCCGTGCCGGGCGACATAGCGGGCGGCCTCCCCGCCGCCGGTGGAATGGCCGACATGCACCGCGTCGTGCAAATCGAGCGCCGCGGTCAGTGCCGCCAGATCGGCCGCATAGGTGTCCATGTCGTTGCCGTTCCACGGCTGGCTGGAGCGGCCGTGCCCGCGGCGGTCATGCGCGATACAGCGGTAGCCGTGCGTAGCGAGGGCCATCATTTGGTCCTCGAACGCGTCGCCCGTCAGCGGCCAGCCGTGGCTGAACACGATCGGCTGCCCGGTTCCCCAGTCCTTGAAGTAGATTTGCGTGCCGTCCTTGGTGGTGATGGTGGGCATGGCTGAAATCTCCCTGATGTTGGATCGGGTGATGACTTCGATGAGAAAACGCGGCGCCCCACGCAGCGAACGGTGGTTTGCCAGAAGAAATTGGGAGTGGTGGAAACCCTGCGTTGTTCAGGTTAACGAGAATGGGGCGCGTTACCACAATTGGGGAGTTGATATGACGGTGAGCAGCCATCGCCGCGGCCTCGCCGTCGTCGCATGGGCGCGGCGCAATTGCTGTTGACCGGCTACGGCCGCAACTGCCCCGGACCGAAGACGCGCAACACCGTCACGTCGCCAGCATCGGCATTTCTGCCCGTATCGGGGTCCACGACATAGATAATCCAATGCCCCTCGGACGACACCTCCCGCGTGCCTGGCTGTTCGCCGCGCGCATAGAGGCATGGATGGTGGCGAAGGCCCTGTATGGTGCGGAGAATGGCCTGCACGCGGCGCTTCGCAGCGGCACCGGAGCCGGCTTGGAATTGCCAGCGCCGGATTGCGGTCATGTCGGCGGACGCCTCAACTGAGAGGCTTACACGTCTCGGCATCGAGCGGGATCAGAGGTCCGAATGCGGCGGTGGCAATTCGTTTTCAGTGTCCCAGCTATCAACCCATGCGATCACCGCTTCGAGCGAAACCACGCGACCGGCCGCGACTGACGCGCGGGCTTCGGCGATCATCACGGCCTCACGGGCAATGCGCGCCGCCTTCTCCTCCGCGGTTTCGTCGCGAGGGGCGGGGAAATCGGCACCGGTCATGAAGTCAATGTCGGACATAACGATGATATAGGCGCAGTTGCCCCCGAGCGCCACAACAAGCACCGCCCTCACGACAACCCGAAATAGGTCCGCTGCAGGCTGTCGTCCGCCTCCAGTTCCTTCACGCTGCCCTCAAACCTGATCCGCCCCCCGTCCAGCGTAAACACCCGATCGGCCAGGTCCAGGAACGCGATGTTCTGCTCCGCGATCAGCATCGCCAAGCCGGAGGCGCGGAAGCGGTTGAGCACCTCGATCACCTGGCCGACGAACAGCGGCGACAGGCCGGCCGAGGGTTCGTCCATCACCAGCAATCTCGGTGAGGACGCCAGCGCCTTGGCGATCCCCAACATCTTGCGCTGGCCTCCGGACAGGCTGCCGGCGAGGGCGCCGCGGCGGTGGGCGAGGTCTGGGAAGTCGGCGTAGAGTTCCCCCATGCGGTGCTTCAGCGCGGATTTCTCGATGAACTGACCGCCGACGCGCAGGTTTTCGTCGATCGAAAGGCCGGGGAAGACGCCGATCTCCGACATGTAGGCGATCCCGCGGCGGACGCGCCGGTCGGTGCGCCAGGCGGTGACGTCGTCGGTGTCCAGACGAACGGAGCCTCGCCAGGCCGGCAGCAGGCCGACGATGACCTTCAGCAGCGTGGTCTTTCCGGCGCCGTTGGCGCCGAGCAGCACGACACTTTCCCGCGGACGCACCTCGAGGCCGGCGCCCCAGAGCACCTGCACGCGGCCGTAGCCGGCCTCGATGGCGGAGGCGCGCAGGATGGGGGTGGGGTCGAGGGGGGCGGGATCAGGCATCGGCTGCGCGTTTTCGCGTCATGGTGGGCGAAGGCCCACCATCCACGCCTTTGCCTATATCGGCACCGCAAGGCGTGGATGGCGGCCCTGCGGCCGCCATGACGGGGGAGACGGTTCGGCGTCCCTCAACCGGGACTGGGGAGCCGTGGCGCACCATCTTACCCATGGTGCCCCCCGCCCAGAAACACCCGGATCACCTCCGGATTCCGCGTCGCGTCCGCCAGCGTGCCGCCGAAGAACTCCTTGCCCGCCGCCATTACCACCACCCGGTCGGTGACCTTGTCGATGAACCCCATCAGGTGCTCCACCACCAGCAGCGCCATCCCCCCGTCCGCCAGCGACCGCAGCCGCGCGGCCATACGCGACAGCTCGGCGGGGTTCAGCCCGGCGGCGAGTTCGTCCACCAGCAGCAGCCGCGGCTCCGTCGCCATCGCCCGCGCCAGGTCGAGCGTCTTCTGCTGCGCGCTGTTCAACTCCGCCGCCGGACGCTGCGCCACCCGATCCAGCTCCAGCAGCGCCAGCAGCGCGCCGATGTCGAAACCGGGCCTCGGGTCGCCGTAATGCGCCGCGACCTCCACATTCTCCCGCACGGTCAGCGACAGGAACGGCCGGGGCGCCTGGAACGTGCGGTTGATCCCCGCCTTCACCAGCCGGTGCGATTTCTCGCCGATGATCGACCGCCCGGCATAGCGCACCGAGCCGCCATCCGCCGCGTACAGCCCGCAGATGACGTTGATGCAGGTGGTCTTGCCCGATCCGTTGGGGCCGACGAGCCCGAGCACCTCGCCCGGGCGCAGATGGAAGCTGACACCGTCGAGCGCGCGGAACCCGCCGAAGCGCTTCACCAATCCATCCACGGACAACAGCGGCTCAGGGGACACGGATGCCTCGGCTGGTGAGCAGCGAGACAAGACCGTTCGGCAGGAACAGCACCAGCAGGACGATCAGCGCGCCGTAGGTAAACTGGAAATACTGCGGCACCGAAATGCCAATCAGATTGTAGATGCCGTAAAGAATGAACACGCCCAGCAGCGGCCCGCACAAGGTCGTCGCGCCGCCGAACAGCAGAAAGACCGTGGAGAAGATCGACACGCTCAGGTCGAACGCAGTGTCCGGGTAAAACACGGAAATGTGCCAGGCGAAGACGCCGCCCACCAGGCCGGCGACCAGAGCCGACAGCAGCCAGGCGATGGTGCGGCCTCGGACCACCGACACACCGGCCATTGCGGCGCTGATCGAATCATCCCGGATCGCCTGCAAGGACATGCCGAACCGAGAGTTGCGCAACCACACCACCAGAAGCAGCGTCCCCGCCAGGATCGCCAGCGCGGCGTAGTACGAAGAGGCCGGGGCGTACACCTCGGACAGGGACACGCCGTAGGGGCCTTTGGTGATGTCTTCCAGGTCCGGATTGGCGACGATCTCATAGACCGCCTGCGCCGCCGCCATGCTGGCGATGGCGAAATACGCCCCCGATAATCGGAGCAGTGGCAGCAGAATCACCGCCAATACAAGAGCAGCGACCGCGGCGGCGGCCATGCCGAGCAGGGCCGGGGCGTGCAGGTGCATGATGACCAGCGCGAACCCGTAGGCTCCGGCACCGTAGAAACCGACATAGCCGAACGGCAGGTAGCCGGTGAAGCCGTAGATGATGTTCAGTCCCTGCGCCAAAGTCAGGAAAACAACGAAGTTGAACAGCATCAGCTCATTGGAATAGAGGCCGCGCGCCGCCCCCATGGCGATCACCACCGCGGTGGCGATGCCGAAGTCCAGTACGATTCGCCGGATGCGGGAATCACGCACGCCGCAGCCGCCTTCCGAGGATGCCCTCGGGACGCACCAGAAGCACGGCGATCAGCAGCAGGTTCGGCAGCAGATTGGCCCAGGAACTCAGATAGGTCTGCATCAGCATCAGCGACACGCCGTAGATGATGCCGCCCAGCAGCGTCCCCAGCGGATTGCCCAGCGTGCCGACAACAATCACCGCAAACGCGGTGATGTTGATGGCGACTCCCATGTTCGGCGTGATGCTGCCTAGGATGAACGGCGCGAACACGCCCGCCACGCCCGCCAGCGCGATGCTGATCCCGAACGCCACGGCGGAGACGAAATTGACGTCGATGCCGGTCGCGAGCGCCTCGTCGCGGCTGACCATCACCGCGCGGGTCAGGGTGCCGAGCCGGGTCCGATACAGGTACAGATACACCAGCAGCACCGCGACCGCGCTGGCCGCCGCACTGTAAATCCAGGCTTTCGGCAGCCGCGTGCCGAACAGGATAAATGGACCGACGCCGAGCAGCCGGGGCGGCAGCGACCGTTCGGTCGAGCCAAACCCGATGGTGGTGACCGCCTCGATCATCTGCGACAGGCCGAAGAACAGGATCAGCGACAGCATCTCGGCATCGCGCGACCGCAGGAGGCGCGGCACGACAAGGTAGTAGAGCGGCAGACCGGCAAGGACGAACACCACGATGACCAGTGCGGCGGAGGCCAGCGGGTGCAGGCCGATGGTGGTGAACAGCCACCAGGCGGCGATGCCGCCCAGCATCAGGAAGTCGCCATGCGCCAGGTTGACGATGCGCATGACGCCGAAGACAAGGTTCAGTCCGAGGCCGACAAGGGTGTAGTACAGGCCGAAGACCACCCCGGCGATGATGGCGCCGATCAGCATGGTGCGGCCGCTTCCCTATGTGTCATGGCCGGGCTTGGCCGGCCATCCAGGCCTGTGTCGCAACAAGCATCATAGGTCGTGGGTGGCCGGGCCAAGCCCGGACATGACACATAGGAGGCAACCGCATCGGCGCGGCGCACCCATGAGGGCGGTCACTTCCCGATCACCGCCTTCCCGTTCGCCATATCCGGCGGATACACCGCGACCAGCTTCAACCGGTCCTTCCCCTCCGGCTGCAACTGCCCCAGCGGTGTCACCTCGCCGATCTGCGCGCCGTCCTTGCGCAACACAAACGTCCCGTCCAGAGTCTTCAACTTGCCGGACAGGGCGAACACCGCGTCGTGGATGTCCATCTGATCCAGGCTTTTGGCTGTCGCCAGGGTCCGTTCGATCACCAGCCCGGTCATGTAGCCGAAGATCGCATTGGCGCCGAACGCGAGGCCCGACCCCGGCGGATATTTCTTCTCCCAAGCGGCGCGGAATTCCTGCTGGGTCATGCCGACCTCCGGCTTGTATTCGTAGTTCGAGGCAGGAACGTAGCTGAAGATATTGGTCAGGGCGGAGACGCCGACATTCTTCTCGATCTCGTCTTTCTCGGTCCCGGCATAGATCGAGAACACGAAGCGGAACTGGTTGCCGCTGTCCTGAAGGTTGCGCAGGAAGGCGATGTCGTTGCCGACATAGCCGAGCTCTATCACCGCGTCGGGGTTCAGCGCGGCGATGTTGTTGATCAGCACGGTGTAGTTGGACGTGCTGGTCGGGACGCCCTGGTAGTAGACGACCTTGACCTTGCCGTCCTTCTCGAAGAATCCCTTCAGCGCAGTGGCCTGGGTGCCGGTGAAGTCGTTGGTCGAATACAGGATGGCCACCGTCTTGATCCCGGCTTTCGTGCCCTCATCGGCGAGGAAGTCCGAAATGTAGTGCGGCCAGATGGTCGAGACCGGGTCCCCCATCAGCGCGATATAGGGATTGTCGTCGGTGAAGAACGCCGCCCCCGTCCCCGACACATCGAACAGGAACTGCTTGTGCTCCTTCGCGATCGGCACCCCGACAGAGGTCAGAACCGAGCCGGAATCGGCGACCAGCAGATCGACATGGTCCTGCGTGATCAACTGATTGTACAGCGTCGCCGCGGTGGCAGTGCTGCTCTGGTCGTCATAGGCGATCAGCTTGACGGGGATTTTCTTGTCGAACGCTTTCACCTCCGCTCCGCCGGCGGCATTGGTCTGATCGACCCACAGCTTGAGCGCATCGAACACCGGCATCGAAATGCTGGCATAGGCACCGGAGCTGGCATAGAGCGCGCCGATTTTGATCTCCGCGGGGGCGGCTGGCTGCGCCCGGGCGGTTTGCGCAGCGACAGCACAGATCAATCCCAGCAGCAGGGCCCTTAACCGCATTTGTGTTCCTCTCCCGCATCCTACCGTAACGACCGGGTTCCGGCGCACCTTAACGGACGCTTACCACGATCCGCGCCGTCCGGCAGGCTAATTGTCTTTTGCAAAGTTGCAGCCCGACTGCTTTCGCAGGGCCTGTCACGGCATCTGATATCGGACTTCGGTGCCTGTCAATCTTGAGGGGAAACGTGATGGCAGCCGTCCCGCTGAACCGAGCCAACCTCGCCCTATTGCAGCCGCCGGTTTGCATGCCGCGCTTCGATCGCGCCGGGGTCGCCGCCGGAAGCATCCATCTCAGCCTACGAGATCAACCGCCCATGGCCTGGCGCTATCGCAACCGCAACGAAATACTCCGCCCATGGGCCTGCAATCCCTCTGCCTCCGCCAGCGCCACGCCGGCGGGACCGATGGCCGCAAGTGCCTCGGGCGTTGCGGACACGAAAGTCGTGCGCTTGAGGAAATCGAACACCGACAGCCCGGAAGCAAAACGAGCCGTGCGTCCCGTCGGCAGCACATGGTTCGGCCCGGCGACGTAATCGCCCACCGCCTCAGGGCAGAAGCCGCCCAGGAACACCGCGCCGGCATGGTGGACCCGGGCGAACAGGGCCTCCGGATCCTTTACCATCAGTTCCAGGTGCTCCGGCGCAAGGCGATCCACCAGGGCAACGGCCTGCTCCCAGTTTTCGACCAGGATGACCGCGCCGTTGGCATCCCAGCTTGCGCCGGCAATGGCGGAGCGGGGCAGTGAGGGCAGCTCCGCCAGCACCGCCGCGGCGACGGCATCGGCGAAGGCGGCGCTATCGGTGATAAGTATCGATTGGGCCGCCTCGTCATGCTCGGCCTGGGCCAGCAGATCGACGGCGATGCGGCGCGGGTCGTTGTCTGCGTCCGCCAGCACGACGACCTCCGACGGGCCGGCGATGTTGTCGATGCCGACGCGGCCGAACACCTGACGCTTGGCTTCCGCGACATAGGCGTTGCCCGGCCCGACGATGCGGTCCACCGCCGGGATGCTCGCGGTGCCATAGGCCAGAGCGGCGACGGCCTGGGCGCCGCCGATGCGGTAGATCTCGGTGACTCCCGCCCGGCGGGCCGCGGCCAGCACCAGCGGGTTCAGCACCCCATCGGGAGTCGGCACGCACATGGCGATCCGCCCGACGCCGGCCGCGCGCGCCGGTATCGCGTTCATCAGCACGGAGGACGGATAAGCCGCCTTGCCGCCCGGCACATACAGGCCGACGGCGTCAAGCGCGCCCCATCGCATGCCCATCGTCACACCGGCCGCATCCGTCATCCGCAGGTCTTGCGGAAGCTGGGCACGATGGAACGCCTCGATCCGCGACGCGGCCAAATCCAGCGCCGCCGCCAGCGCCGCCGGGATCGAAGCCGCCGCCGCGTCGATTTCAGCGGCGCCTATTCGCAGCGTCTGAGGCGACAGGGTCAGGCGGTCGAAGCGCGCGGTATAGTCGATCACCGCCGCATCGCCGCGGGTGCGGACATCGGCGAGGATGTCCGCCACCGCGTGGTCCACGCTTTCGGTGGTTTCGCGGGCCTGCGACAGCAGGGCGGAAAATGCAGCTTCAAAGCCGGCGTCGGCATTAGAGAGACGAATCATCCGGTTGCTTTAGCGGATGGGGAGCGGCGCGTCATCTTGTGTCTGATAGGGAATGCGGTTGCCGTGGCACCCATTGGCCGATGCTGGCGGTGACCCGGATTCCCGTTGACGCGAAGGTAGCACGCTGCTACCTGCATATCCATGGTTTCGCCCGCCAATCCCCTGGATGTCGTCCGGCGGCTTGCGGCTGACGAACGGAACTGCACCTTTTTTTCAACCGGTCATGGCCGAACTTAGGCGTCATGGATTGGATGCGGACGACCTGACAAATCTTGACGTCGGAGCTCGGCGAGTCTCACTGCTTCAAATCAAAGCCCACGGAAAAGTATTTTCCTGCAACCGTGTCAGACTACTACTCGATATGGATCGATGAGTGCGGCGTGAAAATGTTCCTGAAGCTGCTGATCAACGGCGAGCGGCTGGTGATCACCTCCTTCAAAAAAGACGAACGATATGTCTGAGATCTGCGCAGCCTGTGGCAGTATGGCCCTGATCGAGCGTGTGTTTCCCTTTGTGTTCTCCCATGGCGGCAAGCAAGCTGTCATCGACGATCATCAGACCGTTTGTGGAGCCTGCGGCACAGTCAGTTACGCCGGTGAGCAGATTTCGCGCCACGAATTGGCGGTGGCGGCGAAAATCCGCGAGTTGGACGGCCTGCTGAGCGCGGAAGATTTGCGGTGCATCCGCCTCAAATATGCATTCCGGCAGATCGACATGGAGCTGATGCTCTCGGTTGGGCCTAAAACCTGGACAAGGTGGGAACGCGGCAAGGTACCACAAAGCAAGGCGGCCGACACGCTCATCCGGGTGCTGGCGGACGATCCGGAGGTTGCGAGACGGCTCATGCTCCAGTCAGGAATCGAAAATCCAGCCGCGGCCGCGGTGTTCGAGCAAATTGATGAGGATACGAAGCGACTTGCAACAGCCAATCTGCAAGCGAGGATAGGCGCGTCATTGTCTCGGGACATGAGTGTCGGCGACGTGGCAAGCCGGGCGATCGATGCGGTGCGCGAGGTCCGGCGGGAGAAAGGAGCAAAAGCGGCGTGACCAAGCAGACGTTTGATCTCTTCAGCGAAACGCCCAATCCGGTTCGCCATCTTCCAGCGCACCTGGAACCTCTTGACCCCATTGCATTCCGCGCCGGCCGAATCTAACCCGAATTGTCCATCGCGGCGCGGAAGCGGGCGATCCAGGCGCCGATGGCCTCGGGCTGCGTCTTCAGGGCCGAGCGGTTTACGATCAGCCGGCTGGTGACGCCGGCGATGACCTCGGTTTCCACCAGGCCGTTGGCCTTAAGCGTCGATCCGGTCTGCACCAGATCGACGATCATGCGGCACAGCCCGAGGCCGGGAGCCAACTCCATCGCCCCGTTCAGATGCACCACCTCGGCATGGATGCCCCGGCCGGCGTAGTGGCGCCTGGAAATATTGGGGTATTTCGACGCCACCCGCACCCGGCTCCAGCGCGACGGATCGTCCGTGCCGGCGGTTTCCAGCGGCTCCGCTACCGACACCCGGCATTTGCCGATGCCCAGGTCGAGCGGGGCGTAGATCTCCGGATAGTCGAACTCCATCAGCACGTCGGCGCCGCAGATGCCGATATGCGCCGCCCCGAACGCGACAAAGGTGGCGACATCGAACGGCCGCACCCGCACCACATCCAGCATCGGGTCGTCCGTGGGAAACCGCAGGCGGCGGCTGTCCTCATCGGTGTAATCGGCAGCCGGGACGATGCCGGCGCGGGCGAGCAGCGGGCCGCATTCCGACAGGATGCGTCCCTTGGGCAGGGCGAGGATAAAAGGCGTGGTCGCGTCCGGCCCTAGGGAGGAAGCGGGAAACGGGGCGGTCATAAAAGCTCCAGTATGCAGCGATGGCCGTTTACATCAGCCGGGCGGTGATCGGAAGCCCGGGCCGGGTGAGGCTGGGTTGCGTCCCAAAGGTCCCGCGGCGATTGGCCGAAGCGAGCCGGCATCCGCGGGGCCGGCGGCTCCGGCAACGATCTCCGCTCGGCCCGAACACGGCGACACCCGCCCGATCTTGCTTCCATATTTGCAATCAATCTGGCAATGGCACCCCGAAGCCGCTAGATCGCGCAACAACGCGTCGATCTTTTCCGCCAGGACCTGCATGGCCTCCTCGCCGCCCAAGCCGATCGTCACCAGTTGGGACGTGTTCGACACGCTGCTGGCCCGGTTCACGCCAAACCCGAACGCCGTCTTCCAGTTGATCGAGGCGCAACGCAATGCCCCCGGCTTCGTCACCCGCCGGCTGGACGCACAGGCGGCGCTCGATCGCATTGGCCGCCCCTATGTGCTGCACGATATCTACCGCCGCATGGCCGCCGACGGGCTGCCGGAAGCCAAAGCCCGCGCATTGCTGCGCCATGAGGTCGAAACCGAGCGCAGCCTGCTGTTCCCGATCCGCCGCAACACCCTACGCGTCGAAGCGCCCGATCTGATCATCTCGGATATGTATCTTCCGCCGGAACTCATCGCCGGCTTCCTGTTCGACGCGGGCGAACTGCACACCCACCTGCCGATCATCCGCTCCAACTGGGGCAAGCACACCGGGACTATCTGGCCTTTGGTGCTGGCTGCGTATGTGATCCGCCGGCATGTCGGGGATAATCCGGCGTCCGACTTAAGGGTCCCGTCCGGCTTCGGCATCGACTGCGAGTTGGTGCAGGATTCGCACTTTACGCCCTGGGAAACCAGGTTGCAGGAGCTTGGGCTGGTGCATCTGGCCTTGATCCAGCGCGAGGTCCGGCTGCGCTGCATCCCGCCCGATGCGACCGCGTTCCATGCCGCCGCCGTCGGGCCGTATCTGACGGTGCTGGTCTGCTTTGCCCAGCATCTGACGCACCGGTTCGGCGCGGGCGCGGAGTTCGCGTTCCTTAGCCGCAGCGCGGATGAGCCGGCGCGGGTGTTCGCGGGGCTGTTCCCGGAGTTCCCGGTCCGCAGCCTCGATATCAGCCGGCGGCTGACCTCGGCGGCCGATCTCGACCCGGTCTTCGCCGCCGGCATCACCCCCGCCACCGTCGTCGTCGATATGGTCGGCACAGGACGATCATTCTTCCGCTTTGGGGAGCGTAACGGCAGCCCCGGCCGATCGCTGATCCTGTTCGCCTTCCTTGACCTGCTGCTGAACCCGGCGGAGCGCGCGCAGGCGGAGCGGCGGATGGAGGAGGGGCGGTTCGACCATGTCTGCCGAATCACCGGCGGCGGCCTGGCGCACTGGCGGTTGGAGCATCTGCTGCAAGCCCATTATCCGCCGGTCAGCTTCGTGGCGCTGGATTCGCATTCCGGCGGGGTGGTGCGGCGCTTCGGGGCCGCGGAGATGGACCAGAACGAGGCGCGGCTGGTGGGCTGGAAGTCCGCGGCGGTGACGGAGCTCGTGCGGACGCTGCGGCGTCGCGGGCTGGCGGATCCGGGGGCAGGGGTTGTCGTGACGGCGATGGAACAGGCGTTGCGGGCGATCCTCGAGGACGAGGCGATCACTGCGCCGTTTACGTCGTTCCTGGCTCGGGAGAAGATGGACTGGGCGTAGATGCGTCGCGCGGCGGCAGGTGGACGAGGTCCCGGCCGCGGCGTATCGTTGTGACCGATCGGGATTTGCCGGCCCAGCGGGGGGGCGCACGCTGACTGGACACGGCTTTCGGCACGTTCCCACGCTTCGCCGCCAACCGCGTTGTGTCCGGGTCGCCACGTTCTGTGTTCGATCTAAACATCCTTCGCAGGGATCGCTCGTTGTTGATCGGATGACAAGTTTGCGAGAAAGCGCCAGGCGGGCAAGGCGTTTTTTCGCAAGGCCGAAACGTGACCGACGTGGCGCGGGCCAAATCCGGCTAATGCGTCACGCAAGAACGGAACGTCTGCAACAAATAAACAACGGATAATCAGTTACGCGAAGTATTTGACAGATAACCCTTCAGCCTGGCGTGGCGCTTTTGCAACACTCCACGGTGACCAGCCGATTCCCGTCGCTGCACGAGATTGACAGTCTTATGTCAGTGAAGTGTGGTGGCCGCAAGAAAGCGCGGTGCGGACAGCGGCGATACTGCAACTGCGCGGCATAACGAGGGACCGGGGGAGTAGAATGAAGAACGAAGGCATGAAAGTCATCGCAACGGATATCGTCGCGTCATCAGGTTGTTTATCCGGAACAAAATCGCCGCGCCATTACGGCCGGGGCTCGGCCCGTGCGGCCACGCTGAATTGGCCCGGATTCGTGAAAGCTATTGCTCTCGCCGCGGCCGCCGGTCTGTTGCTCGCCGCATGCACGCCGCCGGGCACGCGGGCGCTGGACGCCGGTGTGCCGTTGGCGCCGGCCCCGGATCTTGCCGGAGCGGCGCCGAGTGGCTCAATGATCTGGCGATCACCCGAACTCGGGGCGGCTGAACATGCCGCTTCAGCCTATGTAATTCCGCCGGCCACGGTTTATCGCGGCAGAGGCTCGTACTTCGCGGATCTGAGCCCGAGCCAGGTGGATCAGATCGCCGCCATGCTGACCAGGGACGTCCGCACCGCGATCGGGCGCCGCTTCAAGGTCGTGGACGCTCCCGGTCCCGGGGTCTTCACCCTGGAGCTCATCCTGGTGAACGTTACGCCGCCCCGCCCGGCCTATGTCACCAGCGGCGAGCGCGCGGTCTCCGCGCTCGCCGTCGGGATGCCTGACGCGGGCGGCACGGTAGCGGGGACGATGACGGTGGCCGGCAAGTTCACCGACTCGCAAACCGGCAAACTGCTGGTGGCGTTCTCGTCGCCGCTCAGCCCGACGGTCATGGACCTCGCACCCCCCGGGAACTCGGCCCGCGCCCTGGATTTCGCCGAAGCGGCAAGCGAGCAGTTTGCCTCCGACCTGGTCCGGGCGATCGTCCGCCAGAGGCAGAACTCGGGTGCTTTGCCACCGGGCTAGGACCGCCCGGCGTGCCTGACGGGGAAAGTCGATTAATAAACTGAATAAGCTGCAGCCGGTAACGGACTGTACTGGAGGAATCAATGAACAAGGTGCGTTACGGCTTTTGCCCGGGAGCGGCGGCGGTTTGCCTGATCTCCGGGATTGCCAACCCGGCCTACGCGCAGAGCACGCCGTCGGCTTCGCCCTTCGACCCGGTCATCAATTTCGGACAGACGCTGAAGAATAACGGCGTGTTTCTGGACCTCAGCTACGTCCAGGACGTTACCGGCAACGTCAACGGCGGCAAGGAAACCGGCTGGATGCCGATCGGCAATCTGGCTGCGAACGCGGTGTTCGATCTGCAAACAATCCTTGGCATACCCGGTGCGTCAGTCCACATCGGCTTCTCCGACCGCAACGGCATCCCCGTCGGCGCGATCGCCGGAAGCCCCGCGGGCCTGCTGCAGTCCGATCAGGGCCCGGCCAAGTTCCGTCTGAGCTTTTTCTATTGGGAGCAAGGTTTTGACGGTGATCGGCTGGACATCACCGCCGGGCGCGTGAACCCGACCTTCGACTTCGCGTTCTCCAGCATCTCCTGCTCGTTCGTCGGCGTGATCTGCGCGCAGCCGACATCCTGGTATTTCAACAACGGCAGCATTCCCTATCCGTCCGCAACCAATGGCGGCCGGGTCAACTTCCAGGTCACGCCGGAGGTCTATGTCCGGGCAGGTATCTACCAACATGCCGATCAGAACGGCGACTTCACCAATGCGGGCTGGAATTGGGGCGTCAACTCCCCCGGCGCGTTCTATCCGGTCGAGATCGGCTATCAGACCAGCGCAACAGCCGTCACCTATCCGGCGAAGTATGATGTCGGATTCTATTACGATTCCTCCAGCTACACCAAAGCCGACGGCACCGCCGGAGGACGCGGCGCATTCTGGGCGCAGTTCCAGCAGGCCGTCTGGCGTCCGGCGGCAAAATCTCCCCAAATCCTGAACGTGTTCGGCGGGGCGCTCATCTACAACGGAAACTCGCCGCAATGGGGCCAATACTATCTCGGGATTTACGACCAGGCGCCGTTCTATACCCGGCCCCGCGACACCATCGGCTTCATCGCGTCGTTGTACACCAACAACTCGGACATTCATCCGAACCAGAAGACCCAGACCATGTTTGAGTTGAACTACGGGTTCAGCGCAATCCCGGGCATTACGATCAAGCCGTATACGCAATATGTCATTGCGCCGACGAATGCCGGCGCGCCCATCGGCTCGACCCAGCCGAAGAATGCGTGGCTGATCGGCGTGCAGTTCGTCATTGATCTTGCTCAGGCGTTCGAGTGGCCGCAGTTCATCCCGCACTAAGACGGGACCTTGCGAAAGGGCTGGGAGAGCGATCTCCCGGCCCTTTCCCTCTTCGGACGGCGAAGCCCGAAAGTGATCGAATCGGTTGGAGTCACTGTTTACATCATGGCCCGGCTTGTCCCGGCCACCTATTCCCGCACCTGCCGCGATAGGTGGCCCGGATAAGCCGGGCCATGACGGTTTTGCGGACCTTACCCCTTGAAGCGATAGTTCTTGGGCGTCGCCCTAGAACGGCGAAGTCGCTATGCCGATGCGAACGCCGCCTCCATAGCGCGCCTGTAACGGTATGCGTCGTCCTTCGTGTCGATCCGCACATCGTCCCATGCGACGGGCCGGCCGAGCGGGACGTCGCGCACCAGCGTCACGCGGTTGGCGAGGCCAATGGGCAAGCCGCCCAGGCGAAGGCTGTCGGCGGCCGGCATCAGCTTGCCCCAGACGCAGGCGCCGCCTTCGCCGTCCAACACCTCTCCGGCGCGAAGATCCCGTTTGGCTGTCGACACCACATCGCCGCGGAACCCGGTCGCGGCACCCGTCGCCTCCTTTCGAAGTGCGGCCGATAGGATCGAAACGTTCAGTTCAAGGCCGATCAGGTGGAAGGGACGGAAAAGGGCGGAGACGCGGCCAGCGGAATCGGTGACGACGCCGTATTCCTGAAAGCAGCGCCGGGAATATTCGTTCGGCGCCTCGAACACCACGAACACGCCCCAGCGCAGGTCGTTTCGCACCGGGCTGCCATCGCGATGCACGGAGGAGACCACCTCCACCTGCCCGGCATGATGCAAGGTCCCGGCGTTGCCGGGCCGCAACTTTTCCGCCAGTTCATCAGTACCGATGGCGGGAAACACCAGTCCATCAGGCGCGGGCGTCAGGCCGGAGGCGTTGGCGACGGCGGCCATCTCGATCGACGATTTCGTGCCGTCCAGGAATGAGTTGAACATTTGCGGGTTCATGCCGCCCAGTTTCGCCTGTTCCGGGGTCAGGCCATAATGCCCCCAGACCGTTTCCGGGGTCGAGGCATGGTATTCCGGCCGGTATTTGGTGCCCTTGCCGGCGGCGATCACTGCAAATCCGCACGACCGCGCCCAGTCCACCAGCTCGCAGATCAGCGCCGGCTGGTCGCCATAAGCGAGGCTGTAGACCACGCCGGCCGCCTCGGCCTCGCGCGCCAGCAGCGGGCCGGCGAGCACGTCGGCCTCCACGTTCACCATGACGATGTGCTTGCCCTCACGGATGGCCCTGCGGGCATGGCGGATGCCGGCGGGTGCGTGGCCGGTGGCTTCGACGACGACCTCGACCTCCGGAAAGGCGATCATCCCGGCGGCATCGTCGACGAAGCGGGTGGCGGCGATGCGTTCGTCGGTCCAGCCCACCCTTCGGCACGCCCCCCGCGCCCGATCGGGTGACAGATCGGCGATCGCCGCGACTTCAAGCCCCGGGGTCGTCGGCACCTGCGACAGGAACATCGACCCGAACTTCCCGGCGCCGATCAGGCCGACACGCACGGGGCGGCCGTCGGCGATGCGCTTTTGCAGCAGGCGGTGCAGGTTCATGGGCGTCCTCCCGTTTGGTTGCTTCGATCGTTAGCAGCGTTGGGAGCAGGGGGAAACCGTCGCGCCGTTCGGACGAAGGGCGGACAGAGGCGGCTGTCGTTTCTCTACATTAACAGGCCGGGCATGATCGCCGCCCGGCGCAAGGTCCTATAAATGGTCCGGCGTGCCCCAGATGCCGCGCCCCGCGGTCCTGGCCGCGTCTTCGCTCTGCCGCAGCGAAGCGGTCCGGGCCCGGGCCCAGCCGTCCCGCACCAGCGCCTCGTTCACGGCCACGCCGCCCGCGACGCACTCGGCGACGGGGCGGCCATAACCGTCATGGCCGGTGATGCCGCAATCCACCGCCTTGTCGCGCACGAGCGATGCCAGCGCATTTGCCGATGCCGCGCCGCAATCCACGTCCAGGCCGCCGCCGCGGCAAACCGAGCCGCGCGGCGGTGCGGCGATGCCGTCCAGCCGCACGACCTGGTCTCCGACACGCATCGTATCCCCATCCAGCACCGCCAGGGTGCCGGCCGGGGCGAGGAGATGGCGGCTCGGCGGGGCATGGGCGGGGGCGTCGGACGACCGGACGAACAGCCAAGCGGCGGCGAGCAAGGTCGCGGCCCCGCCGGCGGCGGCCAGGCAGACCCCGAACGAGGGTAGCCGCGGCATGCGCAGCGGCACCGGACCGGCGCCTGAGCGGAAAATCCGCCGCTTATGGTTCAACGACACGGCTCATTCCCCGTTCTCAGGCTGCCGGCGTGCGGTCCGGAAACCGAATCGACGGTGGGATGCCAAAGCCGGACGCGCGAAGTCAAGCCCAATAAGCGTGCTGGCGTCTGAATCGTTGGAAGGTTTTTACGATCCGAGGACGAATCCTTCTCGCCCGCGCCGCCATGAAGCCGGTGATCAGACCGCAAGCGTAGCCATGCCGGCCGCCGGGACCGCCCAACTCCTGAAGCAGATGGCTCGCCACCGCGCCGTCGTTCAACACCCCCAGGCGCTCTTGCAGGTCGCTGAGACGATCGATGAAACGTTTCGCCGATTTGGCGTCGTGCAGGGTGGCGAACATCTCCGCCGCGTAGCGCACCCGCTTGGCGCGCAGCCGCACCCCGTGCAGGGCGGGGACGTCGAGTTCCTCGATCCGCTTGCCGGCGGACAGCAGCTTCTTCCAGCGCTGCTGCAGCACAGTGTCGGCGAATTGCTCCAGGGTCATCGGCTCGGGCGCGGTTTCGGCCGGGGGTTCGGGCGCCGCATCGGCGGCCGGTTCCATCTCGACGGGCGGCGGCGGTTCGCGCCAGCCACTGGCGGCAGCGAACCAGGCGAGGTCGATGCCAAGCTGGCGGAACGCCGGGCTGGCGAGATACTGCGCCAGTTCCCGGCGGTGCATGGTCCGCTGCCGCGAAGTCGCGGCGGCCAGCCGTTCCAGGCGCTCATCGCCGGGGATCGCGTTCTGGATCGCCGGCACCGTCTCATCGGCGAACACGTCCCAGTCGCGCGCCGGGCCGAGCCGGCCGCCGAGCGTTTTCAGGCCGTCATTGACACCGTCCAGCGCGCCCTCGGCCAAAGCGGGCCGGAAGATCGACACGGCCGAGCGGGCGCGCCGCACCGCCACCCGCATCTGGTGGATGGCGTTGTGGACTTCGTCGTCCGCGTCGCCGCTTCGGGGCATGGCGACGCGAGGCGCGTGCGCCAGCACTACGTCGGTCAGGTGGCCCAGGATATGGGACAGCGCCTCGGGCACCGTCCGCGCCGCCTCCGGCAGCACCGGCGCGCCGAGATGCCGCGGCTGCGGCGTCGCCCCGGTCGCCATCGCGATCGCCTCGGCGGCCAGGGAGAAGCCGGGCACCGCGGCGGCCACGGCGCCCGCGATCAAGGTGGCCGCCACGCGCACCGCCTGTTCGTCGCCGCTGAGGCCGATGCGGGCCACCGGGCGCTCCGCCGTGACCGCGCGCAGGGTTCCCTTGTCGATGGTCAGCGTCACCGTCGTTTCACCAAGGTGGTGCATGCTGACGCTGCGCCGCCCCTCGAACGCCGCCAGGGGCGCCAGCGGAGAGGGCAGTTCAGTCAGGTCGGGCGAGTCCGACAGCACCGGCGGCGGCTGGGCGGGCAGCCAGGTTTCCGCGCCGGGGGTTAGCCGCTCCAGGCGCCATTCACCCCGCTGTTCAGCCAGGGTCAGGCCATCCGCCAGCAGCGCGTGCTCCGGGCTGTCATGCCAGACGATCTTGACCGCCTGGCTGCGCGGGCGTCCGTCCCGGCTGGCCACCAGGGGTTTCAGCCGAGCGATGAGTGCCGCGGCATCCGCATCCGCCGCGAGTTCCAGTTCCATGCGGGCTAGCCGGCGGCCTCCAGCATGCGGGGGGTCAGGAACCGCACCAGCTTCCCACCGCCTTCGCGCAGGTCCCACCAGGATCCGGCGACGACGAACTCCGCCAGCGCGCCAGTGGGAAACCCTTCGGCCAGTGCGCGCTCGGCCGCGGTGCCGCCGCGCGGTTCGGCCAGGGACAGGGCCAGGTCGTGCAGGCCGGGGTTATGGCCGATAACCAGGACGCTGCGGACGGTTTCCGGCACGCCGTGCAATGCGGCGATCAATTGCATGGGGCTCGCCAGATACAGGCTTTCCATCGGCTCGATCAGCGGGGTGTCGTCCCAGGGTTCCAGCGCCTCCAGCGTTTCCATGGTCCGGCGGGAACTGGACACCAGCACGACGTCGGGTGTCAGGCCGAGATCGTGCATCGCCCGGCGCATGACCGCGGCGCAGCGCCGCCCGCGCGCGTTGAGCGGACGGTCCTTGTCGGCGAGGGCGGCATCGTCCCAGGAGGACTTGGCGTGCCGCAGGAGCAAAAGCTGACGCATGGTTCCCTATCATGGCATGCAACGCGCGGCTTGTCGTCCCCTGGCTCGACGAAACCTGTATTCAGTGCGGGGTTTGCGGATGAACCGCGCGCTCTATGTCTCCCCGGGATGACCAGACCACGAACGGACAGGCCCATCGGCGCGCTGCGCGTGATTTTGGGCGATCAGGTTTCGCCGGGAATCGCGGCGCTGGACGGCCTCGATCCGCGTCACGACGTGGTGCTGATGGCGGAGGTGATGCAGGAATGCACCTATGTGCCGCATCACCTGAAGAAGATCGTGCTGGTGCTGTCGGGGATGCGGCATTTCGCCAGGGCGCTGGCCGCGCGCGGGGTGCGGGTGCGCTATGTGACGCTGGATGATCCGGCCAATACCGGCAGCCTGTGCGGGGAGGTGAGGCGCGCCATCGCCGCGCTGAAACCGCGGCAGGTGGTGACGACGGAGCCTGGCGAATACCGCGTGCTGCAAGACATGTTCGGCTGGGTCGAGGGTGTCGAAATCCGGCCGGACACGCGGTTCATCTGCTCAATCTCCGATTTTCGCCGCTGGGCGGTCGGCCGCCGCGGTTTGCGGATGGAATTCTTTTACCGCGAGATGCGGCAGCGCACCGGGCTGCTGATGACTCCGGACAACGAACCGGACGGCGGGCGGTGGAATTTCGACCACGAAAACCGCAAGCGCCTGCCGGATTCGGTGGCGGTCCCGGAGGCGATGAGCTTCGCTCCGGACGACGCGACCCGGGAGGTGATCGAACTGGTTCGGCGGCGCTTCACCAACGGCTTCGGCGAGATCGACGGGTTCCGGTTTCCGGTCACCGCGAAGGACGCCCGGGCAGGGCTGGAGGATTTCATCGCCCGCCGGCTGCCGGGCTTCGGCGACTGGCAGGATGCGATGCACAGCGGCCAGCCGATGCTGTTTCATGCGGTGATCTCGCCGGCGCTGAATCTCGGGCTGCTCGATCCGATGGCGGTGTGCCGGGCGGTGGAGGCGGCGTGGCGGTCGGGGCACGTGGCGCTGAATGCCGCGGAGGGCTTCATCCGCCAGATCATCGGCTGGCGCGAGTATGTGCGCGGGATCTACTGGTTGCGGATGCCCGAGTACGGGGCGTTGAACGCTCTTGGCGCGACCCGGGCGCTGCCGGAGTTCTACTGGAGCGGCCGGACAGAAATGACATGCATCCGGCACGTCGTCATGCAGACTCGCCGGGACGCCTATGCGCACCACATCCAGCGGCTGATGGTGACCGGCAACTTCGCGCTGCTGGCGGGGCTGCATCCGGACGCGGTGGACGAGTGGTACCTGTCCGTCTACGCCGATGCCTATCAGTGGGTGGAGATGCCGAACGCGCGCGGGATGGCGCTGTTCGCCGATGGCGGGGTGCTCGGGTCGAAGCCCTATGCGGCGTCGGGGGCGTATATCAACCGCATGAGCGATTACTGCCGCGGCTGCGCCTATGACGTGAAGGATGCTGTCGGGGCGAAGGCGTGTCCGTTCAATTTCCTGTATTGGGATTTCATCGCGCGCCATGCGGAGCGGTTTGCCTCCAACGTGCGGATGGCGATGCCGCTGCGCAACTGGGAGCGGATGCCGGCCGAGCGCAAGGCCGCGATCAGGGCGCGTGCGGCGGCTTTCCTGGCGGAGATGGAGGCGGGGTCTGCCGGCGGCGGGACATGCTCCACAGCGTGATGTCCCAGGCGTTGCGGATGCCGGCCGCCAGCAGCACCCCCATCGAGACGGCCAGCGCGGTGCATGCCCGGGGGATTTGCGCAGCCAAAGCCCCGCCCGACGCCGCCAGGCAGAGGTAGCCGCCGATGGGCAGCGCGATGTACCAGGCCCGGTCCTCCAGATCAAGCTTGCGGAACAGCCCGTCGCGCAGCGTGTCGCGGCAGACCATGAACGAGTAGCCCAGGCCGCACAGGCCGCACGCCAGGATCATGCCGCCGGGCGCGATCCAGCCCGGCAGCGGCGCCAGGATGATCAGGGAGGCGGCCAGGATCAGGCTGAAATCCACCACGCTCGCCGTCAAAAACACCCGCTGCGCCGCCCGCCGATCGGCTGAGAAGACGCCGGTGCCGACGGAGGCGGCGACGAAGAGCAGGCCGATGAGGGTGGCCGAGGCGGCGCCGACAAGGGTGTAGAAGTCGTGCCAGGGGCGGAGCGCGTCGGCGAGTTGCGGCATGCGGGTCGTCCTTCGGACCGCCGCGTTACGCGGGCTTCGGCTCCAATACCATCTGCGTCTGGCTCACCAGCGCGACCAGCCGGCCTGCCTCGGTCGTGATGCGGGTTTGCCAGACCATCGTGCGCCGCCCGCGATGCACCGGTGTGGTCTCGCCGAGGATTTTTGTGCCAACCGGGGCGGGGGAAATGAAGTTGGTCTTCGATTCGATCGTCGTGGTGCCGGCGTCCGGGGCCAGGTTGAGGATCGTCGCGGCGGCGCCGAGCGTGTCGGCAAAGGCCATGATCGCGCCGCCATGCAGGACCGCCGGGCGGGTGCAGAGGTCCTCCCGCACGGTCAGTTCCGCTGTGATCCGCTCCGGCGTGGCGCTGGTGAAGCGGATGCCGAGCAGCGTCGCGAACGGCAATGGCGTCTGCGTCAGGCGTTCGAGTGCGTCCATGGGGGCGTTCCGGGTCAGTAGATCGTCGCGCGCATCCGCTCGGGGTAGTCGCGGTCGTACTGGTCGCCGCCGGCCCGGCCCTGCGTGACGTCTTTCAGAATGGTGCCGGTGCTGGGCAGGTCCTTGCGGCTGATGTGCTTCTCCGGGTTCCACAGGTCGGACCGGACCAGGGCTTTGGAGCATTGGAAGTAGACGGCTTCGACGCGTACCACGATGACGGTGCGGGGCAGGGTGCCCTGATACGGGAAGCGCCCGATCAGTTCGGGTGCCACCGAGATCGCGGCGCGGCCGTTGACGCGCAGGGTTTCGCCGATGCCGGGGATCAGGAACAGCAGCCCGACGCGGTCGTCGCGGATGATGTTCTTGAGGCTGTCGATGCGGTTGTTGCCGCGGCGGTCGGGGATGAGAAGCGTCCTGTCGTCCACGACATGCACGAAGCCGGCGGGGTCGCCGCGCGGGGAGGCGTCCAGGCCCTCCGGCCCGCTGGTGGCGATCACCATGAAGGGCGATGCCTCGATCATCGCGCGATAGTGCGGGTGGATGAAGTCGACTTCCTTGAAGATCGAGGTGTTGGCGGGCTCGCCGTAGATCGCTTTCAGCGCGGCTTCGTCGCGGATCAGGTGATCGCTGCCGATGGCGTCCATGGTCCGGCGCTCCTCGCGGTGGTTGCGTGCGAGCCTATATCAGCACCATTGTCCGCGGTCGTCATGGCTCGGCTTGTTGTCCGGGCCGCCTATCGCCGCACCTGCCGCTACAGGTGGCCCGGACAAGCCTGGCCATGACGAGGGGGATAATGCCGTGGCCTGTCCGGTACACCCTTAAGCCGCGACCTCCACGACCACCAACTCGGTCGCCTTGGTCGCCGTGACCGTCACGGTCCGCTCATCCGAGATTGCCACGCCGTCGCGCGCCTGCGCTTCGACACCGTTCACCGTCACCGCGCCGTTCACCGGCACGAGGTAGGCGGCGCGGCCGGGTTCGAGGGTGAACTCGGTGGTCTGGCCCTCGGCCAGGGTGCCGGCCAGCACAGCGGCGTCGGCGTTCAGCTTCAGCGCCTGGGACGCCGCGTCGGCCGGGCGGCCGCTGGCGAGCACGGTCAGGCCGTGGTTGCCGCGCGGGAAGGCGCGGGTGCCCCAACCGGGTTCGACGTTCCGGCGGTCGGGCAGGATCCAGATCTGGAACAGGCGGGTGGGGATTTTCTCCAGGTTGTATTCGGCATGGGTGATGCCGGTGCCGGCGTGCATGACCTGGACGTCGCCGGCCTCGGTGCGGCCCTCATTGCCGAGGTTGTCGCGATGGGTGATGGCGCCTTCGCGGATGTAGGTGACGATCTCCATGTCGCGGTGCGGGTGGGGGTCGAAGCCGGTGCCGGGGGCGACCTCGTCGTCGTTCCAGACGCGCAGGCGGCCGAGGCCCATGCGCTTTTCGTCGTGGTAGCCGCCGAAGCTGAAATGGTGATGGGCGTTGAGCCATTCGTTGCGGAAGGCGCCGAGGGTATCGAAGGGGCGGAGTTCGATCATGGCGGTGGGTCCTAAGTGGTTGCCGCCGGATTTGGGATTTGGATTGGCATTTAACAAGTCCGCCGATCCGGGCCGGTTCGTCACGCCATCGGCGGGTTGCGGCAGTCGTCGCGGCGGTCGCTATACGATGGCCGCGGCCAATGTCCGCGCATCGCTTAGGCGAAGGCAGGGCAGTTGTTAGCGCAGTCTATCTTGTGCCGCCGTCGCCACAGGCGTGGACAGAACTATTTCCATCGTTGTCTGTTAGCGAGTTCACAGCCTAAACTCATCCATCCCCGCCAAAAAGGCCTATGCCCGCCGCAGGGTTCGCACAGTCAATTCGATACACCTCCGTTCCGGTCTGTGCCGGCCAGGCAACAAATAACCAAATCCCCGAGGAGTTCGTATGAAACAGCATTCACCCCGACAAGCCGTCCGGTGGCGCAAAACGACCGGTCATGCACTCCTGGCGGCAACCGTCGCGACGCTGCTGTCCGGCGCGGCGTTCGCGTCCCCGATCACGTACACCGGCTTCACTATCACGGATGGTCAGCTTGGATCCTGGAAGTTCCATAATGCGCGGGTGTTTCTGACCTTCGAAAGCGACACCGCGGACGTCCAGACAACCTCCATCCTGGGGACCAACGTCTCGTTCAACCCCACCGGAAGCGCGCGGATTACCATCCTGACCGGCGACAGGTCCGAGCACGCCAGGTTCGCCCCGGGCCAAATCTTCGTCTCTTACGACCATGACAATATCGGCACCGGCTTCGGCTCGTACGCGCCCGACCATTCGGTGCAACCTGCATACCCGCTCGGCGTCAGCCTGTTCGGCACGGTGGAGGCGTCCGGAAGCCCCGGGGAGGCCGCGCTATCGACGGACCTGGCCCACGACACCGGAATGAATGGCCATGGCTGGGTGTGCGCGACGTTCCCCGCGCCGATTTACAGCAACACGCTTTGTCCTGCCCCAAGCGCACCGCTTTCAACCGACAAGGGGGACCTGTATCTCTACCAGCCCTATCAAAACGAGCCGACCCCGGCCGGCAACGGCGGCTACGTTCCCGGCGCGGGCTTCTTCTTCGCCGACACCAAAACGCCGAACGAGGGTCCGCCGTTCAGCCTGCTCGGTCCCACCGAAGACGGCTCGCCCGAGGACATCACTTACAACCTGTTCCTGATCTCCGATGTTGCGCTTGGCGGCGAAACGTTCACCAACGCGAAAATCCATCTGTCCCTCCGCTCCCGTCCGGCCAGAGTCGGTCCACTCAGCGGTGGCGGCCCGAATGCCTACGTCAATGAGGAAGGTTTCGCGCGCGTAGTCATTATTTCTGGGGATCGAACGATCCGCGCCACTTTCGCCCCGCACCAGGTTTACGTCTACTTCGATCCCTCGAAGCAAAGCGTGGGGTTCGGCTCCTACACCGGCGGTCGCGCCTATCCGGCCAGCCTGACGCAAAACCCGTCCTTCGATGCGCAACTGGTCGGGGCGGTGTCCGATATCGTCACCACACCGGCCGACGCCAGCAAATACACGCCGGAAACGGCGTCGTTGGTAACGAATTTGCAGAATGAGACCGCATTGGCCTCGTTCGCGTTCTCCTGCACGGGGTTCGATCCGGCGACCACGGCCTGCTCCAATCCTCAGTCGCCCGCGCCGCTGAGCACCGACAAGGGTGCGTTCCTCATCTACGAGCCCTATCGGTTCGGAGGCACCGTCTGGCCCTTTTCCAATAATTGGGGGATGTTCTGGTCGACCATCGGTTCGCGCGGCGACTGAGCGTCCATCAGTAGAGCCCGGGCGTTGCTTGCGATTCTCCTAAGTGGGGTGTCCCGTAATTCCAGCGGCGCCCCTCACCCCAGCACTTGCCGCGCAATGATCAGCTTCTGCACCTCCGACGCGCCCTCATAAATCCGCAGCGCCCGGATTTCACGATACAACTCCTCCACCTTCACTCCCGCCGTCACCCCGAGGCCGCCGAAAATCTGCACCGCATCGTCGATCACCCGCTGCGCCGATTCCGTTGCGTGCAGCTTCGCCATCGCCGCCTCGCGGGTGATCCGCCCGCCGCCCGAGACATCCCGCTTCCACGCCGCGCGGTAGACCAGCAGCGCGCTGGTATCGATCGCCAGCGCCATGTCCGCGATTTTCGCCTGTGTCGTCTCCATATCCGCCAGCGTGCGGCCGAACATTTTACGGGCACGCGCCCGCCCGGTCGCCTCGTCCAGAGCGCGCCGCGCGAAGCCCAGGGCCGCCGCGCCGACGGTGGTGCGGAACACGTCCAAGGTTGCCATCGCCACCTTGAAGCCGTCCCCCGGCGCGCCGAGCAGGTTAGCGTCCGGCACGATGCAATTGTCGAACCGCAGCGTCGCCAGCGGGTGCGGCGCGATCACGGTGATGCGGTGCGGCACACTCAGCCCGGGCGTGTCCGCCTCCACCACGAACGCCGACAAACCGCGCGCCCTGAGAGCCTCGCCGGTCCGCGCAAACACCACATACTGCCCGGCGATGCCGCCATTGCTGATCCAGGTTTTCTCCCCGTCCAGCCGCCAGCCGCCTTCCACCCGCACCGCCGTTGTCGCCAGCGCCGCGACATCCGACCCGGCGTCCGGCTCGGACAACGCGAACGCGGCCAGGCGGCGGCCGGCGCGCACCTCCGGCAAGATCCGCTGCCGCATCGCCTCGCTGCCGAACAGCGTTATCGGCCCGCTGCCCAGGCCCTGCATGGCGAAGACGAAATCCGCCAGCCCGGAATGCCGCGCCAGGATCTCGCGCGCCAGACACAGCCTGCGCACGTCCAGCGCCGCGCCGCCGCCTGCGGGCACCGAGGCGTCCAGCCAGGCCGCCTCCCCCAATTGCAGCGCCAAAGCGCGGCAGGCGGCATCGACGTCCTCGCCGGCATGGTGCGGTCGCGGATCGATGTGCGCCGCGGCCCAGGCCTCCAGGCGCTGCGCGAAGTCGCGGTGGCGGTCCTCCAGGAACGGCCAGTCCAGAAACGATGTGTCGGGCATGGCGTCACCCTGCCATGGTCAGGCCGCCGCTGACACTCAGCACCTGTCCGGTGATGTAGCCCGACTCCGGACCGGCGAAGAACGCAACGGCGCCGGCGATGTCGGCCGGTTCGGCCAGGCGGCGCAGCGGGATGGCGCGGGTCAGCGCGTCGATCCGCTTGGGGTCCTGCACCAGAAGCATCGGCGTCGCCGTCGGGCCGGGGCAGACGCAGTTGACGGTGATGTCGTAGCGCGCCATTTCGCGGGCGAGCGATTTCGTAAATGCGATCACGCCGCCCTTGGCCGCGGCGTAGGCGACCTCCCCGGTACTGCCGACGCGTCCGGCGTCGCTGGCGATATTGATGACGCGGCCGCGCGCGGCGGCAATCATGCCGTCCAGGAAGGTGCGGGTCAGCGCGATCGTACCGGTCAGGTTGACCGCGATCGCCTTCTGCCAGAACGCCGCATCGGTTTTCACGAATGGCACGATCACGCTCCAACCCGCGCAGTTGACCACCACTGAAGGCGCCCCGAGCTGTGCGGCGGCCTGCTCGCGCACGTCCTCCAGCCGCGCCGGGTCGGTCACGTCGGCGGCGAAAGCCAGCGCCCGCCGCCCGCGCGCGGCGATTTCATCGGCCACCTTGGTCAGCGCCGCCTCGTCGAGGTCGAGCAGCACGAGGTCGAGGCCGGCGTCCGCCAGCCTGAGGGCGACGGCCCTGCCGATGCCGGAGGCACTGCCCGAAACAACTGCGATGTCAGCCATGGTTTGTTTCCTGTCCCTGTTGTGCCGACCGGTGGCGGCCGGAAGATTTTGTCCTGTTGCGGCATCTGCCCTCTGGATTTGCCGTCCGGGATGGGGCATGGTGGCGCGGTGAATGAACGTTCATTCATTCTATCCGCGGGCCGCGGCGAAATCAACCGGCCTTTTGATGCCAACGCGGAAGGGACGCGGTGAAAGCCGCAACAGGCGCTCCGCCCGGCCCTTCCCACAGCATGGGAGCAACGAACATGACGATGACACGGGACCGCCTCGACGCCGCGCGCTTCGAGCCGAAGCATTTTCTGTGGTCGCTGGACGGCAAGGTGGCGACCATCACGCTGAACCGGCCGGACCGGAAAAACCCGCTGACCTTCGAATCCTATGCCGAGCTGCGCGACACCTTCCGCGCCCTGACCTACGCCGATGCGGTGAAGACGGTGGTGGTTACCGGCGCCGGCGGCAATTTCTGCTCGGGCGGCGACGTGCATGAGATCATCGGCCCGCTGGTGCGTTTGCAGGAGGCCGACGACATGCAGGGTCTGCTGGATTTCTGCCGCATGACCGGCGACCTGGTGAAAGCGATGCGCGCCTGTCCGCAGCCGATCGTCGCGGCGATTGACGGGATTTGCGCGGGGGCGGGGGCGATCATCGCGATGGCGTCGGATCTGCGGCTTGGCACGCCCGGCAGCAAGGTGGCGTTCCTGTTCACCCGCGTGGGGTTGGCCGGCGCGGACATGGGCGCCTGCAACATCCTGCCGCGCATCATCGGCGCCGGCCGGGCAGCCGATCTGTTGTATACGGGCCGGGCGATGGATGGCGCCGAAGCCGAGCGGTTCGGCTTCTACAACCGCCTGTGCGAGCCGTCTGCGGTGCTGGAGGAGGCGCAGAAGCTGGCGGCGTCGCTGGCCGCGGGGCCGACTTTCGCGCATGCCATGACGAAGAAGTGCATCCACCAGGAATGGAGCATGTCCGTTGACGATGCGATCGAGGCGGAGGCGCAGGCTCAGGCGATCTGCATGCAGACGAAAGACTACGGCCGGGCCTACCGCGCGTTCGTGGACAAGCAGCGGCCGGTGTTCGAAGGCAATTGATCGGCTGGTCATGGAGGGGGCGCCCCAACCCGGCGGGGATGCGGACCTGCCGGGTGGGGCGCTATGCGATGGTTCCTGACGCGATTGCCGGTTCGATCATTACCAAACCGTCCTCACACCGTAGGTCGCGAATATCAAATCGCTGGTGATGATCGGCACCCCGGTCCGGATGGCTGTTGCGATCAACATCCTATCCATAGGGTCTTTGTGATGCATCGGCAGCCGGTTCGCAGCTTCGGCATCCTCCCACATCAACGGGGTGGACTGAAAACCGAGTGTGCGCAGATACCGGCTGAAACTGCCCTGTTCTGTCGGCAGCGGCGGCAGCTTGCCGATGGCGGCTTTCCGGGTCAGTTCCCACACTGTGACAGAGGCCACCGCCACGTCCGATTGCATGGCCGCCTCGCCGGCCGCGCTCATGCCCGACGATGCGGAACCGAAATAGGCCAATAGTGCGCAGGCGTCGGCGAGATACATTATATCCAACCCTCGTCCTGCATCTCCTGGTCGGTCATCGGCGCAAGCACCTGCGGATCATAGACGAACCCTTCCCATCCCGGAAGGGATCGCCACGAACCCGGCTTGCGGGTAGCCGGAGGGGTGATCAGGACCAGCCGCGCAACCGGGACGCCCTGCCGGGCAATGACGACCTCCTCACCCTGTTCAACGTCGAGCAGAAGCTGCGACAGCGACGTCTTGGCTTCGTGGACGTTCACCTGCTTCATTTGGTGGCTCCTTAGCTAGAGGTTGACTAAGGAGATCGGGAGGGCGTGTCAAGGCGAAACAAGTCGCCACGGACCCGGCTGGGTCGTCCGGATCAGCCTGCTGCAACCGGGGTGTAGCGCAACCGCACATAACATCCGCAGCTTGCCGGAGGTCGTGGTAGTCGCGTTGCCCTCCGCGAACGGGTTGGAACGACTTGTAGCGACATTTGGAACGCTCGAAGGCGGTTCCGTTGCGCTATGGGCTTCCCCGGCGAGGAGTGCCCCCCGCCAAAAGTGCGCTAACCGGCGGAACTCTCTCTATCGATTGAGCTTGCAACTTCAACCCGACCGCATGAACCTACCGGAGCCATGAATGAAATACGTCCACCTCAGGCGCCAGCCGGTGACGCGCCGCTTGAGCCTGATTTAACTGACCCGCGGCCGAGGGTGCTTGTCGCGCCGGAGTTGGCCGGCCGCTGCGACTACACTGTTGTTCGCGAACCCGACGATAACGATGCCGACTATGAGGCGCGGGTCGATCTCTTCGCTCTTTTGCTCGACCACACCGAGAAAGAGTGAACCAACCGCGATTTCGGGCGGACGACTTCGTCTGCTCGAACCCTCAACTATTCGGCCCCCGCTCCATCGACACCGGCTGCCACCGCCGCAGCTTCGATCCCAGCAGCACTGACGGGTTGACGCAGCTCATCGGCCACTTCCCGCTCAGCACCAGCGCCAGCTCCCGCCCGACATGCCGCTTCCGCGCCGGATCGAACCGTGCCGAGGCGGATGCCGTGTGCGCGCTCAGCGTCACGTTCGTCATCCCGAGCAACGGATTGCTGTCCCCCGGCGGCTCGATCTCCAGCACGTCCAGCGCGGCGTGCGCGATCCACCCCTCCTGCAGCGCCCGGATCAACGCCGCTTCCTGCACCGTCGGCCCGCGCCCCGTATTGATGAACACGGCACTCTTCTTCATCAGCCGGAAATGTTTCTCCCCCAGCATCCCCTCCGCCTCCGGCGTCGCGGGGGCGTGCATCGAAACGAAATCCGACTGCGACAGCACCTCTTCCAATGTCGCCGGCAGCACACCGTGCTCCACCATTAGCAGTTCTTCGATGAATGGATCATACGCGATCACCCGCAACCCGAACGGCTTCGCCCGTTTCGCGACCGCCCGCGCCACATGCCCGAACGCGATCAGCCCCAAAGTCTGCCCCATCAGCCGCGGGATTTGCAGCAACGCCGGCCGCCCCTCGCGCCAGCGTCCCTCCCGCACCATGCGGTCCTGCTCGATGGTCCGGCGAAACGCCGCCAGCAGCAGCATCATCGCGTGATCGGCGACTTCCTCAATGAACGTATCCGGACAGTTTGTCACCGGCATGCCGCGCGCCGTGGCCGCGGCGATATCGATACTGTCCACGCCGACGCTTCCCAGCACGATGGCACGGCAGGTTTCCGGCAACGATTCGACCACCCTGCGGCTGAATTTCATCCCTTTGGCATAGACCGCGTCGGCATCGGCGGCGAAGCTGATAAATCCGTCCTCATCCGCCGGGCCCTCGACGATGGCCGCGTCGATCCCTTCCAGCGGCTCCATCTCATATTCGTAACCGCCCCCGGCGGTGCTGAAACTGGCCCCGGCCGGCGTTGCGATCTTGAATCTTGCCACGTCTTTCTCCCTCTCAGTGCTTCGGCGGGCGCGCCCGCACGGCTTTCTCGTTGATATCGATGCCCCAGCCCGGACCGCCCGGCAGGATGAATTCGCCGTTCTCGATCGTCGGGACAACCGTATAGAACTCGTCCCGCCACGGGGCGCTGTCCATGTCGACTTCCATCACCCGAAAATTCGGCACCACCGCGCTGAACGTCGCGCTGATGGCACTGCACAGATGGCCGTAGAAATTATGCGGCGCCACATTGATCTCCTGCACATCCGCCAGCGCCGCGATTTTCACCGATTCCACAAACCCGTTCCAGATCACGTCCACGATCGCAACGTCCGTGGCGTACTGGTCCAGGAACGGCTTGAACTCCCGCCGCCCGTGCAACGTCTCGCAGGACGCGATGGGGCAGGGGGCGCCGCGCCTGATCTCCGCCAGCGCCGCCGCGTCATGCGTATCGATCTCCAGCCAGGTCAGGTGCGCCCCGGCCACGGCGGCGGCGATCCGCTTGTAGCCCTCGGTCTTGAAGTTGAAGTTGACGTCGAGATGGATGCCCATCTCCGGCCCCACCGCCTCCCGGATCACCGCAAGCTGCTCGGTCACGCCGCGGAGCAGCCGGTTGTCCCAGTTCAGCTCCGGCCAGCCGGGAGTCCGGCCGAACCCTGGCACGTAATACGTCAGCCGCCCGTCCACCAGCGGCAGGATATTGGTCTTAAGCGCGCGAAAACCGCGGTCCCGCACTTCCTTCGCATGTCGGGCGAGGTCGTCATACGTCGCCAACGGCGGCGTGCCCATCAGCGCGCCGTTGCGCACCCGGTAAGTCCCGAAATGCGACCAATACACCGGTATGCGTTCCCTGATCGGCCCACCGAACAGCGCCGCCACCGGCACGCCATACGCCTTCCCCGCTACATCCAGCAGAGCGTTCTCGATCGCCGCGATCGCCTGCTGGTTCAGCCCGCCGCGCGACTGCCGCGTCAGCACGTGCAGATGCTGCGTCACCTGCTCGAACCGCCGCGGATCGCGACCGATCAGCACCGGAGACAACCCCTTGATCACATCGGACAAACCGGTGCTGCCGAAGCTTTCGTGAACTCCGACCAACCGGTGATGCCGTCGCTGGTGGTCACCTTCAGGAACGAAAACATCCGCCAGCCGGCATCCGCCTGAAGAATTTCCACCCGGTCGATCTTCACAGTATCCTCCCGCGCGCGCCGGGACGGAATCCAGCACGCCCGGCGGGCGGCGGCAAGATTAAGGGGCGAGATCCCAAAACGGATTCACGCCGTAGTAAGAATAAATCCCCCGCCGCCAGGTGTCGTCCTGCCAGGATGCGGCCGCCTCGTCGCTATACGACGGAGCACCCTGCAGCACGTCCTGCCCGATATCCACGACGTAGCCTCCCATCTCGGTGTCGTAGCTGAGTTTCTCCCACGGCAGCGGGTAATAGCGGTCGCCGATGCCCAGGAATCCGCCATGCGCCAGTATGGCGTAGGCGATCCGTCCGGTGCCCTTGTCGATCATGACATCTTCGATCGCACCGAGCTTCTCCATCTCCGTACTGAAGACGGTCGCGCCCTGCACCTGTTTGGCCGCGATCAGACGGCCCGAGGTGTTGGTGGTGTCATCCAAGCTCGCCATCCGAAATCTCCTGTCGTTGATGTCACCTTGAACGCGGACGGGCCGCAAAGGTGTCATGCCCTCCTGCCAGGCGTCCAGCCGCTCCAGCACGATCGCCACCACGGATGGATCGCTGGCGATCATCACATGGGAAGCGTCGATCTCGAAGCATTCCTCGGGCCGCGCCGGATCGCAGCAGCTCGCCCGGGCGACGATCCCGTCGCGCTTGCTGAACAGGGATGCGCAGGGCACCGGCAATGGAAGCTGCAAATCCTCCGCCAATTCCGCCAGCCCGGGCACCGGCCAGATCTTCAACGCCGGACGCAACGGCAGCCAAAAGCTGTCGATCGGCGCGCGGAACGGACTGCATACGGTGATCACCTGCCGCACCCGCCCCGGATGGCGCAAAGCCAGCCAGCGGCAGAACAGGCCGCCCATGCTCAGCCCGACGAGGCTCACGGGTCCATGCGCCTCGGCCAGCTCCAGCAGGCGGGCCTCGACGCCGCGCATCAGGCGCGGCGTCGGACCCCAGTCGGTGCCGAGATCCCAGCCGTAGCACGCATAGCCCGCGCGCGCGATTGCGTCGCGCAGGCGGACTGTCTGCCAGTCACCACAGAACAACGTCGGAACCACCAGCACGGCGCCCCGCGCACCGCTGCCGATGTCGGCGGATTCGTGCCGCATGCGCCAGAAGTCGCGCGCCCGAGGGAACAGCAAAAGGAACTCCCGCGCCGTCGCGAGCAGCGGCGGCCGGGTTGGCTTGTAAGGCACTAGGGGCGATGCGGTTTCCGGCATGGTTCGCACCCTACGCGCGGGCCGGCCTTGTTCAAAGCCGCCCGCGCGCGGGAGACCGGGGCGCAGATCAGTAAAATCTTGCGGAAGCCGATGGACTTTATAGTCATATTACTTTTCAGGACCGTTGGGGTGTTTTAAAAGAATCTCGCGATGTTACTACAACCTAACGGCAATCTTGCGGGCGGACGGGTTCATCCGCATGCCTTGCCGGCTTCGGCAATACGTCGAAGCGGGTGGTTGCGATCGGCGTGACATCAAACCACGTCACCCGAACCTCTTCAGGGCGGTGAAATGCCGGTAGTGCCGACAAATGGAGTCCGCGGTCAACGCCTGTCAGCCGTGATCGTGCTGGGGGCGGCATTGGGATGCTGGGCCGCCGGCGCGGCAGCGCAGTCCGATACGGGTGCGGACCCGATCATCGGGGCAACCGATGTGCTCGCGTCCCCCGAAGCGCTGACCCTGGTTCACCCGGACGTCGTGACTACCGCCCGGCTCCAGGCGGACGGAACCAGCGTGAACATCTTCGGCATCGACGGCGAGCGCGGAGATGCCGCGCAAGGTCTTCAGGCCTACCTCGCCGCGGCCGGGGACCGGGTCGATTGCCGGTCCGAAGGCAGTAGCGGCGATATCTGCGTGACGCCGGATGGAACCGACATTGCCGAGGTTGCCCTGGCGAACGGGGCGGCGCGAGCCAGGCCCGAGGCTCCCGATGCTTACCGGCAGCAGGAGATCGCCGCTCAGGACGCAAGACGCGGCCTTTGGGCCAACCTGCCGCCGCCGCCTGAAACCGTGCCGCACCCGCTGGTCCGCGACACCGCCACCCTGGCCTCCGCAACCAAAACCTATCCGCTTGACGGTGTGATCGGCCTGGACGCGCCATATGCCGGCCAGCTTCTGGATTATATCGCCGCGCATGGCGACAGCGTGACCTGCGTGCCGCAGGGCGAGGCAGGCGAGTATGTGTGCCTGTTGCCCGACGGCACCGATATCGCCACGGTCGCGCTGTTCAACGGTGCCGCGCAGGCCGCGCCGGATGCACCCGATTCCTATCGCGCTCAGCAACTGGACGCCTTGAACAACCGGCGCGGGTCCTGGTTGGCCGCGCCCGATGAGGTCATAACCGCGGCGCTGACCCCTCCGCTGCAGACGGAGTATGTTTTTGCCGCCGGCGATGACGGTGCGGACGGCGTCACTTATGCCGGCAAAACGCCGATGGCGGTCATCGGCGGAACACCCGTGTTTCTGGCTTTCGCTGCCGGCTCGGGGTGGGGCTACTACGACCATTACCGCCGCTGGCACGCTGCCCCCGGTCCCTATCGCGCCCATTTCGAGCGCTTCCATCCGGACGGACGCGGGCTGCCGGGCGTCGGTTACCGAGGCGAGGCGACGCAGGCGCTGCGCTCCGGTAACGTGATCGACCACGGTTCGGCCTGGCTGTCGCCCACCGCTCGTCCCGGGATGCCTTTCTCGGCCGAACGTCCGGGCGTGTATGGCCATTCGCCGGAGCCTGCGTCGTCCCGGCATCCCGGCATGGTGGAACCGTGGCGGCAACCGGAGGTCATCCGCCCCGCGGACCATTCCTACCCCGGCGGCATGGCGAGGGCCGCTGCCGGCTTCGCTCCGCCTGCGGGCGGCGGCTTCAGCAATCAGCGGGCAGCGTCCCAGGGCGGGTTCCGTTCCGGCGCCCCGGCGCAAGCGATGCGACCCGCCGCTCCGCCGCCACATGCGGCCAACGCGGCGGTCAGGCGCCAATAGCCCCGCAGCGTTGCAGCAGGGGAATCGGGTGAACCTTTTCACCCGGTGATGAGGCTTGCAAGAAAGTCGTCATCCCACCCGGCCGCCTTGCGCCTGCCGCGCAACGAGTTCTTGCCAGGGGCTCGTCTGAGGAGGTTGAGGG